>Ga0116167_1001547_pt1 | contig 20938 bp, 16 predicted proteins | sample AD_JPNMR3_MetaG_FD_89794 | JGI IMG/M metagenome (GOLD analysis project Ga0116167, IMG submission 89794) | Active sludge microbial communities of municipal wastewater-treating anaerobic digesters from Japan - AD_JPNMR3_MetaG | ecosystem: Engineered > Bioreactor > Anaerobic > Digestate | place...
ACGACCCTAAAAATTTTAGCCCTTCCAACCCCGTATGGGTGGCTCTTTTGGTAGCAATTGAATGGCCACCTCTATCCCGTCCCTCTCCTTTCCAAGGAGAGGGGTGCCCGATAGGGCGGGGTGAGGTTGTAGGAGAAGGATGTCTGATAAGGGAAGTTCAGATTTTATTTCAACCTATCCTTTGAGGGATACGACCCTAAAAATTTTAGCCCTTCCAACCCCGTAGGGGTGGCTCTTATGGTAGCAATTGAATGGTCACCTCTATCCCGTCCCTTCTCCTTTCCAAAGAAGAGGGGTGCCCGAAGGGCGGGGTGAGGTATTGATAAGGGATGCCCTCTAAGACGGGGTGAAGGGTTATTCGAGCATGTTAAAATTTCAGTTTATTATGGATGTAGGGAACATAATGATTAGAAAATTTATGCATTAAACTTCAGTTAATTTTGTTTTTTCTAAATCTGTAAAATATAATCTACTTATTATGAGCGTTTTATCAGTTACATTGCACCCGACCTTATTGGTGATATAAAACACCTTTTTGAATGAAACTTTTTATTGAAAATGCTGTATATATGTATAAAATTTGCTGATAAAAAATTTCTATCAGAAGGATAGCAGAAAATGAGACTAAAATATTAACAATTAAACATTTATATTATGAAACGAAAACTATTACTTTTAGGTGTGGCTATGATGTTGGGAGGGTTTACGTTTTGGAACTCTCTTCAAGCACAGCCTAATTCAGTTACTCCCGAAACAGATGTGCTGTATCAGCACGGACGAAATTCTGGTGGGGTAGATCCTCAAGAAAACACCGACTCGGTAACGGTGGGTGGAACCACTAAATATTATGTACTGCCCGATTCAGTGGTTAACCCAGAATTTGATTATAACACCAACTTATTTGACAACATTATTTCTACTTTCAACTGGGCGGTAACACCAGCTATTGCCAGTGGGGGTGCTCAGGCAGTTGATACTTTCCCTTCAAACTACAAACAGATTACATGGACGGATACGGGTACGGGTACTATTGCAGCGACCGAAGTTGCCGATAGTTCCTGTACCGGAAGTACTACCACCATCAATGTAGAGGTAATTGCAAAACCTGATGTTACTGCAGTGTCGGTACTTAATACCACCTGTCATTCGGGTACTATTCCCTATGCACTTACCTGTCCCAATGCTACCCTTACCATTAGCAGTGCAGTAAATGGAAATAAAGGCGTGGTGGTTAACTGGAGCTTAACCGGTCCTTCCGGATTTGCCCCAGTTACCAACCAAACTGCTAACCTGGGTAATAGCACCACCCTCGATCTTTCGTCGGTTACCCTTACTCATCCGGGTACCTATACGCTTACCATCAACTGGGTTACCGACCGTATTGCAACAAAGAGTGGTTTAACTCAAATACCAGATGGTACATCTACCACTTTCGTCGTAACGGCTGCACCCAATACTGGTTCTATCTATCACATTCCTAACAAGTAAAAAATTTTACATGCAAAATAATGTATTGTTAAACTTTAAATTTTAATACCATGAGAACAAAAAATTTATTTCAAGTTCTGACCGCTGGTCTGTTTATGCTGACGCTTAGCACAGCTGCATTTGCTCAACTTACCACAAGTCATCTGGCTAACTCCACCGACACAACTACTACCGCAGGCGAAAATCCTAATGTTGTTACCGTAGGCGCAAGGGTGCCCTTTGCTATCCAAAGCTCTAGTGACATCTGGCAATTGCAAAAACAGGGAGTATTAGCTTCGCAGTCGGTTTGGAAATGGGAAATGCCAAACAATACTGCCTCAGCTCAGTTATATGATAAAGATGGAAACAACCTTTTATCCACTTTTAGCGATACATTGGGGCAGGAAGACTTTTCGTCAATACCAGGATTTTATTTAGACTCTGTAATTTCTATCGATTTCCCTGCTACTGGAAACGTGACACTGCAGGTAACAGAACGTACGGTATCGAATATTTCTGGTATTACAGGTTGCGAAGGTGATATTGAACATCTGCAAATTCAGGTTGTGAATGCTCCTACCGTGGCCTTCAATGATGCCGACCGTATCATGGGTGGTTGCGGGGCCGATCAATCTTTCGATAGCATTCCTCTTACGGTAACCGGTAATGGGTATTTTGCATCAAATGGTGGTTTGGCAATTACCTATAAAATTGATTACATTGACCTAGCAGGAGATACAACTAACCTTGTCTCAACAACCATCAAAGACACTGCTGGAGTATTTACCGGTTGGGCACAGTTTAGCGTAAACAATGGTTCTACCGACGTTTTTATTACTTATGACCTTCCCGATGGACAATATGGTACCTATACGGTTACGCTTTTAGCTGTAACTGACGAAATATCGCGTAAAACTTTAGATGCACTTGCTGATTACGATAAACAGGGATTACCCCCAGTAGCTGAGAGAACACTCAAAATTTATGCACTACCAACTCCCAATACACAGCCTATCAAGCACATTTCGAATCTTGGCTGGTAATGAGCAAGTGTAGTTGTTCTCGTGGTAGATACCTAACTTGCTGAGATAAATAGGAAAAGAGGTGTTTAATGGCAATTGATAAATCAATACGCGCTGTTAAACACCTCTTTCAAGAAAAAGTATCTTACCCGGGAAATGTGCAAAAATGAAGTCTTAGGTTGAAACAATACTTTTTACCTTGAAGTATCTAATTGCCGTATTATTCAGTATTTTAGTGGTAGGAGCAACCCTGCCCTTGGCACAGGCACAGCTTCCGGCTGCCTGTACGCAGAGTTGGGTACGCTATGCCGCCAACCCCGATCCCCTGATGATGGGTACACAATCCCATTTCACCTGGATTTTTGATCCTATAGGGGTTAAGGAATACAAAGTATATGGCAATGGCGATTCAGTAGATATTTTATGGTCAAATCGTCCGGGACGTTATAGTATTGGTATAAGCGAAGTAACGGAGTTTGGTTGTACGGGCGATACCGTATGGAATTATGTAACGGTTCAGGGTGTGCTGTTCGACATAGGTCCGGATAAAGAGGTATGCAAGAACGATTCGTTTACCTTCGATGCCGGTAGTGATTTTGCTTCCTATTTGTGGAATGATACTGCTACCGGCCGTATTTTCCGGGGCATAGCACGCACCACAGATACCATTAGAGTTACCGCTATTAATGAAATCAATTGTAAAACATCTGATTCAGCTATACTTATTGTGCGTCCGCGTCCAAATGTAAATATTGTAGATCTGGCAAGTGGATTACCCGTTGTAGATACCATGTTATGTGGCAATGTTAGCATAACCTTAGATGCGGGTATGGATGGTACCTTCTACACGTGGAATACGGGTGATATTACCAATACAATTACGGTATCGGCTATTGATCCGTTAAGTGCAGATTCGCTAAAGGTATATGCCGTCCATGTTGAAAATGTATATGGCTGTACTGCAGAAGATTCTGTACTATTGCGGCGTTGTTTGGTTGCGGATAACAATGGAATACCGAATGTCTTTACACCCAATGGTGATGGCAAGAATGATGTATGGCGTATCCCGGCATTTGATTACTTCCCGAATGCAACAGTCGAAGTATACGATCGCTGGAATCGATGGGTATATCGTTCGCACAGCCGTCAATATAAACCATGGGATGGAAAGTTGGAGGGTAAGGAAGTACCCATGGGAACCTATTACTACCTGATCAAGGGTATGAGTAATAAAGAAATAAAGGGGAACGTTACGATCATTCGATAAGCTGTTGGTGTAAAAAAAATTGTCGTTCGTCAACAAAAAAATGCTGTTCGTGGAAAATTTAAAGGGTAATGATACAACAAAAATATTTTTGTTATATTTTTACCCGTGAAATAAAAAATGCGGAGTTGTGCGCAAGGTGAAACTGTATATAATAGGTATTGTGGGGTGTTTGGTTATAGGCAATATAGCTCTTAAGGCACAACAGGAATCAGCTTATAGCCAATACATGTTTAATCTTTTTTTGTACAATCCAGCAATTGCAGGGAGTGATGGTTCAACAACCGTCAATTTTACGGGGCGTGAGCAGTGGTTGGGTTGGGAGGGAACCCCTCGTACCCATTCTATCAGTGCACAAACGCGAGTGTTAAAAAACAGTTTCATTGCCAGGGCACTTAACTTGCGAAAAAAGTTTAGTCGCCGTTCGGCAAGCGGAAATGTAGGGGTGGGAGCACATATTTTCAACGATATTAGTGGTCCCATTGTGCGTACAGGTATGCAATTGGTGTATGGTTATCATATTCCTATTCGTCGTAATCAGCTATCCTTTGGTTTGGCCATACAACCATATCAGTTTAATGTTATTCGCAGTCAATTAAGAAATTACGAAGAGGGCGACGAAGTGATCAATAACATCCGTCCCCGCTACGTTATTGATGGTAATTTTGGAGTACTTTATACAACTCCTCTTTTGCAAGCCGGTCTTGCTATCGATAATTTATTTCAATCGAACATTGCATTTGGGGGAGGCTCCAAGGTAGGATATCATATTTTAAGGCATTATTGTCTCAATGGTTCGTATAAGATTGAGGTTAACCGTCAGGTGCTGTTGGAACCCTCAACGCTGATAAAATTTACAGAACAGGGCACATTTCAGATGGACCTGGGTGCGCGTGCATTTTATAAAGAAGATTATTGGGGAGGCCTTTCATACCGTACCGGAGCTGCCGGTGGTACTATGGTTCTGTTAGCAGGATTACGCGTGCGCCAATATTATTTTGGATATGCCTTTGATTGGACTTTTTCTCCGGTTATGTCCCATACATTCGGTACTCACGAATTTATGTTTTTTGTTAAATTTGGAGAGAACGCTCGCCGCTATCGTTGGCTAAATCGTTATTAATACAAAAAAGTTATTCGTTTTTGTCAATAAATTTGTGCTATTCATCAAATTCTTCGTATTTTTTCTTGTCGTTCTAAAAAAACATGTTAACTTTAAACCAATGTCTTGGCTTCATGAAAGTTAACATGTACCATGCGGTTACGTTTGAGCCATACCCTTAAATTTTTTTTCCTCGTTGTGGGATTTATAATCCTCCTGGGAGTAGGAGGAGTAAGCTATTACATTTTTACCTATCAGAGAAATGCTCAGGAAGTCTTGAGCCAGACTAATATAGCAACTTCTGAAAATCATCGGTTTTTATATTTTGCCTCCAAAGCAGCAATTGATTTCCAACAATATGCAATTACTTATGACGCTGATATATTGCATCGGACCCGCCAAAATATTGATTCATTGCGTCGGTTGCTTGCGGAGATACCCCCTGTACTTACTGCCGATATAAAACCTTATCTCAATGAAATAGACCGTTTGGCTGAGCAATTACTACAGGAAATCCAGCAGATTGAGTCAGGCTACGAATTACTTAATCACAACCAACTGGTGATTAAACAACTATGTGATAGCTTGCAAGACATTAATCGTCGGTTTTGGACTATAAGCCGCCCGTTGCAAAATGCAGGCACCGACGCAAGCGTTTGGGCTATACATCAGAACAATCTTTATGTTTGGAATCAAATCTATTACTCATCCCAATTGGCCTATCAAACAATTAGACAATTACCGTTGGATAAGGGAAAATTGCAAGTGGCGCTCGAAACTCTTGAAAATGCCCGACAAAACATTGAAAGCTTGTACCGTCGTGTACCCTGGATGCAACGCAATATGCTTAGTCAGACGTTACAGAATATTCAGCAGGGCGAAACGATTGGTAAGCAAAATTTACGAATTGTGGATGAACATTCCCAAAAAGCTGAAAATATTCGGCAGCTAACTACCCAAATAACGACCCAATCGGCGGCAATAAACCAGATGCTTGCTGCAAAAAACCGTAATAACTTGGAACAACAGGGAAAAGATGCCTTTTTTTTGGTTGCAATAATGCTGGCCTTTGGATTGGTTATTGTTATCGGATTGATAGTTTTTTATTTAGGGGTGGTACGCAGATGGAACATTGCATTCAATAAGATCATGCAGCATGCACACGCCCTTGTTGAAAAAATGGATAAAAATGAGTCCACGGAGTTTGTGGCATCTGGTGAATTACAGCGTTTGGAACAAATGATCGAAATAATTGGTCAGCGGGTGGTGGCTATTTACGACGAAATGGCTCAACAATTACATGACCTGGCTAACGAGGGGATTCGTATTAGTAATGACGCTCACTCATTGACACAACAAGCCTCAGCGTACGCTTCATTGGCCAGCACAGCTCATGAAAGTTTGCTTACTCTTAAGCACGATTTTAATGCTAACCTGCAAAGCATAACTGGAGTGCATACCGAAACCCAGAAAATAACGACCATCCTTAATGAAGAAATACAGGTTAACGATCAGGTTAAGCAGCTCATTACCCAGATAAATGATCGGATAAAAATTATACATGATATTGCCAATCAGACCAATATCCTGGCACTCAATGCAGCCATTGAAGCAGCCCGTGCAGGTGAACATGGAAAAGGTTTTGCGGTGGTAGCTGCTGAAGTTCGCAGGTTGGCCGAGCTTAGTAAAACAGCTGCCGTTGAAATAGATGAACTGTCCCAGCAAAGTACAGAAATGTCGAATAAAGATAGTGAAAAACTTAATGCGCTTACCGCTATCATCGAAGATATGTTGAGTCGGGTCGAAGAGATGATGAAAAATAAATATGCTGTTGAGGAAAATACCAACTCCCTGTCGGATGCTCTGGAACAATTAAAAGGTACTATTCTGGAAAATAATCCCTTCTTTGAGCTAATAGCTCAGAAGTTTGAAAAATTTTCAGTTAACCTTGAAAAATTTATCACAAGATTTAACCATTTGGAACAAAAAAACGTATTATTGTCGAAAAAGGAAAACGAGAAAGAAGAACATGTAGTATCTACAAAAACATACCAACCGTCAACGGCGTCATTGTCTAAGATTGAGGTTAAGCAAAATCAACCCAAAAGCAAGATAAATGGAAAAAAGGTTGAGCTATTAACGCACAAGATGGTAGTTAAATAGAATTTGGAGGTATGCAGTTGGAGAGATTGAATGAGATATTTAGGGCAAAGCTATCGGATGAGGACTTTAAACGCTTGAGTGAATTCATTTACAGGGAATATGGTATTAAGATGCCTCCAGCCAAAAAAGTAATGCTTCAGGGGAGGCTACAAAAGCGTTTGCGTGAACTGGATATTACCTCATTCCGTGAGTATGTTGATTATGTTTTCAGCAAAGAGGGGCAGGACAACGAAATTATCCACATGATAGATGTGGTAAGTACGAATAAAACAGACTTTTTCCGTGAGCCCGTTCATTTTGAATTTCTTGCACAGGAGGTAGTGCCTCAATTTGCTAAGAATACAGATTTGCGGTATCCATTAAAAATTTGGAGTGCAGGTTGTTCGAGTGGAGAGGAACCTTATACCATTGCCATAACATTATTTGAGTGTAAGGAAAAATTCCCAGCCCTCGATTTTCAGATACTGGGAACCGATATTTCAACAAGAATCCTTCAAACAGCTTTTGATGCCATTTATAAGGAAAACCGTATTGAAGGTATTCCCTTACACATTTTAAAAAAATATTTTCTTCGCAGCAAGGACAGGACAAATCCTACTGTACGGTTGGTACCAGAAATACGAAAAAAGGTGTCCTTTATGCGCTTGAATTTGATGGAAAATGTTTATCCCATACCCGAAATGTTCGATGTTATTTTTTGTCGTAATGTATTGATATATTTTGATAGACCTACCCAGGAACAGGTTATTAATAAGCTATGCATGCACTTGAAGGCAGGAGGGTACTTTTTCTTAGGACATTCTGAATCTGTAACGGGTATGGTAGTACCCCTTCGTCAAATAAAACCTACTATATTTGTAAAAATTGAATAAACAAAAAACCCACACAGTATGAGCAGACTTACCGACCAGGAATTAATTGAGGAATTGCAGCGAAGATTTGAAGAGAATCGGAAAACCATTCAGGAGCTTAAAGAGCTTACCGAGGAATTGAAGATAGTTAATAAAAAGCTGGAGGAATCAGAGGCTTTAAAGAGTCATTTCATTTCGAATATTACCAATGAAATCATCAACCCATTTACTTCGATATTGGGTCTTTCGCGCAGTATACTATCTGTCAAAAAAGAAAATTGGAAGAAAGTGATATCGATGGTCGCATTGATCCATTCCGAAGCATTTAACCTCGATTTTCAGTTGCGAAACATTTTCCTTGCCGCTAAGATTGAGGCGGGTGAAATTTATCCCGAAATACTCAATGTAGACCTGAAGAATCTGGTCAAAAGCGTTATCGATTCTTTTAGAATTGAAGCCAAGAAGAAAAATTTGACGTTTGAATTTAATTTTGAGATTGTCCCCGAAAAGGGCGATATTTTTTATTTCAAAACCGACCCGGAAAAAGTGAAGCTGGCGATTGCCAATCTGATTAGTAATGCCATAAAGTTTAGCTATGAAAATGGAAAAATCATCGTGAGGGTCTGGAAGGATGATGAGATGGTGCATATATCGGTACAGGATTTTGGAACGGGTATTTCCGAGGCTAATCAGAAAATTATCTTTGACCGGTTCAAGCGTCTCGACTCTGGGATAAACTCGCTAAACCGGGGGCATGGACTTGGTCTTTCCATTAACAAAGCAGTTATCGATCTTTTGCAGGGTAAAATCAGCATAAAAAGCGAAATAAACAAGGGTGCCACTTTTACCATATCCATTCCAGAAGCCAAAACCAATATCGCCGGATTCTCTGCCGATGGTAATGAGTTTCTATTTGATACGGATGAAATCTTTTGAGCAGGGTATGTATGGAAGAGAATGTTCATTTTTTATATCCGGCTGCTATTTTTGCAAGTAAAACGCCGCACCTGGTGACTACTATTCTGGGTTCCTGTGTGGCGGTGTGCTTATACGATCCTGTCATAAGGGTGGGGGGAATTAATCATTTCATGTTACCCTTGTGGAACGGTCAGGGACTTGCCTCGCCAAAATATGGGAATATAGCCATTGAAAAATTGATAGAAAAAATGGTTTCATTGGGTTGTGATGCCAGTCGATTACAGGCAAAAGTTTTTGGGGGAGGTGAGGTTATTCAGGCCAATGTATCGCAATTTAATATAGGTGCACGAAATATTCGAATTGCTTTTGATTTGCTTGAAGAATATAAGATACCTATTGTAGGACAAAGTGTTGGAGGAAAATTTGGTAGGAAGATTCTGTACAATACAGAAACCTTTGAAGTTAAACAAAAAATAATCCAGAAAACGATTACCGGTAATCAGATTTAGTGATCGAAATTTTGAAAGGTCGGCTGGCATGAAAAAGATTCGGGTACTGATAGTAGATGATTCGGCAGTTGTGCGTCAGACGTTGGCAAGCATTCTGGAATCGGATCCACAGATCGAAGTGATGGGAACTGCCTCGGATCCGTTTTTTGCGGCAAAAAAAATACAGAACGAGGTTCCCGACGTCATTACGCTCGATATAGAGATGCCCCGAATGGATGGTCTGACCTTTTTGAAAAAAATAATGTCGCAGCATCCCATTCCTGTGGTAGTTATCTCAAGCCTCACGGCCGAGGGTACCGAAACAGGGATGAAAGCGCTGGAATATGGGGCGGTAGAAATCATCACCAAGCCCCAGATGAATACCAAGCAATTTCTGGAAGAATCGAGGATAAGGATATGCGATGCTGTAAAAGCTGCTGCTATTGCGCGTATTAAGCGTAGGCAGACGAATAATTTGGTGATACAGCCAAAATTATCGGCAGATGTGATAATACCCGATGCCCCAATCAATAGCAAGGCCATGATTAAAACTACTGAGATGGTAATTGCTTTGGGGGCATCGACGGGAGGTACCGATGCTATCCAGCAGTTTTTGCAGGCTATGCCAGTTGATTGTCCGGGAATAGTGATTGTTCAACACATGCCCGAGCATTTTACGCGTTCTTTTGCCAATCGGCTAAATGAGATTTGTCAAATTACCGTTAAAGAGGCCGAAAATGGTGATTCAGTTTTGCGAGGTCAGGCTTTAATTGCCCCTGGTAATTACCATATGTTACTTAAGCGCAGTGGGGCTAAATATTACGTTGAAGTGAAGGAGGGTCCCCTGGTCAATCGTCATCGCCCTTCGGTGGATGTTCTTTTTCGCTCTACAGCCCGTTATGCTGGACGTAATGCGGTGGGTATTATCATGACCGGAATGGGCGACGATGGAGCTCGTGGCCTACTGGAAATGAAAGAAGCTGGAGCTTATACTATTGCCCAGGATGAAAAAACCTGTGTAGTTTTTGGCATGCCTAACGTGGCTATTAAGCTGGGGGCTGCTGAGAAAGTCCTTCCCCTCGATCAGATTGCTTCGCATGTGATCAAGTATGTGAACCAGGTACAGGCTATCGGTTCATAATCAGTTATTTAAATGGATAAAGTATTTTTTTCCTCGTAGAGCTCTTTCTGCTTTTTTTGCGTGTGGGTTTTTTCTTCTTTTTGCGTGCCTTTTTCTTTTTTTGATGGATCGTTTTTTCTTTTTGTACGAAACGGCATGGGTACGCGACTTACTTACGTGTCTTTTTGAACTGCATCCACTTTCAAATACACTGCAAAAGCCAATGATTAGTATGAGAAGAAGATATTTTAATCGATAAATATAGTACCGCCATGCCATTTACCTGCAATTTTTGTGGAAATATACTAAAAATGTATTATAACGTATCTTGTTTGATATATTTTTTCTATCTGCAGGTATTGATATTATTTACCGATGCAGAAATTCTTAAATATGTTTCCCAATATTTCATCGTTTGTGATGGTTCCCGAGATGGTGCCCATGTAATAGAGAATTTGTCGTAATTCTTCAGCAAGTAGGTCGTTGGTGAGCCCTGTTTTGAGTCCTTCGAGCATACGCATTGCTGCTTCCTGCGCATGGATTAGTGCTTCATAATGTCTTGCATTTGTGATGATAATGTTGCTTTCGCTATGTCGCATCGATTTTATGCAATCGAGCAGAAAATTGTGTATTTTATCGATATTGATTTTGTTTTTAGCCGAGATGGATATAATAGGCTGTGGAAAGTGTTGCTGAAGGTTTTCCTTAATTTTTTGCAAATCCAGGGATTCCACGCGATCGGTTTTGTTGAGAATAATGGCTAAAAATTGATGTTCTTGGAGCGAGAGCATTGAAATCATTTGTTGGATTTCCGATGGTTGTTCGGAAGGTTCGATAAGGTACAGGATGATGGTTGCCTTTTGCACATTGATTAAGGTACGTTCAATACCCATCGATTCGATAGTATCGGAGGTATGTCGAATTCCAGCAGTGTCGATGAATCTGAAAAGTATGCCACCAATGTTGATTGTATCTTCGATGATATCGCGTGTGGTACCTGGGATATCTGAAACGATGGCTCGTTCTTCATTCAGCAGAGTATTCAAAAGGGTCGATTTTCCTACATTGGGTTTACCAATAATTGTAACCGGAACCCCTTGCTTGATAACGTTACCATATTGGAAAGAATTCGTTAGCTGCTGTATTTGTTCAATAAGATCAACAAGCGTTTTTTGTAAAGATGCTCTATCGGCAAATTCCACATCTTCTTCGGAGAAATCGAGTTCGAGCTCGATAAGTGAAGCAAAATGAACCAATTGTTCGCGCAGTTGCTGAATTTGTTTCGAGAATTCACCGCGCATCTGGCTCATGGCAATTCTGTGGCTGGCCTGTGAGGAAGATTGGATGAGGTCGGCTACTGCTTCAGCCTGCGAAAGATCCATTTTTCCATTCAAAAAAGCTCTGAGGGTAAATTCGCCCGGTTGTGCCAGAAAAGCTCCATTACGTAATAATAGCTCCATGATTCTTTGCTGAATATAATGAGAACCATGGCAGCTTATCTCTACTGTATCTTCGCCGGTATACGATCGGGGTCCTTTGAAAATAGTGACCAGTACTTCATCTATCGTTTCGCTATTATCGATAACTTTACATAGATGTGCCGTATGCGTTGGATATTCGCCCAAATGCCGGGGTAACGACAAAATCTTATTGCAGATGGAAAATGCATCAGGACCACTTACGCGTATGACGGCAATAGCTCCTGTCCCGGGGGGCGTGGCTATGGCACATATCGTTGTCTCTCTGTCTATCATAGCATTATATTTTTCTTACAAGATAAACCGGAAAATGATAAAGCTGTTTAACTCGTTTACCATTATAAATACAAGGTTTCCACCGAGGCGAACTCAGCAGGGTTGTTTTTATGGCAGCATCGATTAATGGGTCGATTCCCGAAATGATATTGACGGAATCGATGAAGCCCTCTTCGTTGACAATAAATACTGCTATTGCTCGTCCTTCGGTTTTTTTAATTTTATTACTTTCAGGAAATTGAAAATTTTGCATGAACCATTGACGAAAGTTCAATAGGTTGCTTCCACATTCAAAGATACCTTCTTGCTCTTGCTCAAGTATGTCTTCTTCTTGTTTGCGTTTATATGTATCGGTAGAGCTAACCTTTGCCGTGTCGGTGATTACGGGGGATAAGGGTTCCTCTTTGCTGGCGGCCTCAGGTAATTGCTCCTGAGTATGGGAGGGTTGTTGAACAGGAAGTTTTTCCTTTTCTTGTTTCAGTATCTCGGGAGGGATATTAAGTAATTCCATGGCTACCTGCGTGGGGCGTAATCGGGTATGTTCGATTTGCACTTGCTTACCAAAATGTAGGAACAATGGGATAGAAAAAATTAGCAATACAATAATTGAACTTATAATAAACGATAGCAGGGTAATACGATAATACTTCTTCCGCAGGACATAGGCGCCATATTCCTTGTTACGAAATATCGATTCATCGATAAACATGGGACGGAATCATTTTTGCCAAAGATATAATTTATTTGTCTATGGGTGGACAGTCTCTGCATGTAAACTTAAGGATTTGAAAAGTTTTACCAATCGGAAAAATTATAGTTTTTCGCTATGGACATTTAACCTGGGATGATAACCTCACCCCGCCCTTCGGGCACCCCTCTCCTTTGTAAGGAGAGGGGCTGGGGGTGAGGTGGCCATCCGATTTCTACCAAAAGAGCCACCCCTACGGGGTTGGAAGGGCTAAAATTTTTAGGGTCGTATCCGTCAAAGGATAGGTTGAAATAAAATCTGAACTTCCCTTATCAGACATCCTTCTCCTACAACCTCACCCCGCCCTGGCGGGCACCCCTCTCCTTGGAAAGGAGAGGGGACGGGGGTGAGGTGGCCATTCCATTGCTACCATAATACCACCCCTACGGGGTTGGAAGGGCTAAAATTTTTAGGGTCGTAATTGCCAAAGGATAGGCTGAAATAAAAACTGACCTTTCCTTACTGGACACCTCTCATCTGCATCCTCACCCCGCCCTTCGGGCACCCCTCTCCTTTGTTAGGAAAGGGGCCGGGGGTGAGGATAGTAAGGAGAGGGACCGGGTGAATTTATAAACACGGGCTTGGTGTGAGTTTTAAAAGGAAAATGGAAAAGCAAAAATCGTGAGCTATACGCTTTTTAAGCTCAGAAAACTTAAAAATGATAGCAAAAGCTGATGATAAAATCTAAACCTGTGCCGCTGGGTTCTTTTAACTTATTGCCATCGAGCGGATAATGTGCGCCTCCGCTTTCGAATGTATACGACACAGTATACCATTTTAACCCATAATGGAGCGACCACCTTGGGGAGGCGTTCAATTCAAAAATAGCGCTTAGGTGATAACCCAAAGTATTTTTGTAGGTCCAATCTTCGGAAAACCCACCGCTTAGTCTGCTAAGGTCAATGCTTAAGATGTTACCGAAGTAACCATCTATTCCTCCGCCCAGCTTGATACGCATAGTTTCTCCATCGCCAATAGGAATGATGTACGAGGGAGTTAACGATAAAATCCAACGTTCGAAGGTAACGTCACCATTATTAATTCTTGGCGCTAGACTGCTAATTTCGTAATTGGCATCGAAGGCTAAATCAAATTTCTTACTTACTTCGTATCCGTATTTAATCCCAAAGACAAGCCCTCCACCAAAGCTAATTTTCGATTCTTTTCCGTCGGTGGTAGTGACCATGGGAATACTTTCAAAACCTCCTCCAAAGCCTATATTAAAACCCAAGCGACTTTTAGGACGATCCAGAACAGGCATGGTCTTCATGTCGCGCATATTACCCTGATATATGGCTGGATAGGCCGATACGCTATCGACTAGCACTAGTTCAGGAATAGTAGTCCATACACCCGCACGTATCCCAAATCGTAGATAATACGTTTTATTTGCTTCTACCATCAGCCGCATGTATGTTTCTTTAAAATTTCCAATCTAGATGCTGTATTCGCCTGGGGTACAGGGATATTCAAAGTACGAATTGTTTTTCAATTTTGCTATTTCTACGCCATTGACATAAATCTTATGCGCAATAGCCGAACCATAATAATTGTATTCCCGGTAAAAAACAATTTTACTCGTAGTGCCATCGTTGGCATAGCTACGCTGCAATAATACCAGGAAAAGGATAAGTAGGATAAAGTTTTTTTGCATATGATTTAGTGTTAGATTGTTAATTTATAGAAACAAATATATACTTTTAATTAATTTATGATTCTGTTATACCTAATTTTTTTCAAATAAATACCAAGATTAAATTAGGGTTCCAGCACTATTTCTTTTCTTTTCACAATAACCTTATTTTTCCAGCGTCCCATTTTATAATAGGCATAGCTAAGGAGGGTACCTATTATCCAGCCGATGGGGATCGACCACCAGATGCCGATTTCGTTAAAATGTTTGGAAAGGATGAATGCCAGCGGGAGTCGAACGATCCAAAGCGAGAACAGTGAGATGAGCATAGGGATAAAAGTGTCGCCAGCCCCCCGCATCACCGATCCGATAACAAACATGAAGTTGAAAGCAAGGTAAAACATACCTACTATTTTCAAGTATTGATGTCCAATGGCAATTACCTCTGCATCATTGGTAAAAAGGCGCATCATATAATCACCCCAGCCGTATGCGACAATCGACATGAGCAGTGCTACTGTTCCTGCCATAAGTAGGGTAGCTTTAAGGCCTGTCATTACCCGATCGGCTCGTTGGGCACCCATATTTTGTCCCACAAAAGCCGATAGGGCTATGGCCAGATTCATACCTGGCATCGACGCGAAACTATCGATACGCCAGGCTACCGCATAGGCTGCAATAACGTTGGTGCCAAAACTATTAACGATGACCATGAGTGCCATCATCCCCAGAGCTACAAACGTTTGTTGTAGCCCCACAGGTAGTCCTATTTTTAAGGATTTGATGAAAATGTTTTTATCGAAACGAATATCAGAAGGGTTGAATTTAATGATAGCATGCCGTTTATTCAGATAGAGTATCAGTGCACCAAAGGCACATCCCTGCGAAATAACCGTTGCCCATGCTACAGAAGCAATACCCCAGCGAAAACCTACTATGAAAATTACATCGAGTATTATGTTGATCAGGGTACTAGTTATCAGAAAATACAGAGGAGTTTTTGAGTCGCCCATTCCTCTTAATACTGCAGTTGTACCGTTGAAGCCAAAGCTAAAAACTGTTCCCAGCATCATAACATTGAAAAAACTTTGAGCAGGGGGTATAATTTCGCCAGGTAGTCGCATCAATTTAAATATGCTCTCGCTGAAGATAATGGATAAGGTGGCAATTACTACGGCGGCAACTACCAAAAATATATTGAGTGTGTCGATACTGCGTTTTACACCGTCGTAATCTTTGGCACCAAAATACTGCGAAACTATCACAGTACCAGCCATGGCAATACCAATGGTAAACGAAAGTACAAGGAATATGATAGGAAAAGATGCCCCCACAGCTGCCAGAGCTTCTTTTCCAAGATAATGGCCAACGATGATACTATCGATGATTTGATATAGTTGCTGGAAAATATTTCCCAGCAGAATGGGAATGGTAAAACGAAAAATTAGTCTTCCTACATGCCCCTGAGTTAAGTCATTCATATTATCAATTTTGGCTTCGATTTAGTAAATTATTCGGTATTGTTAATATATCGATATTAATTTTCCACATTTTTTTCTAAAACTGTTGTTGTAGCGGTCGTAGGCTTGAGTTTTTTTAGTAGCTCTATCGCCATTTGAACATTTTTGATACCCTGGGTGTACATTGCAGGTTTATCTGATGAATCGCGGAAACGAAATACCTGCGGATGTCTTTGAACATACTGAAGAATGTGTCCAAAGATTTCCGATTGATAATAGGGCGATTGTTGATTCTGGACAAAATAGACGGTCATCCGTTCGTTTTTGATGGATATACGTTCAAAGCCAAGTTCCATGGCCAATCGACGTAGTCGAACGATGTCCATAAGCTGTTGAGCTGGTTCGGGGATAGGCCCAAAACGGTCGATTAGTTTGTGCTCAAATTTTTTCAGATCTTCTTCCGATTTTATAGCATCCAATTCTCGATACAAGCGAATGCGTTCAGTAATGTTCTCGATGTACGATTCGGGGAGCATGATTTCAAAATCGGTATCAATCTGGCAGTCGAGCACAAACTGGTGGGTTTGCAGTACGTTGATGGTCTCTTTTGCGGTTTCACTTCGTGCCTCCTCCTTAAAGAAAAGATGACGATATTCTTCCTCTTTTACTTCCTGAATAGCTTCCTGAAGAATACTCAGATAGGTTTCATAACCCATTTCGGCGATGAAGCCACTTTGTTCGGCACCGAGCAAATTTCCTGCACCTCGAATATCGAGGTCGAGCATGGCGATTTGAAAACCACTGCCCAACTCAGAATTTTCCTCTATAGCTTTTAGCCTGCGCTTTGCTTGCGCTGTAAGTAGCTGATATGATGGGATGAGCAAGTAACAGAATGCTTTCCTGTTTGAACGACCTACACGTCCACGCAGCTGATGGAGGTCGCTTAGCCCAAAATTCTGGGCATCCATGATGAATATAGTATTGACATTGGGAATATCTACACCCGACTCGATGATGGCTGTAGTTAGCAACACATCATAATCACCGTTAATAAAGGCAAAGATAGTATTTTCAAGCTGTTCGCCATCCATTTGTCCATGGGTTACAGCAATGCGGGCCTCGGGTACAATCTGATGCAATTTTTTTTCTATTTCGTAAATGGTTTGTACCCGGTTGTGGATGAAAAATACCTGTCCCCCTCGTGCCAGTTCATTGAGGATGCCCTGCCGAATGATTTGTTCGTTGAAGGTATGTACTTCTGTGATAATGGGAAAACGGTTAGGAGGGGGTGTATTGATAATTGCCAGATCGCGGGCACCCATGAGCGAAAACTGCAAGGTGCGCGGAATAGGGGTTGCTGAAAGCGAAAGGCAGTCGATATTCACTTTCATGGCCTTGAGTTTTTCTTTCATGGCTACCCCAAATTTCTGTTCCTCGTCGATGATGAGTAAGCCCAGATCCTTAAATTTTACACTTCCACTCAGTAGCTTATGGGTGCCAATCAAAATATCAACCTCGCCTTTTTCGACTCTCCGCAATATTTCCCTAACGTCAGCTGGTTTGCGATTGCGGCTGATGTATTCAACTTTAACTGGAAAATCTTTTAAGCGTTCGCTAAATGTTTTGTAGTGTTGTAAGGCCAGTATGGTAGTGGGTACCAATACGGCAGTTTGTTTGCCATCGGTTGCGGCTTTAAAGGCAGCCCGGATGGCCACCTCGGTTTTGCCAAAACCTACATCTCCACATACCAGGATATCGGCAGGATGTTCGCTCTCCATGGCTTGTTTTACCAGGCGAGTAGCTTTTTCCTGGTCGGGAGTATCTTCATAAATAAAGGAAGCTTCGAGTTCTTGCTGTAAGTAGGTGTCGGGACTAAAGCTAAAGCCTTTTGTTTCGATACGTTTTGCATACAACGCTATGAGTTCCCGGCTGATGTCTTTGATTTTCTTTTTGGTGACCTGCTTCAGCTTTTGCCAGTTGTTACTCCCCAGCTTGTATATTTTGGGTGGTTCACCATCTTTACCCCGATATTTCGAGATACGATGCAATGAGTTGACGCCAACATACAGCACATCGTTATCCTTGTATACCAGCTTGATGACTTCCTGCCATTTACCATTGATTTCGACCTTTTCGATGCCACCAAAAATTCCAATGCCATGGTCGATATGTACTACATAATCGCCTGGATGCAAATCCGAAAGCTCCTGTATGACATGCTGTGGCGATATCTTTACAGGTTGTTCAAACCTACTTCGTTGGTAACGCTCAAATATTTGATGGTCGGTGTAAAGGCACAATTTTAAATCGTGGTCAGCAAATCCTTCATGAAAGCCAGCCTTAAGGGGTTCGAACAGTACCTCTGTATGGATCGACTGTAATATTTCTTTCAGCCGGTCCAACTGTTTTTCGTTTTCACTGCAAATGATGGTTCGATATCCCTGGATACGGTTTTCGCGCAAATGTTCTGCCAATAAATCGAATTTCTTGTGAAAAGCTGGTTGGGTCGATGTGTTGAAAATTACCTGGGTGGAACCATCCAGTTGATGACTCGAAAATTCTATGACTTGTTTTTGCTGCAAAAGTTCATGAAAATGATCGCCCCGGATAAGCTCTGGTTTTTGATGTTCGTTGGGATTATCATCCTCGCTAAAAACTTCCCACAACATGTCGGGCAGGCGATTGAGTTGATCTTCAATCAATCGATGATCCGAAATCCAATAACAGGTATCAACAGGTAAATATTCGAACAATGAGACGCGCGAACCTGTGGATTCAATTTGCTTTATATCGGGCAATATCTGGACTTTATCAAGCTTTTCGAAAGAAAGTTGACTTTCTACATCGAAACTTCGGATGGAGTCGATGACATCGTCGAAAAAGTCGATACGAAAGGGATACCGTGCGGCAAATGAGAATACATCGATAAGACTTCCTCGTACGGCATACTGTCCTGGTTCATATACAAAATCGACCCTTTGAAAACCGTATTCATCAAGCGTTTCTCGTAAAAAATCCATGTCAATTTTTTCGCCTTGATGAACGGTCAGGGTGTTTTTTGTAAGGTCGTGATGAGCAGCAACCTTTTCGGCAATAGCGTCGGTAAAAGTAACGATGATGGTAGCATGCTGGGGGGGACGGGTAAAATAGTTTAATATCTCTGCTCTTTGTAGCACTGCAGCAGGGTTGATCCGGGTGCTTTGTCCCGGATGTTTGTAGGAGGAAGGGAATAAAAAGACTCGGGTTGGTTCAAACAATTGTACTAAATCACCAGCAAAATATTGGGCTTCTTCCTTATCGGGGAGTAAAATCAAATGGGTGCGAATAGTTTGTTGCGCCATCCAGGCTACCAATAACGAACGTGCCGATCCTTTTAGACCTGACACTTGAAAATGACTGGGGGCAGGGTTTTGGGCAATGCTATCCTTGAGATAATTATATTTGGGATGTGTTGAGATAAGTTCCTGTAAGGTTTTTAAGTCCATAAATAGCCACAATTACCTGATTACCACTTCCTCAATTATATCAATTCCAGCCATACGGTTTAAAGCCTGAGGAAGTGTGTCTTTTATCATTAATAATTCTGCTCTAACAACCGACGAGTTTAAATAAACAAACAATACCCTGTTAACAATGGCCAGGCGTTTGGTTCGACTAGCGATAGCTTCACCTACTACCTGGGGCCATACTTCATATATTCTCGATTCATTCAGCTTCTGCTCCAGGCCATAGGCTTTCAACAAACGTTGAATGACCTCTCCTAGTGTTTCAGTTTTGCTCCTTCGCATGGATGCGTTTTTGCAAAATTGCAAATATTTTTCGGATGTAACGACCATGCATGGCATTAAAAAAATATGCTTTTAAATTATTTTGCTAACTTGCACGCCAATTTGGAAAAAATGCTTTAAGGCGGGTGCTATCTGGTTTTTTTAAAAAATTTTTAAAAATTAATTTCGGATGATATAAACATCTCGCCCCGCCCTGTCGGGCACTCCTCTCCTTGGAAAGGAAAGGGGAAGGGATATAGGTGGCCATCCCATTGCTACCAAAAGAGTCACCCCTACAGGGTTGGAAAAGCTAAAAATTTAAGGTTATACCCACCAATCTCAAATCTGACCCTACCTACCAGGCACCCCTCTCCTTGTAGGAGAGGATAGGTTTGGGGTGAGGGAATTAGCGATGTTACCATAAGGCAACCCCTACGGGGGTCAAAAGAACATTACAAATATGTAAGTCAGTGTACTTCATAGTTTTTGCAAGTGAAAAATTATTACGGAGGAAACTCCCATGATTGTGTTTAAACACAAACACCAATGGAAATTGAAAATAAACAAAAACGCAAAGTGTACTAAATACATTAGTTAAGAACACCAAGAAAGCTTTTTGCTAACTTTGTGGTCTTCACGTGGAAAGTTTAAAAAATTATTTAGGATGAAACGAGCATGTATAGCAGTATTCACAAACGAGTATGACAACAATTTCTCATACCTGCTTGATTTTAGAGCACAAAACATATTACATGCGAGTTCCATCCGACCGATTTAAAAAACATTTAAAAATATTTTCGGATGAAACGAGCATGTATAGCAGTATTCACAAACGAGAATGAAAATAATTATTCATACCTGTTTGATTTTAGAGCACAAAACATATTACATGCGAGTTCCATCCGGCCACTATAAAAAATTAAAAAATATTTTCAGATGAAACCTCCATGATTGTGCTCAAGCACAAACACAAAATGAATAAAATGGGGAATATTATCCCTATAACGAAATAGAAAAATGGATTAAATAATTAATATTCAACATATTAAATAATTTTATTCGGATGAAACCTTCATGATTGTGCTTAAGCACAAACACTAAATGAAAATATCGTTACTTTGTGTTTGGTATCGAACCAAACACAAAGTATTATGGAAAAGCGCACTATTGAGTATGAACAG
>Ga0116167_1001564_pt1 | contig 20808 bp, 36 predicted proteins | sample AD_JPNMR3_MetaG_FD_89794 | JGI IMG/M metagenome (GOLD analysis project Ga0116167, IMG submission 89794) | Active sludge microbial communities of municipal wastewater-treating anaerobic digesters from Japan - AD_JPNMR3_MetaG | ecosystem: Engineered > Bioreactor > Anaerobic > Digestate | place...
AACAGGCTATTGACATACAACTGCAAAAATGATACTATATTCAGCTGTAATATTGGAGGTGACTAATGCCTACTATTAACCAGTTAGTTAGATTTGGTAGAGAAAAAGTAAAAGTAAAAACAAAGGCTCCAGCACTACAAGGATGCCCTCAGAAACGTGGGGTATGTGTCCGTGTAGGGACTATGACCCCTAAGAAGCCTAATTCGGCGTTAAGAAAGATTGCCAGAGTAAGGCTTTCTAATGGGATGGAGGTAACTGCATACATACCCGGTATCGGGCATAATCTACAGGAACACTCGGTAGTCCTTATACGAGGGGGAAGGGTCAAGGACCTTCCTGGAATTCGTTATCACATAATTAGAGGCACTTTAGATACTGCAGGTGTCGAGAATAGAAGGCAGGGTCGTTCCAAGTATGGAGCTAAAAGACCAAAGTCTTAGGAGGTTTGTAGATGCCACGTAAAGGACCTGTGCCAAAAAGGGATATACCACCGGATTTGGTATATCAAAGTGAATTGGTAGCAAAATTTATAAATAAGATAATGCTGGATGGGAAGAAGACAAAGGCAGAAAAGATAGTATATTCTTCTCTTAAGAATTTAGAGGAGAGATTAGGCAAATCTGGAGCGGAGATTCTGGAACAGGCTATAGAGAATGTTAGACCTTTAGTAGCGGTAAGACCCAGAAGGGTTGGAGGAGCCACCTATCAGGTTCCTATTGAAGTGGATCTTGAAAAGGGAAGAGCTCTGGCTATAAGATGGATTATCGATGCATTCAGGAATAGGGGTGGTAAGAGTTCGGTGGAGAAACTTACCGCTGAACTCTTAGATGCATATAATAAAGTTGGAACTGCAATAAAGAAGCGGGAAGATACCCATAAGATGGCTGAGGCTAACAGGGCATTCTCTCATTATCGATGGTAGGTGAGAAGATTGGAGGAAAAGTTATTGCTGGAGAAGACAAGGAATATAGGAATAGTGGCACATATAGATGCAGGAAAGACTACAACTACGGAAAGGATACTGTTCTATACCGGTAAGGTTTATAAGATAGGAGAAGTAGACGAAGGTTCTGCCACTATGGACTGGATGCCTCAGGAGAAGGAAAGAGGAATTACCATCAGCTCAGCAGTAACCACATGTTACTGGCGTGAACATCGGATAAATATAATTGATACACCCGGGCACGTGGATTTTACAGCTGAGGTAGAGAGAGCCTTGAGGGTACTGGATGGAATAGTTGCTATATTCTGTGGGGTTGCAGGGGTTCAACCTCAATCTGAGACGGTATGGAGACAGGCTTCTAAATACAAGATTCCGAGGATAGTCTATGTAAATAAAATGGACAGGTCTGGTGCTAACTTCCTTCGTGTAGTTAATATGATAAGGGAGAGGCTTAGTGCTAACGCAGTTCCTGTTCAGCTCCCTATTGGAGAAGAGGATAAGTTTAAGGGAGTAATAGACCTGATAGAGATGAAAGCTATATATTACTATGATGAGATGGGTCTGGCGATGGAAGTCACAGATATCCCGGAGGAATTTCTAGAACAATCGTTAAGACAGCGTGAGATTCTTCTGGAAAACCTGGCAGAGCTGGATGATACTATAATGGGTAAGTATCTTGAAGGTGAAGAGATCACAAAAGAAGAAATAATCAATGCTTTGAGAAGGAATACTATAGATAATAAAATAATCCCTGTGCTCTGCGGGACATCTTATAAGAATAAGGGTATACAACCTCTTTTAGATGCTATAGTAGACTTTCTGCCAAGTCCTCTGGATATACCTCCGGTTGAAGGTATAAATCCCCTGACTCAGCAAAAAGAGTATAGAGAAACTTCTTCTACCGCCCCACTATCTGCTCTAGCTTTTAAAATAGTTGCTGACCCATATGTTGGCAAGCTTACATATGTAAGAGTCTATTCTGGCAAGTTAGTTCCTGGGTCATATGTATTTAATATTAATAAGAACAGGAAAGAACGTATAGCCAGGATATTAAGGATGCATGCCAATAAACGTGAAGAACTGGATATGCTTGGAGCGGGAGACCTGGGGGCTCTGGTTGGGCTTAAAGATACTGTAACCGGAGAGACGCTCTGCGATGAAAAATATCCTATACTTTTGGAACCGATGTCCTTCCCGGAACCTGTTATTTCTATAGCTGTAGAACCAAAGACCAGAGAAGACGAAGAAAAACTTCAGTCCGCATTGAGCAAGCTTACAGATGAAGACCCGACATTAAAATGGAAAGTGGATGAAGAGACAGGACAGTCTATCCTTAGCGGAATGGGAGAATTACATCTTGAGATAATAATAGATAGACTTTTAAGGGAGTTTAATGTTGGAGTAAATGTTGGAAGACCTCAGGTAGCTTATAAAGAAACAATAAGGGAGAAAGCAATTGCAGAGGGCAGATATATAAGACAAACCGGTGGAAGAGGACAGTACGGTCATGTATGGTTAGAGGTGGAGCCACTGGAACGGGGTAAGGGGCGTGAATTTGTTAATAAAATTGTTGGAGGGGTAATCCCAAAAGAATTTATCCCGGCTATAGAAGCTGGTGTGATGGAAGCCCTAGATGGTGGTATCTATGCTGGCTATCCTGTTATAGATATAAGAGTCACTCTCTTTGATGGCTCTTATCACGAGGTTGACTCAAGTGAAATGGCTTTTAAGATAGCCGCTTCCCAGGCTGTGAAAGCTGCTATCCTTAAGGCTAATCCTATAATCCTGGAGCCTATAATGAAGGTTGAGGTTATTATACCAGATAACTATACAGGAGAGGTTATGAGCGATCTTATGGCTCGAAGGGCACATATAAAGGATATGGAGTTAGATGGAAGTACAAGAGTGATAAGAGTTCTTGTTCCACTCAATGAAATGTTTGGATATGCAACTGACCTCAGGTCATTGACTCAGGGTAGAGGAAGTTATACTATGGAATTCTCCCATTATGGAGAGGTTCCACAGGGAATATTGGAAGGAGGTAAGATAAGTAAATATGGCTAAGCAGAAGTTTGAAAGGACCAAGCCCCATATAAATGTAGGTACTATAGGGCATGTGGACCATGGTAAGACTACTTTAACAGCAGCAATTACTCAGGTACTGTCAACATTGGGGAAGACTCAACCGAGAGATTTCTACGAGATAGACAACGCACCTGAGGAGAGAGAAAGAGGTATAACGATAAATATCTCTCATGTAGAGTATGAGACAGAGAAGAGACACTATGCGCATGTGGACTGTCCAGGGCATGCTGACTATGTAAAGAATATGATAACCGGAGCAGCCCAGATGGATGGAGCGATACTTGTTGTGTCAGCAGCTGATGGACCAATGCCACAGACGAGAGAGCACATACTGTTAGCTAGGCAGGTCAACGTTCCATACATAGTAGTATTTTTAAACAAAGTAGATATGGTGGATGACCCGGAGCTGATAGACCTGGTGGAGATGGAAGTAAGAGACCTGTTATCCAGGTATCAATTTCCAGGGGATGAGGTACCGGTGATAAGAGGTTCAGCATTGAAGGCGTTAGAGTGTGGTTGTGGTAAGAGAGAATGTGAATGGTGCGGGAAGATATGGGAGTTAATGGATGCAGTAGATGAGTATGTACCGACCCCTCAGAGGCCAATAGACAAGCCGTTCTTAATGCCAATAGAGGACATATTTACGATAACAGGGAGAGGGACGGTAGTAACAGGAAGAGTAGATAGAGGTATAGTGAAGCTGGGAGACGAAGTAGAGATAGTAGGGATGAGGCCGGATATAAAGAAGACAGTGGTAACAGGGATAGAGATGTTCCGAAAGACGCTGGACCAGGGTATGGCAGGAGACAACATAGGAGTACTGTTAAGAGGTATAGATAAGGACGAAGTAGAGAGAGGGATGGTCCTGGCGCAGCCAAAGAGTATAAGACCGCACACGAAGTTCAAGGGAGAGGTATACGTATTAACGAAGGAAGAAGGCGGGAGACACACACCATTCTTCAATGGATACAGGCCACAGTTCTACTTCAGGACGACAGATGTAACAGGGATGATAAAGTTACCAGAAGGTGTAGAGATGGTAATGCCAGGGGATAACATAACAATGGAGGTAGAGTTAATAGTGCCAGTAGCGTTAGAGGAAGGGTTAAGGTTTGCCATAAGGGAAGGAGGTAGGACAGTAGGGGCTGGTGTTATTACCCAGCTTGAAGAATAACAATGAGACAAAAAATGAGAATAAAACTAAGAGCATACGATGTTGATCTTATAGACCAATCTGCAAAGAAAATTATAGCTACCGCAAAAAGAACAGGGGCGGAGGTCTCTGGTCCTGTACCGTTACCGGTTGAAAAGAGACTTTACTGTGTCTTGCGTTCTACCAATATAGATAAAGACTCCAGAGAGCAATTTTTCTTAAAGGTTCATAAGAGACTTATAGATATACTGGATCCTACTCCAAGGACGATAAATGCTCTTATGAAGTTGAATCTACCCTCTGGTGTAGATATAGAGATAAAACTATAGGATGTGATGGCTATGGTTATAAAAGGTATACTAGCACGAAAGGTTGGAATGACTCAGATTTTTGACGACCAGGGGAATAGAATCCCTGTCACAGTTGTAAGGACTGAAGGTTGTAAGATTCTTCAGAAAAAGATTGTAGAAAGAGACGGGTATAATGCCTTACTTTTAGGTTTCGAAGAGACCAGAGAGAATAGACTAAATAAACCTCTCAGGGGTTTCTTCAAGAAGTTGAATGCGCCATTCTATAGAGTGCTGAGAGAGATAAGAGTGGATGAGATAACTGATGACTTTAAAGTTGGAGATAGTATAACCGTTAATACATTCAAACCCGGGGATAGAGTGGATGTAACGGGGACATCGAAAGGAAAAGGTTTCGCTGGTGGAGTAAAAAGGTGGCACTATGGTGGTGGGGGAGCTGCTCATGGCTCTATGTTCCACAGAGCTCCAGGTTCTATAGGTGCCAGCTCTTATCCTTCCAGAGTATTTAAGGGGCAACGCCTTCCTGGACGTATGGGAGGAGAGACTGTGACGGTACAATCTCTGGAAGTTGTGAAGGTCTATGAGGACGAGGGACTGATGCTTATTAAAGGAGCAGTTCCCGGGTCCAGAAATAGCCTTTTGATAATAAAAGACGCAAAGAAGAGTAAGAAGGAGTCGGGGTAAATGAGTAAAGATGTTAAGATTTATAACTTGCTAGGAGAAGAGGTAGGGACATTTCAATTTGAAGATATAGATTCGAACAGGAATATTCTCTACTATGCGGTAAGAGTTCAACTGTTCAATATGATCCCCAAGACCGCATCGACCAGAACCAGAGGTATGGTGAAAGGTGGGGGAAGAAAACCCTGGAGGCAGAAAGGTACAGGTAGAGCTAGACATGGAAGTATAAGGTCTCCTATCTGGAAGGGTGGGGGTGTAGTTTTTGGTCCCCATCCAAGGACTGTAAGGTTGTCCCTGCCTAAGAAGGTCAGGAGAGCTGCTCTTATCTCTGCTCTTATAGATAAGATAGATAGTAATCAACTGATTCTGGTAGAAAGTTTGGATATTGATGAACCTAAGACTAAGAATGCTGTGGAAGTCTTGAATAAGCTCGGTATATTTTCGTCCTGTCTGGTTATTCTTGACGACAGTAATACAAACTTTATTCTGGCGACGAGAAATATACCGTATATCGATATAAGAACTGTGAGCGATGTCTCAGTATATGATCTGTTAAGATATAACTACGTACTGACTACCACATCCATTCTTGAAGGACTTAGAGAAAGGGTGATCTCAGTTGGCTGATTCTAGAGATATAATAATAAGACCAGTTATAAGTGAAAAGACTACTCTCTTGAGGCTATCCAGAAAGTACGAGTTTGTAGTATCTCCTTTTGCCAATAAGATCGAAATTAAAAGGGCTGTAGAAGACATATTTGATGTTAAGGTTGAAAAGGTCAATATTGTTAATAAGAAGGGGAAAGAAAAGAGAATGGGGATGTATGTCGGTAAGACCCCAGCATATAAAAGAGCGCTTGTTACATTGGCAGAAGGTCATTCAATATCCTTCTTTGAAGGACTTTAAGGAGTGAAATTATGGGGATAAAGACATTTAAACCAACATCTCCTGGACGAAGATTTTATACCACATATGATTTCAGTGAGGTTACAAAGGAAGAGCCAGAATCCAGTCTGGTAGTATCTATAAAGAAGAATGCTGGACGTAACCTGCATGGACGTATAACTATCAGACATAGAGGTGGCGGGACAAAGAAGAAGTACAGAATAATAGATTTCAGAAGAGATAAAGATAATATTCCTGCTAAAGTTGTGGCTATAGAGTATGATCCAAACAGGTCTGCCAGAATAGCTCTTCTCTTTTATGCCGATGGTGAGAAGAGGTATATACTTGCCCCTTTAGGTTTAACGGTTGGTGCTACTGTTATGTCCGGGGAGCAGGCAGATGTGACCCCTGGAAACTGCATGCCCATCGCCAATATACCTATAGGAACCGTGGTTCATAATATTGAACTTGTTCCTGGTAAAGGTGGTCAGATAGCCAGGGCAGCTGGATCTGGAGCACAGATAATGGCTAAAGAAGGTGAATATGCCCTTCTGAGACTCCCATCTGGAGAATTGAGAAGAATTAATATTAGATGCAGAGCCACTATAGGACAGGTAGGGAACTTAGACCATGAAAATATAGATCTGGGGAAAGCAGGAAGAGTTCGCTGGCTTGGAAGAAGACCAAAAGTAAGAGGCGCTGCTATGAATCCGGTAGACCATCCTCATGGTGGTGGTGAAGGTAAAGCTCCTATTGGAATGCCTGGACCTGTTACTCCATGGGGTAAGCCTACTCTTGGTTATAAGACAAGAAAAAGAAAGAATTCTGATAAGTTTATTGTTAGGAGGAGGAAGTAATGGGTCGTTCTAGCAAAAAGGGACCTTATGTGCATCCCAAGCTTCTAGAGAAGATACTAGAGATGAATAAGAATAATGAACATAGGGTGATAAGAACCTGGTCCAGAAGTTCTATGATTATCCCTGAAATGATTGGTCATACGATTGCGGTTTATAACGGTAGAAAACATGTCCCTATATATATAACGGAAAATATGGTTGGTTATAGACTTGGTGAATTTGCTCCTACTAGAACGTTTAGGGGACACGGAGAGGTTACCAGACGTTCTAGAGAGTTGAAGTAGGAGGTTTTTATGGAAGCGCAGGCAATAGCAAGATATGTGAGGATCTCTCCGAGAAAGGCTAATAGAGTTATGGCTCTTATCAGAGGAAAAAGTATAGATGAAGCCAGAGCTATATTAAAGTTTTCTCCTGGAAAAGCCCCTAAATTTGTAGAAAAGGTTCTCAATTCAGCGGTGGCTAATGCAGTAAATAACTTCGAACTTTCTGAAGATGACCTCTATGTGGCCAGGGCGTACGCCAATAAGGGTCCTGTCTTGAAAAGATTCAGGATAGGTACTCAGGGTAGAGTGAATCCTGTAAAGAAATATACCAGTCACTTATATATTATTCTTGAGGAGAAGGAGTGAGTAGATGGGGCATAAAGTAAATCCGATTGGATTAAGATTAGGAATAAATAAATCCTGGGATGCTAAGTGGTTTGCTAACAGGGAATATAAGGACTATTTATTAGAGGATATAAAATTAAGAGGACTTGTCAAAGATAAGTACCATCATGCTGGTATTCCCAGAATAGAGATTGAAAGATTACCAGGAAGGGTGAGGGTAATAGTTCATGCCTCCAGACCCGGAATTATAATAGGTAGAGGAGGAGTGGGTATAGAGGAGTTACGTAAGATACTTGCCGATGCTACAGGGAAAAATATATCTATAACTATCCAGGAAGTAAAGAACCCTGATTTAGAAGCGCAATTATTGGCAGAGAATGTGGCATTTCAGATAGAAAAAAGGGTCGCATATAGAAGGGCTATGAAGCATATTGTTGCCAGAGCACTTAAGGCTGGGGCAAAGGGAGTAAAGGTATCCTGTAATGGGAGATTGGCAGGAGCTGAAATAGCCAGAAGTGAATGGTATAGAGAAGGGAGCGTTCCTCTTCAGAGATTAAGAGCTGATGTTGATTACGGATTTGCTGAAGCTATGACCACTTATGGTAAGATAGGTATAAAGGTCTGGCTATACAGAGGTGATGTATTACCAGAGAAGAAGGGGACAGTAGAAGAGGAACTATCACTGGAAGAGGAAGGTGTTACTACAGATGGCGCTGATACCGACTAGAGTAAAGTATAGAAAGCAACACAGGGGTAGGATGAAGGGTATCGCTACGGATGGGAATTATGTGGCTTTTGGGGAATATGGGCTGCAGGCTTTAGAGCCTGGATGGATAACCAGTGAAGAGTTGGAGGCAGCGAGAATAGTTTTAAATAGGACACTAAAGCGTGGCGGTAAGATATGGATAAGGGTTGTCGCGGATAAGCCGGTCACGTCAAAACCAGCAGAAACAAGAATGGGTGGCGGTAAAGGAGCCCCAGAACATTGGGTAGCGGTTGTAAAGCCGGGTAAGATTCTCTTTGAGATCGCGGGATTACCAAAAGATATAGCTCTGGAGGCTTTTAAACTTGCCAGTTGTAAGCTGCCAATAAAGACTCAGATGATATATAGGAATAGGCTTTTAGGTGGTGAGAAACTATGAAACCTTCAGTTATAAGAGATCTGACAGATGTAGAGTTGGAGAATAGGCTTAAAGAACTTAAAGAAGAGCTATTTAATCTAAGATTTCAGCAGTCTGTCGGTCAGCTCAAAAATGTATCCAGGATAAAGGAAGTAAAAAAAGATATAGCAAGAGTTCTTACTATTATGCACTTAAGACAATTGGGGAGTAAATAGGAGGTATTATGGCTAGAAACGAACGAATCGGTACGGTTGTAAGCAATAAGATGAATAAAACAGTAGTGGTAGCGGTAGAGAGCAGATACTCTCATCCTCTCTATAAGAAAGTTGTCAAGACGGTGAAGAAGTATAAGGCTCATGATGAAGAGAATAAGTGTCAGGTAGGTGATATTGTAATTATAAAGGAAACTCGTCCTCTCAGTAAAGAAAAGCGATGGATGGTGGAAAGTATTATCGGTAAGGAAGGAAGGGGAAGAGTATGATACGACCAATGTCTCGACTGAAGGTGGCAGATAACACAGGAGCAAAAGAGATACTGTGTATCCGTGTCCTTGGCAGTGGTAATCAGAGGTATGGGTATATAGGAGATATAATAGTAGCTACAGTAAAGGAGGCTACACCTAACTCCAGTGTGAAGAAGAGCGACATCGTTAAGGCGGTTATAGTCCGCACCAAAAATGCGATAAGAAGGTCAGACGGTACGGTGGTAAGATTTGATGAGAACGCTGCTGTACTTATAGATGACCAGAAGAATCCCAGAGGGACCAGAATATTTGGTCCTGTTGCCAGAGAGTTGAGAGATAAAGATTTTATGAGAATAATATCTTTAGCTCCAGAGGTGGTATAATGACGCTGAGTCACTTTAAAAAGGGAGATACTGTAGAAATTATTGCAGGTAAAGATAAGTCTAAGAGAGGTAAGGTTTTAGAGGTCCATCCGAAAGAACAGATACTTATAGTGGAAGGAATTAACAGGGTAAAGAAACATATGAGACCTAATCCTCAGCTTCCAACAGGAGGGATTATCCTTAGAGAGGCTCCGTTAAACTGGAGTAAAGTTATGCTGGTTTGTCCACACTGTAATAAAAATACGAGGATAGGTATTAAAGTTCTATCTGATAGAAAGGTCAGAGTATGTAAAAAGTGTGGAGAGATAATAGATGAAACTTAGTAGAGGTGGAATATATGCCCAGATTAAAAGACTATTATAGAGAAACAGTTGTCCCATATATGATGAAGAGATTTAACTATGAAAACATTATGGCTGTGCCTAAGGTTGAAAAAGTAATAGTAAATATGGGAGTAGGAGATGCTATACAGAACCCTGATTTGCTGAAGGCTGCAGTCAGTGACCTGACGATTATCACAGGACAGAAACCTGTAATCACAAAGGCTAAAAAGTCTATATCGAACTTCAAGCTCCGTAAAGGGATGAGTATTGGATGTATGGTTACTTTACGGGGCAATAGAATGTATGAATTTTTGGACAAACTTCTCAATGTTTCTTTATTTAGAATAAGAGATTTCAGGGGAGTAAGCCCTAGGTCTTTCGATGGTAGAGGAAGTTATACTTTAGGAATAAAGGAACAGTTAATATTCCCAGAGATAGAATATGATAAGGTCGTAAAGGTAAGAGGTATGGACATAACTATTGTGACTACAGCTAAGAGCGATGAAGAGGCTTATGAACTTCTTAAGGCTCTTGGAATGCCTTTTAGAAGTTAATTTGGGAGGATAAGTATATGGCTAGAAAAGTAAAGGTTGAAAGAAGTAAATTGCCACCGAAATATAAAGTAAGAGCGAAAAATAGATGCAGCAGATGTGGCAGACCCAGAGGATATATTAGGGACTTTGGTCTGTGTAGAATATGCTTTAGAGAGTTAGCTCACCGTGGGCTTATCCCCGGTGTTACTAAGGCTAGCTGGTAGGAGGTAATAGATATGGCAACTGATCCCATTGCTGATATGTTAACAAAGATAAGGAATGGCAGTAAGACGCGACTAGAGTCGGTGGATATATCTCCAGTCTCCAAGTTAAAGTTAGAGATTTTGAGAATCCTGAAAGAAGAAGGATATATACTTGACTATAAAGAGATAGAGACAGAGAAATTTCCATTTATTAGGGTATACCTCAAATATGTGGATAACAGGACACCTGCGATAGCTGGTATGAGAAGAGTGAGTCGTCCTGGGTTGAAGATATATGCCAAAAGGAATGACCTGCCCAGAGTTCTGGGCGGATTGGGTATAGCTATAGTCTCCACATCCAGTGGTATTATGACTGATAGAAAGGCACGCAGGGAAGGACTTGGCGGAGAGATTCTCTGCTTTGTTTGGTAGGAGGAGATAATATGTCTAGGATTGGCAGAAAACCTATCCCTATCCCATCTGGGGTAGATGTAGAGATAAAAGAGAACAGTATATCTGTGAAGGGTCCTTTAGGAACTCTTGAAAAACCCTTACCTTCCGGGATTATTATTAAAAAATCCGATAGTACCATTACTGTTGAACGTCCCAATGATGATAAATACTATAAAGCTCTTCATGGTACGGTAAGAACCATAGTTAATAATATGATTGAAGGAGTTACAAAGGGATTTTCCAAGACTTTAGAAATTATAGGAACTGGATACAGAGCACAAAAACAGGGAGATAGATTGGTTATCAATATTGGTTATAGTAACCCTGCGATATTTGAACCAGACGAAGTTCATTTTGAAGTCCCAGATCCTACCCACGTAGTTGTAAAGGGCATAGATAAGGAAAGGGTAGGGGCAGTATCTGCCAATATAAGGGGTTGCAGACCGGTCAATCCCTATAGTGGTAAGGGCATCAGATACGCAGGTGAAGCAGTAAGAAGAAAGCTAGGTAAGGCTGGAAAAGTAGGCGCCAAGAAGTAAGGAGGAAATGCAATGTCCGATAGAAGACTTCGTAGAGAAATAAGACATAAACGTATAAGAAGGGATGTCTTTGGGACTCCAGAAAGACTGAGATTGAGTGTATACAGGAGTCTGAAGCATATATATGCCCAGATTATAGATGATACTGAAGGACACACCCTTGTATCGGCTTCTACTGTCGATCCGGAGATAAGCTCTCAAATCAAGGGGATAACGAAGACCGAAGAAGCCAGAATTATAGGTAAGGTTATTGCCGAAAGAGCTGTAGCAAAAGGTATAACCAGGGTGGTATTTGACAGGGGTGGATATAAATATCATGGCAGAGTAAAAGCCCTGGCAGAAGGAGCCAGAGAGGGAGGTCTACAGTTTTAAAGATGGAAGAAAATATCTTAGATGTTCAGGAAGCCTTTGAGCTTACTGAAAGAGTAATATCGATAAGAAGAGTCGCCAAGGTTGTGGCGGGGGGGAAGAGATTCAGTTTTAGCGCCCTGGTAGCTGTTGGAGATATGCAGGGACATGTGGGCATCGCTCTTGGTAAAGCTGGAGAAGCTCCAGATGCTATAAGAAAGGCTATAAATAAAGCGAAGAAGAATATGATTACTGTTCCAATGAGAGGTACGACCATACCGCATGAAATCGTTGTTGATTTTGGAGCATCAAAGCTTGTTCTGAGACCAGCATCGGAGGGAACCGGAGTTATAGCTGGAGGAACAGTAAGAGCTATACTGGAGCTGGCTGGTATAAAAAATATCCTTACCAAGTCGCTGGGTTCTACAAACCCTGTAAATCTGGCTAAAGTTACTGTGAAAGCTCTTTCAATGCTCAGGACACCATCTGAGGTGGCTAGCATAAGAGGAAAAGAGATAAAAGAGATACTGAGGTGAATAAGAATGAGGATAAGGATTACTCTTAAGAAGAGTCCAATAGGATATCCCGAAGATCAAAAGGCAACTTTAAGAGCTTTAAAGTTGAACAAATTAAATGCTACAAGGGAAATTGATGCTACACCATGTATCATTGGTATGATTAATAAGGTAAGACATCTCCTAGAGATCAAGGAGGTAAACAATGGTTAAACTTTCGGAACTATCTCCTCCTGATGGTGCAGTAAAAGATAGGATAAGAATTGGTAGAGGGCATGGGTCTGGAAAAGGTAAGACTTCAGGTAGAGGTATAAAAGGGCAGGGTTCTCGTTCTGGAGATGGAGTTATGCCAGGTTTTGAAGGTGGGCAGACCCCACTTCAAAGGAGACTTCCCCATTTACCAGGCTTTAAGAATAGATTTAAGAAGGTATATGCGATAGTAAACGTTGGGACTTTAAATCAGCTTGAAGAAGGAACAGTTGTAACCCCAGAACTCCTCTTGGAAAGAGGGATAATTAAAGACCTGTATGATGGGCTTAAGATTCTGGGAGGGGGTAGTCTGGAGAAATCTTTGACTGTAAGGGCTCATAAGTTTTCCGGGCAGGCAAAGGAAAAGATAACCTCTAGTGGGGGGAATGTGGAGGTAATTTCCTGATGACGGAATCTGCTGCTGCTAGATTTTTTAATATATTCAGAATACCAGAATTAAGAAACAAGGTATTGTTCACACTTCTTATGATAGGTATCTACAGGATAGGGATATTCATCCCTGTCTCCGGAGTAAATATGAAGAGTTTAGAGGCTCTTATGGGACAGGGGACCCTGTTGAATATGTTTGACCTGTTTGCTGGAGGTGGGCTCAGCAGTTTTTCTATATTTGCTATGGGAGTTATTCCGTACATAAATGCTTCAATAATTATCCAGCTTTTAACGGTAGTAATACCTGCCTTAGAAAAGTTGGCAAAGGAAGAGGGAGAAGCTGGGAGGCGTAAGCTTACCCAGTATACCAAGTATCTCAGTGTAGTTCTTGCCTTTGTGGAAGCTTTTGGGATGAGCACATGGCTGAGGAACCTTGGAGTTCTTGAGGGGATTGGATTATTTTATCTTATAAACGTATCTGTCACGCTTACAGCTGGTTCTTTACTCTTAATGTGGATAGGTGAGATTATAACAGAGTATGGTGCCGGTAATGGTGTTTCTCTCATAATATTTTCTGGAATTGTCTCCAGGATTCCCGGTGGATTATTTCAGAGTGGAAGACTTATAAGTGTAGGGCAGATGAATCCAATAATCCCCATACTATTTTTGATAGTAGGTATAGGGGTATTTATAGCGGTAATATATATGAATGAAGCTCAGAGGAAGATACCTATCCAGTATGCCAAAAGAGTGGTTGGTAGAAGGATGTATGGTGGACAGAGTACATATCTTCCCCTCAGAATAAATCAGGGGGGAGTTATGCCAATAATTTTTGCTAACTCTGTTCTCCTCTTTCCATCGACTCTGGCACAATTTGTCCCCAGTATGAAGGGTTTTGCTAATGTACTGGCACCTGGTTCGGCATTGTATATCACTCTATATGCACTGCTCATCATATTCTTCACTTACTTCTACAGTTCTATCGCCTTTAATCCAGAAGAGGTGGCTGATAACATAAAGAAGTATGGAGGATTTATACCTGGTATAAGACCTGGGAAGTATACAGCTGAATATATAAATGATATAAATATCAGGATAAATTTCGTCGGTGCAATATTCCTTGCCGCACTTGCCATATCACCATCCTTTATCCGTTCTTCTCAGATAAGTGCTTTTACATCTGTATTCTTCGGTTCTGGTGTATTGATAGTAGTAGGGGTAGCTATTGAGACGGTAAGACAACTTGAGTCTCAGCTTATTATGAGACACTATGAGGGATTCTTAAAATAGAGGTGATAGATATGACCATCTATGGCGTACTGCTAGGTCCTCCGGGGGTTGGAAAGGGAACCCAGGCTAAAATGATAGCTGAAAGATTTGATCTTGCACATATATCTACAGGAGATATCCTCAGAGATGCGGTAAATAAAAGGACTCCACTGGGTTTAAAGGTTGCTGACATAATGAAGAGTGGTGGATTGGTTTCTGATGAAATTATAAATTCTCTTATGGAAGAGTATATAAAGGGACTTCCTGATGGTTTCCTTCTTGATGGATATCCCAGGACTCTTGGGCAGGCTACTTTTCTCGATAATTTTTTAAAAGATATCGGTAAGGGATTAAACATAGCCCTGGCTATTGATGTTCAGGATGATGAGATTATTAGAAGGCTTACTGGCAGGAGATACTGTCCGAAATGTGGTAGGGGATATCATATCATCTATGATCCTCCCAAAGAGGATGGGGTATGTGATAATGATGGAGAGAAACTCGTCCAGAGGGAAGATGATAAACCAGAAACAATAAGAGAAAGACTTCGAGTTTACAGGGAAAGAACTGCCCCTCTTATAGACTACTATAAAAATAGAGGCTTATTAGAGGTGGTTGATGGTTCAGGTTCAATAGAAGAGGTCCACAGATTGGTTCTTCAGGTCCTGGAAAGGAGAGGTCTGGTTGATAAGGCGTAAGACTCAGAGAGAGATAGATGTAATGTTTTTAGCAGGTCAGATAGTGGCGAAGGTTCTTAAGGTACTTCAGGAAATGGTTGTCCCGGGTATATCTACTTTTGATCTTGATCAGAAAGCCGAAGAACTTATCAGAAATCTCGGTGCCAGACCTGCTTTCAAGGGTTATAATGGGTTTCCAGGAAGTATCTGTATATCAATAAATGAAGAGGTCATACATGGGATACCAAAAAAGTCAGTCAAGATAAAAGAGGGGGATATAGTAAAGATAGACATTGGAGCTGAGTATAATGGATACTATGCTGACTCTGCCACCACCATACCGGTGGGGAAGGTATCGCCAGAGGTGGAGAATCTACTGGAAGTAGGAAGGAAGGCTCTGGAAATAGGTATATCTAATGCGAAACCTGGTAACCATCTATCTGATATATCACATAGCATAGAGTCTTTCGTTCTGGCTCATAATATGAGTGTGGTAAAGAGTTTTGTTGGGCATGGGATAGGTAGAGAGTTGCATGAAGAGCCGCAGGTGCCGAATTATGGACCTCCGGGGACTGGACCGATACTTGAGCCCGGAATTGCCCTGGCTATAGAGCCAATGGTGAATCTGGGGAAAGAAGATGTGGTGATTCTTAAAGATGGCTGGACAGTGATAACGAGGGATAAGAAACCGTCATGTCATTTTGAGCATACTGTCATTGTTCAGGATGGTGAACCTCTAATCACTACTAGACTAAAGTAAATGAATCTGGTATACTTTAATAATTGGGTGGTGTAAATTGCCAGAAAAAAAAGATGTTATTGAAGTTGAGGGTATTGTAGTGGAGGCTCTACCGAATGCGATGTTCAGGGTAGAGCTTGATAATGGGTATAGGGTTCTTGCCCATATCTCCGGGAAGATCAGGTTAAACTTTATCCGTATTCTGCCTGGAGATAGAGTTAAGATAGAACTTTCTCCATATGACCTTACCCGTGGACGTATTGTAAGGAGGTTATAAAAGAATGAAGGTACGCGCTTCAGTTAAGAAGATGTGTAGTAAGTGCAGTATTATAAGAAGGAATGGTAAGCTTATGGTAATCTGTTCAAATCCAAAACATAAACAGAGGCAGGGATAGTATATGGCTAGAATAGCGGGAGTAGACTTACCCAGAAATAAGAGGATAGAGGTAGCCCTTACATATATATATGGGATAGGTTTTCCTACCAGTAAAAAGATCCTGCAGGAAGCTGGTGTGGACCCTGATAAAAAGGCAAATGACCTCACAGAAGAAGAGATTGCCAGACTCAGAGAGATTATAGAGAACAACTACAGGGTTGAAGGTGACCTTAGAAGAGAGGTCTCTCAGAATATAAGGAGACTTATAGACCTTGGAACTTACAGGGGATTAAGACACAGATATGGGCTACCTGTACGGGGACAGAGAACCAGGACAAATGCAAGAACAAGGAAAGGTCCACGTAGAACTGTAGGGGCTCATAGTAAGAAGTGAGATAGGAGGTATTATGGCTAAAAGAAGAACAACAAGAAGAAGAGAAAAGAAAGGTATAGTAAAAGGTATAGCACATATACACTCTACTTTTAACAATACGATAGTTACCATCACTGACCCCAATGGCTCTGTGGTATGCTGGGCAAGTGCCGGGACATGTGGGTTCAAGGGAACTAAAAAGGGAACCCCATTTGCCGCTCAACTGGCAGCAGAGACAGCTGCTAAGAAAGCCATTGATCAGGGTATGAGGCAGATAGATGTATATGTTAAAGGACCTGGACCTGGAAGAGAAGCTGCTATCAGGTCTCTGCAGGCAGCAGGTCTGGATATAACTCTGATAAAAGACGTCACACCAATACCTCATAATGGATGTCGTCCACCTAAACGGAGGAGAGTGTAAATGAGTAGATATACAGAAGCAAAATGCAGATTATGCAGAAGAGAAGGGGCAAAACTCTTTCTTAAGGGGGAGAAATGTTCCTCTGTTAAGTGTATCCTGGAAAAGAGAAAAACTGCCCCAGGACAGCATGGAATCACAAGGGTCAGATTTTCAGAGTACAGACTGAGATTGAGGGAAAAACAGAAGGCTCGCCGTATATACGGTATTTCCGAGACACAGTTCAGAAATTATTTTGAGCTTGCCTCAAAGAGGAAAGGTGTTACCGGTGAGACATTGCTTCAGCTACTGGAGAGAAGGCTGGACAATGTGCTCTACAGACTGGGATTTGCTGCATCCAGAAGTCAGGCGAGACAGCTCATAGCTCATGGGCATGTCCTGGTGAACGGGAAAAAGCTGGATATACCATCATACCTGGTAAAACCAGGAGACAGGATAGCCCTGAAAGGGAAGATTATGTCCGGAGATTTAGGAGAAACACTGAAGGAGAGAGTAACAGAGGTAAGACTTCCATCCTGGCTTGAAGTTAATTCAGATCAGCTGGAAGGAATGGTGAGAAGTCTGCCAAGCAGACAGGAGATAGATATCCCCGTTAATGAACAACTTATAGTAGAGTTCTACTCTAGATAAAAGGGGGGGGATTATTGAATGTTTCATGTAGAATGGCTCAAGCACGAAAAGAATTATGGACAACTTTATATAGAACCGCTTGAAAGAGGTTATGGACATACCGTTGGAAATGCATTGAGAAGAGTGCTCCTCTCTTCTATAGAGGGCTGTGCCCCTATAGGAGTAAGAATAGATGGGGTATTGCATGAGTTTTCTACTATCCCAGGGGTTAAAGAAGATGTTGTAGATATACTCCTTAATTTAAAAGGGCTGGTTGTGAGACTGCATAACAGTGAACTTAAGACAATCTCCATAGAGAAGAGAGGTCCAAAGATAATTACCGCTGAAGATTTTATTCCAGATAGTGACGTTGAGATTATAAACCCTGATCTCTATATAGCTACACTGGACAATGAGGACTCTGTATTGAGGATGGATGTGGTTATACAGAGAGGAAAAGGATATGTATCGGCTGACAAACTTAAAGGGACATTTACATCTGTTGGTTATATCCCAATGGATGCATTTTTCAGTCCGGTAAAACAGGTGAGCTATAAGGTTGAAAACACCAGGGTTGGACAGATCACTGACTTCGAAAGGGTGGTCCTGGATATCTGGACAAATGGAGCGATAACACCGGCAGAGTCTTTATTGAGCGCTTCCAGGATATTAAAGGATAGCTATGACAATCTGACCAGACTTCTAGAGAGTGAGCTTCAGCATCTTATCTTCAGAGAAGACCTGGCTGCCCATATCCCTGAAGAGACTCCCGTGGAGATATCACCTGTTACCCAGGAATCAGGGACCCCGATAGAATCTCTGGGGCTTTCTCTGAGGATTGTAAACCTGCTGAAAAGAGGGGGAATTCATACGGTAGAGTCTCTTATAGAGAAGACACCCAAAGAAATAAAAAGTATAAAAAATATAGGGGATAAGATGCTTTTAGAGATAGAGGAAAAACTTCGAAACGCTGGATACATCCTAAAGCAGGAAGAAGGGGTGAAATAAAGATGCGTCATCGTAAAAAGGGTAGAAGATTAGGGCGTTTTTCTTCTGAGAAGAATGCATTAATGAGAAACCTGTTAACGTCTCTATTCAAATATGAAAGTGTTATTACCACTGAAGCAAAGGCAAAAGAACTTATTCCTGTAGCTGAAAAGGTAATTTCTATTGCCAGGAAACAGGATATTAACGCTATAAGAAGAGTATCTGGAATTATATATGAAAAGGAAGTGGCAAGTAAGATTTTTTCTTCTACCGATCTCTTTAGAAAAGAGAGCGGACATTTTCATGTCTACAAGTTAGGGGTAAGACAGGGGGATGGAGCTCCCCTGGTAAAAATTGCCCTTATAAAATAATGTCAATTGAGGTAAAAAACCTCTCCTTTGACTATGAGGGAATTTCAGTACTGAGAGATGTAAATTTTCAGATTGACAGAGGGGAATTTATAGGCATAGCGGGTCCAAATGGCTCCGGAAAGTCTACCCTTGCCAGATGTCTTAATGGAATTTTCTCACCGGTCAAAGGGGAGGTTGTGGTTGATGGAATATCAGTAAAAGATACATCGAAGCAGTGGATTGTCAGACAGACCGTTGGTTTAGTATTTCAGAATCCAGATAATCAACTTGTGGCAAGCATAGTTGAAGAGGACGTGGCTTTTGGTCCTGAAAACCTGGGTATACCTCCTGCTATAATAAGGGAAAGAGTTCAGTATGCACTGGAGAGAGTGGGTCTTATCAACGAGAGGAAGAGACCGGTTTCCAGTCTTTCCGGTGGTCAGAAACAGCGAGTTGCCATAGCCGGTATACTGGCTATGAGACCCGAATATATTGTTCTAGATGAGCCTACTTCAATGCTGGACCCTGTTGGCAGAAAAGAAGTGTTATCAACTGTGCTCCAGCTGAAGGAAGAGGGGGTAGGAATCATTTACATAACACATCATCTGGAAGAACTTGTCTATGCAGATAAGATAATACTGCTCTATAAAGGTGAAGTATTTAAGGAAGGTTCTGCTAGAGAAATCCTTACCGACGAAGAAACCTTGACCAGGATAGGTCTTGATATTCCTGAGATTCCTGCCCTGTCTTTAAGGCTAAAGGGATTGGGGATAGACTTCAACGAAACGCCGTTGACTATTGAGGAGATGGTAAATGTCCTCTTTAATTGAAATGAATGATGTCTGGTATCAGTATAATCCGGATTCTCCTCTTGCCTACTGGGCTTTGATGGGTGTCAATCTGAGGATTGAGAGAGGGGAGTTTATATCTATTATAGGACCAACTGGTTCTGGCAAGTCCACCCTTATACAGCATTTCAATGGATTGTTGAAGCCTGCAAAGGGAGAAGTTATAGTGGATGGGGTGAATATCTCCAGGACATCTGATTTAAAATCAATCAGAAAAAAGGTTGGTATGGTGTTTCAGTATCCCGAGACCCAGATTTTTTCTGAAACCATCTACGATGAACTCGCCTTCGGTCTTAGAAATTATGGTTACTCAGAGGATGAGATTGAGGAGAGGATAGAGAGCGTAACTAAAAAACTGGGTATAGACTATTTACCGCTGGATAAGTCTCCCTTTTTATTAAGTGGTGGAGAGATGAGGAGGATTGCCATAGCAAGTATTCTGGCTATGGAGCCAGAGGTCTTTGTTCTGGATGAACCTTTGGCAAATCTTGACCCGCAGGGACGGAGGGAGTTACTCCGGGAGATAGATAGCCTGAATAGAAAAGAATCTCTCACAGTAATAATCGTTTCTCATGACCTGAGTGAAGTCTCTAGATATGCCAATCGTATCATAGTACTCTCTGAAGGGAAGATAATAATGGATGGACCACCCAAAGAGATATTTAAAGATGTAGAAAAACTTATAGATATATCTCTGGGTGTTCCACAGCTTGTTGAGCTTCTGTATAACCTCTATAAAAGGGGAGCGGATATCCCATATAATATTCTGGATATGGAAGAGGCGGCTAAAGTAATAGTAAAATGGAGGAAGTCTCTTGGCAATAGAGATAAGCTTCGGACAATACCTACCGCTTGACTCATTTATTCATAGATTAGACCCCAGGATCAAACTTATCATCACACTGATAAATATAATCACAATCTTTATAATTAAGGATTTTATAGGCTACATACTTTTAGCCTGCTTTTTGTTGTTTTTAATAGTCTCTTCTAAAGTTCCACCTCTATACATATTCCGTGGTCTAAAGCCACTTATCTTCTTTATCCTCCTTACCTTTTTTCTCCACCTTTTCACAACTCAGGGGACAGTAATATTCCAGTGGTGGATATTAAAGGGAACA
>Ga0116167_1001566_pt1 | contig 20806 bp, 24 predicted proteins | sample AD_JPNMR3_MetaG_FD_89794 | JGI IMG/M metagenome (GOLD analysis project Ga0116167, IMG submission 89794) | Active sludge microbial communities of municipal wastewater-treating anaerobic digesters from Japan - AD_JPNMR3_MetaG | ecosystem: Engineered > Bioreactor > Anaerobic > Digestate | place...
CAGCGACGCCCTTGCCTTGAGGTTGTCTTCCCGCTGGTTGGGTGACAGGACTTCTTTCAGTCCATCGGCTCAACAAACATGCCGGGCGAACAAGGTGTCACCTGCGCTTAAAAGGGCACAGGTGACACGGACCGTGAATCCCGGCTAGATTTGCCGTTAAGGCATTCCTCTTTATGTTCGCCATCAAAGGCCCAACGACAAGATCGAGTTTTGGCTGATCTTAAAAGTCCAGTGAATACACTGCAGCAGATGTGATGAAATCCGACAATTCTCTTCGAATGGGCTTCTCCTGCCCCGTCCAAGAGTACCCGAATGGCTCGAGTATGGTCTTTACCATCCTGCCCAGAGCCTGCTTATTAAAGTCAACATTAAGATCGAACTCATCTTGCTGTCCAAGCAGTTTTTCAACGTCTGATATGCACGCAGCGAGGGCGGGCTCGCCTTTCTCAGACATGGCAATCATCTTGTAGATGTTGGGTACTTGCACAGTTCCTCAAAGGCTGCCTTGGCCATGGCGTTGCCTGTAAGCTTGGAGCAGATCGGAGTTTCATCCAGAAAGTCCTGGAAATCCTTCCTTCCATCGGGCTTCATAGTATCGCCTCCATGCATAGATTACGCGTCCACCATTGCGCGTTTTTCCGGGCTCAGGTCAGCAGTTCTTTGCTATACGGTCCCCAATCATCAGATCCCAATGCCCAGTCCTCTGCCTACATCATGGGTAGCAGGCTCACAATGATTGCAATGCGGGACTGTGTGAAATCCCGCCCGGCACATGCTAATCTAGTTCCAGAGCGCCAGTCTTTCCCCGGAGAAGCCGATACAGACTCACCACACAACCATGTCTGCGCAAGCATCTCGTTTGCCAAAGAGTGGATAGATGCCATCCTCAACTGCAGGGATCACATCATGGGTTCATTTGACGAAATGGGCAGGTTTGCTGCAGCGCAAGTACTCTCACCAAGATACAGTAATAGGAATCGCCAAAAACCGGTTTAGTAAGGCTTGACACCAGCATGCAGTCTCTGCTGAGGACGGCGGCCGGGCAAAGCGGAGTTGTCTAGACCGCAAGACCAGTTTCAAACCTGTGATCGGCAGCTTCTCTAGTGCACATTGCGATCTATTCATCAACTCCATGGGAACGGCGATATCCTCTACCACCGACTACCCCGCATAGATGCAAGAGAACTATGAGGGGCAGCCCGAAGGCCGCCCCATATCGTCCACCATACCACTACAACTACGTGACTTCCCCCGCTACCTCAGCAGCTGCAGTACTGCCTGGGGCTTCGCATTGGCCTGGGCCAACATGGCGGTCGACGCCTGGCTCAGAATCTGATACTTCGTGAAGTTCATCATCTCAACTGCGATATCGACGTCGCGGATGCGGCTTTCGGCAGCCGTCAGGTTCTCAGACGAAGTCGATAGGTTCGCGATGGTGTGCTCAAGCCTGTTTTGAATAGCACCGAGCTTTGATCGCTCACCCGAAACGGTTACGATAGCTTCGTCGATCACAGTGATTGCAGCGTCAGCTGCAGCCTGAGTCGACACATTGATTCCTTCGTCTACTACGTCTAGACCGCCCACTACTTCGGCATTGATCGGCAAGTTATCGTCTTCCCAGGTAAACGTAGTCGGGGCTTCCCTTACATTCTTAGCACCGGTTAGTTCGAACGTCACCCCTGCGACTGTATGCTCGGCAGTAGCGCTAGTATCATCACCATACAGTGTCACACTCGTCGTATCGCTGCCAATCGTGTATGAGATCTGCACCTGCCCGTCACCGACCACAGTAGCAGAGATGTCTGTTATATTCTCCGTGGCCGTGCCAGACATCGCGAGAGTCGCGCCATCTCCGTTTATGAATGAGAACTGTGTCGCGGTCCCCGCATCACCTGTATTGTCTATCTTGCCATCGTCGGGCCCGCCCTCTATCGTCGTCGCATTGGCCCTCACATCTGCGATGTTGGCTATGGCGAACGTCAAGCCGTTCACTTCCACGCTCGTCGCACCGCTATCCAGGTCAACTATCAGGTCTCCCTCGGCCCCATCACGCTTCCCTATGACTCTAACCTTGCCATCCTCGGTGATGCTTGTCCTCAGAGCCGTGATGGGAGCTTGTCCAGTGTATGTCCCACTCACTGTGAGGGTGGCATCGCCAGCGTGCTCAGCTATGAAGGGTACATTGGTCAACGTAGTGGCACTCGAGGCTGTGGTTACCTTGTTCACCTTTAGATCCCTAGCGCCCATCGAGGCTATGCTCACCTTGAGATTCTGCTGCGCATTAGCGCCAATATGGATGATCTTCTCGGTGAACTTGCCGTTAAGAAGCTTCTGCGTGTTGAACTCAGTATCCGTCGAGATTCTGTCCATCTCGACTCGCAGGTTGTCAATCTCCTTCTGGATCTCAAGGCGGTCTTCATTGGTCACTGTATCCGACGCCGCCTGCACTGCCAGCTCTCTCATCCTCTGTAGGATTGAGTGGGTCTCCTGGAGTGCGCCTTCTGCGGTCTGCAGGAGGGAGATGCCGTCCTGGGCGTTCCGGCTGGCCTGGTTGAGGCCTGAAATCTGCCCACGCATCTTCTCCGAAATCGAGAGTCCAGCTGCGTCGTCCGCCGCCCTTCCAATCCTCAAACCACTTGACAATTTCTCGAGCGACTTGTTCTGACCGCTGTCGTTCACACTCATGTTCTTCCACGCATTGAGCGCAGAAAGGTTGTGGTTAATCCTCAATTATGTCTACCTCCTTGTAGTGTCTATACTGGCCGCCGCATCCTTGCGGCAGGCCACGGCTTATGCCTTTGCCTGCAGGACTTAGGCTCTATAGCCGCCTTCAATATCTCTATCGGCACTAACCGACCGAAGATTTAGCCCCCGCTTCACATTTTTCCGGTACAAGCTCCATTTCGTGCCTCACGCCGTATTTGCCGGCCTCCATTACAACCTGCATGCCCCGCATGGTAGCGGAGCATACCACAATCGGAGCTAAGAGATTGGCCGTCACCTTGGGCGGGTTCCCCGCATGCACTGAGAGCACCGTAAGCACCAACATGTCCTCAGGCCCTTCGGCCCCGAGCGCCTCCGCTACCCCATCCGGCACCTCCGGCTCGTAACTTGCAAAAAGCTCAAAGGGACTTGCCACCACCAACGCCAGCCCCGGATCGTCTGCACTGTGTAGCCACTTCACCTTCGCGCTCCCCGGATGATCCAATAGGAAGAACCTTCGAGAGTCCTCAAACCCGGGTATCCCTTTTGGAAAACTCATAATCTTGTCACCATCCACGGTCAGGGTGCCAAACCGGGAGCTCTGAACCTTCATTGCGATCCCCCCAAGCCCTTTCTAATCTTCGCAGACCCCTGCAACCAGCACCGTCTGGTGCTCCGGCTCCGCCAACACCATCTCATAGGGCCGCGCAACCTCCACACCATCTGCACCATAGAGCACCCGCACCGTGGGCCTCGTTGTCAGCCCTTTGTAGACCCGGGTTACTACACCACACTCCCCGGTGTTAAGCCGCACCATCGTGCCCACCGGGTACAGCGCCACATACTGCATCACCCCGAGCACCGTAGTGCGCTCGAACTCGAACCCGGCCGCGCTGGTCACGTAATCGAAGGCTTCCTGCGGGGCAAGCCTCTCGCCCATGGGGTTGCCCTCAGAAATGAGGCTACAGTACATATCGGCAACTGATACGATTTTCGCCAGGGGGTCGATGTCGTCTCCGGCAATCCCCCGAGGATATCCGCTCCCATCATGCCTCTCCTCATGCTGAAATACTATGGCCCTGCTGTAGGCCGAAAACCTCTCGTCCTGCCTGAGCACTGCAAGGGACATCTCCGGATGCTTCTCGGGCTCCTCGGGCGCAAGCTCCATGCCTATGTCGAGCAGAAGCGCCGCCAGCCCCACATCGGTCGTGCGCCGCGGCAACCCCGCCTTGGCAGTGACGAACATGGACAACGCCGCAACATTAATGGGATAAGCATACCGATAGTCCTCTGGTCGGGTTACCAGGGGTATCTCCAAGACATTCAAGTCGGTACCCTGCAGCCCGTCCTCGATATCATGGACCAGCTCGAGCAGATCGTCGAAGGGCACTTTGACATGGTCCGGACCCCCGGCCTCCCGAACGCGTTCCGCGAGATCCCGCAGCAACTCCCTGCCCCTAGCAGCCACATTCCACGGGACCGCATCCCGTATGACCAGATCATCCGTGCGAGGATCCTCTATGAAGACATGTGAAATGCCAAGCTGCCGGATCCTGGCGATCGCCGTTTCACTCAGAACCGAGCCTGGGGAAACCTGAGTCACGCCCGAGCCGTTGTATATCCCTTCAGCCAGCGTCATTCCTGGCTTCATATGCTCCACTGCTATCCTTCTCATCCCACGCCAACTTCCTTCCGAACAGGAACCTTCTTATAGAAGAACGACGCCATCGGCGCAAATCCTATGTCTTTTGCATTGAGAATAGTCTCAGTCCCTCCGATAAACAACACTCCGTCATCCTTGAGGCTTTCCCAGAACTTGCCGTAAAGATCTTGCTTCGCTTCATCTGTGAAGTAGATCACGACATTTCTGCAGATTATCAGGTCAAAACCTCTCTCAAAGGGATCCGACAACAGGTTGTGCATCTTAAATTGCACCTTCGACCTTATTTCAGGCAAAAGCACGTACGACTCCCCGTCCGCCTTAAAGTACTTGGCCATCCTCGCCGCCGACACGTTTCGCACGTCCTGTGGGCCATAGACTCCTGCTAGTGCCTTTGAAAGAATCCCGGTATCGATGTCGGTTCCGAGGAGGCGATGGTATCCTCTAGGAGCTATCTCCTGAAGGATCATGGCCACCGAATAGATCTCTGCACCATTGGAACACCCTGCGCTCCAAATACTGAGGTTTCGAGACCTCGCAAGGAGCTCAGGCAGTATCTCCCGCTCAAGTTCATCGAATTTCTCGGGATTCCGGAAAAACTCCGACACATTTATCGTTATGTAGTCGCAGAACCGATCCAGCTCTGCCCGATCGCGCCCCAATAGGTCGCCATAGGCAGCGAACGTGGAAACACCAGCCCTTTCCATCAGGCTCCCTATGCGCCTCTGCATCTGCTGGGACTTATAAAGTCCGAGGTCAATTCCGGTCAGCGCAAGTACCTTCCTGCGGAAGACCTCGTAATCTGCGTTGTCAACAAGGCTCATATGCAATACCTCACGGGCTCACTCAAGCATAACTTCAGTGATTATAATGAAAGAACAGCATCTACAATCTCATCGGCAATCTTAGGGAGCGGAACCACCCTGTCGGCATCTCCCCGCTCAACAACTGCCCTTGGCATGCCGTATACCACGCAAGTGGACTCGTGTTCGCACACGGTCTTGCCGCCCATCCGCTTTACCCGCGCCATGGCGTCGGCCCCGTCAGATCCCATCCCGGTCATTATCACACCCACCGTCTTTTTCCCAAAAAGGTCGACGGCGGAATTCATAGTCAAATCGACGGCAGGCCTCACACCATGCATGGGCGGACTCGAGTCTAGCCTAACAGTACCATCAGGCTCCACCACCATATGAAGCCCTCCCTGAGCTATGAGCGCCGCACCTTCAGTTATGGCCTCGCCCCCCTGGGCCTCAAGCACCCTTATCTTCGACGTCTGGTTCAACCTGTCGGCCAAAGACTTCGTGAACCCCGCCGGCATGTGTTGCACAATGAGCACCCCGGCAGGCAGATTTGGAGGAAGCCATGGCACCACTTGCGTAAGGGCCCTCGGACCTCCGGTTGAAGTCCCGATCACAACTACATTTCTTGCCCGGGCCGCCCTCGCCCCGGACTTGGCCTCTTTAACCTCGCGGCCCAACCCCGTCAATGGAACCCGCGCGTCCCTCGCAAGCCCTCGCACCCGTGCAGACGACACCTTCGCTGCCGCCTTCACCTTGGCTAGCAGGTCTTCTCTGACAACGTCGATGTCGAGGGAGATTGCGCCTGAAGGCTTGGGCACAAAATCGATGGCTCCAAGGCCGAGCGCCCGAAGGGTTACCTCCGCCCCCTCCTGCGTGAGGCTGGAAAGCATCACCACTGGTATCCCAAGCTCCCCGGCTAGCACTGGCAGAGCTTCGAGCCCGTCCATGACGGGCATCTCCACATCCAAAGTGATCACATCAGGTCTCACGGACCTAGCCTTCTCTATGGCGTCCTTGCCGTCCCTGGCCGTGCCCGCCACAGAAAGCTCCGGATCGGAGGCAATCATCTCCGATACGACCTTGCGCATGAATGCAGAGTCATCGACAACCAGCACTGATATGGGCATCATTAGCCTATCAACTTCTTCACCGAAGCCAGGACATTATCAGGCTCATAAGGCTTCACGATGAAATCCTTGGCCCCCAATTTGATCGCCTCGATCACCATAGCCTGCTGCCCCATGGCAGATACCATTATGATCTTCGCCTCCGGATCGACCTGGCGTATCTCCCGCACCGCGGTCAGACCGTCCATAACAGGCATGGTTATGTCCATAAGGACCAAGTCAGGCTCGTACTCCGTGTACTTGTTTAACGCATCGAGCCCGTTTTCTGCCTCAATCACCTCGTAGCCACTCTGGCTCAAGAGTTTCCCGGCCCTCATTCTCATGAAAGCAGCATCATCTACAACAAGGACAGTCGGCACCTGCCAAACACCCCCACTGAAGCTAAAGCTCCACCTCTCGCATCCCAAGCTTTCGGACAAAAACCTGCTCCCTGCCGACAACATAGCGAAGTGTGCGCCCGTCGGCCCCGCCTATGTCCTCGGCGACAATCGGAATCCCCATCGCCTCAAGCTCCGCCCTTACAGCTACGGAATTGCGCGCCCCGATATCCATGAATTCCAACTCAGGTGTGACGTCAAACATCTTTGCCCCTCCGGCGATCCGGGCCACGAGCCTCGCCTTCATTCCTCCGAGCCTCAGCACCTCGCCTACGAGCATGGGAACGCCCACATCCGCGTATCTCGCATCAGGACGTTCCTCGCTCCTTGGGGCGGAAAGCGACTCGGGCAAAGCCACATGGACCATTCCTCCGACCTTCCCGATAGGGTCATGAATGACCACGCCCACACACGATCCGAGCCCGTATGCAACAAGAACATCCCCTGGCTTGTCCGACACATGCATCTCGCCAATTCCGATCGGTACTACATCTTTAGCCCCGTTCAGCGCCATTTCTCTCTTCCACCACTCTCCTGACAAGGCTGGGAATATCCAGTATCAGCGCTACCCTCCCATCTCCCAGGATAGTAACGCCGGATACCCCCGGAATGTTTCCAATAAAAGAACCCAGGCTTTTGATGACTATCTCCATCTCGCCCACCAAAGAATCGACAACGAGGCCGACTTGGCCTTCATGAGACGAGGTGATCACCGCGAACATCCGTCTCGACTGCGCCTCTCCTGCAGCGCCATCCTCAGGCCGACCGTCAGCTGCCATCCATTCAGCCGCCCCGCGCTCCTCGCCTCTTTTGGAAAAGATCTCACCCAGCCATAGCAGGGGTATTACATCTCCCCTCAGCCGTATGGCCTCGCGCTTGTGCACCGTATGGATGTCAGAAGGCTCTATCCTAGTGATCTCCATCACCGAAGCCAGAGGAATCGCGTAAATTCGAGAATCGTAGGCGACCAGCAGCGCCCTGATTATCGCCAGGGTGAGCGGAAGTTTCACAGTAAAAGTGGAGCCTTCTCCCAAACGTGTATTTATGGAAATGGAGCCATTGAGCCGTTCTATGTTCTTTCGGACAATATCCATGCCCACGCCACGCCCGGAGACATCATCCACCTTCTTGCTAGTGGAAAGCCCCGGCGAAAAGATGAGGTTGACCGCGTCCCGGTCAGACATCCTCGCCGCTGCCTCCTCCGAGATCAGGCCTTTTCGGACAGCGGATTCCTTGACCGCCTCAGGATCTATCCCCCGTCCGTCATCGGCAATTTCTATGACTATGTAATTTTCCTGATGAAAAGCAGAGAGCCTCACAGTCCCTTTGGGCGCCTTTCCCGCGGCGACTCTCTCCTCCGGCGTCTCTATACCGTGGCCCACAGCGTTTCGGATCAAGTGGATCAGAGGATCCCCTATCTCCTCCGAGACTGATCTGTCGAGCTCTGTATCTTCACCCTCTATGATGAAGTCGATCTCTTTTCCCTGGCTCTGCGCGAGATCCCTCACCATTCTCGGAAAACGCCTGAAAACATTGTCTATCGGGAACATTCTGGCCTTGTTTATGGCCTCCTGAAGCTCAGTGGTGAGCCTCCCTATGTGAGTGGATGTCCTGTTCAGCTCCGCCACAAGCTCGTCCCCGCCATGTTTCTCCGCCAACTTCGATTCGAGCTGAGCCAGGTGCGTGCGGTCGATCACCAACTCCGCCACGAGATTCGACAACGCGTCGAGCCGCGCCACATCCACCCTCACAGTAGTGGCCCGAGTCGACGTTGCAGACCTTGAACCCCTATTCACACCGGCCTTACGCCCAGCCTCAACACCCGTGGGCTCACTTTCCTTGGGCCCTGAAGCCACAGTCGCGCGCGACGCCTCCGCAGCAGCATCGGCCTCTCCCTTTAGCGAGCCTGCGGGCCTCACCTGAACTACCAGAGCCGACTCTACATCTGAAACATCCATAGCGGCCTCAACAAGGGGCTGCGGCGAATCGCCGTCCCACTCAATGGCCACAGTCAGCTCACCTATGTCCTGCCCCGCCTCGATCAGTTCCATCGAAGGCCTGGTATAGATTATATTCCCCATCACCGACAGCCTATCGACAACCTGGTAAGCCCTGACCGAAGGCATCTGACAAGTATCTGCGAAAGCGATGCGAAGCTCCACATCGCCCGGGCCGTGCATAATGCCGCCATCAACGGCAGCCACTGTAGACTGGGCGCCGGATCCCCCCGCTTCGCTTTCACCACTGATGCAACCCGAGCCTCCCTCTTCGGCAAATGCGATTATGTCGAGCAGGCGCCCGGTAAGCACGGTAATGTCCTCTCCGCTCTCTTGGCCCGTCTCGACTTCACGATTGAGCACTCTGAGCACGTCCAAGCATTCGAAGAGGACATCCATGAGATCAGGGCTCACCTCGAGCTGCGATTTTCGAACCAGGTCGAGCACACTCTCCATAGAATGTGTCAGATTAGCCATTTTGTCGTGGCCAAGTGTGGCAGACGAACCCTTGAGAGTATGCGCAGCTCTGAATATTTGCCCAATGACCTCATCGTCCTCGCCGGCCTGCTCCAACTCGAGCAAACCGTCTTCGAGGGACTGAAGTTGCTCTTCTGCTTCTATCAAAAACACCTTGATGTCATCGGCCGTCATGCCCGGAAATTCCAGCATCGGACTGCCCCCTATACGCTCTCGGCCATTGCCTCGCTGATGAACTCCTGTTCGTCTTTGGAAAGCACGTAGTCGAGGTCGAGCAAGATCACGAGCTCGTCCTCGAGTTTCGCTATACCCCGCAGATATCTCGAATCAACGCTGGAAAGAACAGGAGAAGGCGGTTCGATTATCTTCGTGGGTATGCGAAGCACCTGGGAGACTGCATCCACAATCATCCCTATCGGCTCCTCTCCCATCTGCACAACGACTATCCTCGTAGACTTCGTGTGCTCCGCAGGAGGAAGCCCAAACCTCGTCCTGAGGTCGACTACGGGTATAACCCGCCCGCGAAGATTGATGACGCCAACTACCGATTCCGGCGCATGAGGTATCTCCGTTATCTCCTGCATCCTGTTGATGTCCTGCACCCGGGAGATCTCCACGCCATAGGATTCATCAGCCAGCTCGAAGACTACAAGCTGAATCTCTTCTGCATCGAATCCATGTTCCACTTGTGACGCCCCCCTATCTCAGAAATTGCAGCAAGCCTGCCTGCACCGATTTCGAAGCTGCCGACAGAGCAGCATAATAAACTATCTCCTGCTCACACAGGCGCATTATAGCCTCTGCGAAATCGATATCCTCAGTCTTGCTGAGAAGGCCTTCAATAGATATGGAATCACTCTCAAGCCTGTCCATTACGAGTTCAAGGCGCTTGCCCTTTCCGCCGATCTCGGCCCTATGCTTGAGAATGTTGTCAACTACTGCATCCACACGCCCAAGATCCTCTTCCGACAGGCTCTCCACATCGTTTTCCCGGAGGTGCCTTTCAATGTCGATCATGGCATCGAAAACATTGGCACCGTCCGCCATGAAAACTTCATCCCCGGCAAGGCTTCCAGAGATCACAATCCCGGGGCCTATCTCTATTGCGTCCTTGCCGGAATCGCCGTGGTACAACACGCCAGTCACCCTGCCATCCGCGTCCCGCTCCACCTTGAAGGGGGCCTGTCCAACCTTGTGCCCGGCGAACATATGCTCCCCATTGTGCATCTCGTTTCCTGCGTTGACAACCTCCTCGAACAGCTCCCTAACCTCGACAGCTATCCCGTCCCGTTCTGTCGGAGTCACAGTATCGCTGGCGGCGCGCCCCACAAGATCCCTAAGGCGGTTCATAATACTGCCTACCTTGTCAAGAACGCCGTCATAAGCCCTGAGCTTCGTATCCGCGATGTCTGCATTGGTCTTGTACTGTTCGAGCCCTTTGAGGGTAGACCTAAGCCTTACAGCCTTTGCAGCGCCGTGCGGGTCGTCAGAAAGCCTGTTTATCGAGCAGCCCGATGCCAGCTGCTCCTGACGCTTCACATATCTTTCAAAGGCCACATTCACATTGCGCATGGCCCGCTCCATCATGACATTGTTCGTAACCCGCATGGCCCTAACACCCTTTCTCATCTATGTGCTGCGCTCAAACCCGCGCCAGAGGGCCTGTGCCACTCTGCGCCCGCCTCTACCTTCCCACAAGCCCCGTTCCGTTGATGAGCCTGTCGAGCATCTCGTCTACCGCAGTCACCAACCGAGCAGCCGCGTCAAACGCTGATGAGTACTTTATGAGCATGATCATCTCTTCATCCAGCGAAACTCCGGATACCGATTCCTGCCTCGCTTTTTGCTGCTCCAGCACACCTTCGTAGACCTCTCGCGACCTCATCGATTCCTGGGTCTCAAGCCCGAGGCCTGTCAGAATCGAACCATAAAAGTCGCGGAACGTGGCCGTTCCCCCAACCATAGTGAGCCCATCCTTGAGCTGAGCCATGGCCAACGCGTTCCTGCCATTGCCGGGGCTGTCAGTCTGATCTGCCGCCGCAATCAACCCCGGATTCCCCTCTATCTCTTCTGAAAGACGAATCCCCGCCGCGCCCTCTCCTTCAAAAAAGACGTCCCCGGAGTTTCCAAAGAGGTCATACCCGGCCATGTGCTGCTCATTGATTTTCTCAATGAGCGCATTAGCAAGATCGTCTAGTTCCTTGAGATATCCGGGGATTATCATGTTGGCCGCCTCATTGAGGCCCTTTATCCTTCCACCCGTAATCAGGGCGTCTTCAGCCAATTCCCTAGCATCAGTCCCGGCCACCAGGATCCTGCCCCCGACAGTAACATGCACGAGCCCGCTATTGTCTTCCACAACCGCAACGTCGACATCGGACGCAAGCTGCTGAACTAGATAATCCCGTCTGTCCAGCAAGTCCGCTACGTTTTCGCCGACTACATTTCCCCTGACAATCTCCCGGTTGAGCTCCGCAATGCTGGAAGCGGTCGTGTTGACTCGATGTACAAGCGACTTGATATTCTGATCAATGTCTGCTTTCGTCTCATTGAGCTGTGCGGCAGCCAAGTTGAAGGCGGACGCCAGCGAAATAGCCTCCTGCTGAACACTGGTCCGCCTCCCCGGATCAGTGGCATTGCCCGAAAGCTCCTGCCATGATATCCAGAACCGGTCCATCATCGCCGAGATGCCAATATCGCTCGGCTCCTTGAATACTTCCTGGATCTCCTCGAGAATCTCCTGGCGCGCTTCCCACCTGCCCAAAGATGCCAGGGTATGCCTTATCTGCGTGTCCACGAATTGGTCGCGCATCCGCTCAATCCCGGCCACCTTCACCCCTGTTCCGGGCTGAAGCGCCCCTGGCGCGGGGGGAGTCGCCTCAATGACCGGCCTCTGTCTTCTGTAGCCCGGCGTGTTCACGTTAGAGACATTGTGCCCGGTTATGTCTATCGCCGCCCGCTGGGCGTAGAGAGCCCTGCGCGCAGTCTCCAGTCCAACGAATGTAGAGTACACTTGAGCTTCACCCCATCTGACACAGCTAAGCCGTATCGTCCACTGCCGAAGACACAGCCTTCTTGTCCATGCGTCCCAAGCGGCTGTAGACCGAATTGGTCCCATCCGCCTCAGCTATCAGCCTGACGGTATTCTCTATATATTCGATTGCATCTTGGATGAGCATTGCATTGATTGCATTCGCCGAGTCTATCTCCGCCAGGATGCCGGCGATCGAATCCCGAAGGACCTCGAACTCCGCCATCTCCTCTTCCTTGAACGATGCAATCATGACAGCGAGAGCTTGTTCAGCATCTTCAACTTCGACTTCGGTCTCGTCTGCCCAACGCTTTGCCAGATCAGCAAGACCGATCTCCTCATCCCTGATGGCTCCTATTATCTCTTCCGCCCTCGATACTAGCTCAGCCAGGGCCGCAACATCCCCTGACGTGATAACGCTGCGCTGCGCCCTGGCCACGTAGAGCAACTCCGAACATAGCGCAAACTCGCGATTAAGAATCCTCGCCATTTCCTTTGCGTAATCCACCCAGGTCACCTCGTCTCACAGCCCCGGCAAAGAGCTTGCGAGCAACATCTTTGCCGCTGACCTCGTATGTGCCCGATTCAATGCGGGAACGAACAGCCTCAACCTTGTCGTCCCGAACATCGGACACGGAAGACAGAGCCTGCATGGCGTGGTGAATCTCCTTGCCCCTATCCGAGATCTCAACCTCATCGGGCTTCACCTCGCCCGTTCGTTCTGCCCTTTCAGCCTTCTTTGCCAGTTGGGAGTATAGGTTGATCCGATCAAATCCCCGGCTTCCGGATATTTTCAAGGCCATCACCTCTCTTGAGTCCTAACTTATGTATCGGCATGGCCCCGCCCTTACTTTAGCCCATAAACCACCGAAGCTTCACTCGCGACCCTTTCTCCTGCGTTCAGGAACGCTCATCCGCGCCCCGGAAGCTCTTTCCCCTAATTGTGCCCTCTTATAACGACTCTTTTCACCATCATCGCCCCGACCAAGGCCTGTTTGCCCTCCCGGGCAGCCCCTGCCCGAAAAGGCCTTCCCGAACTTGTCCAAGCACTTGGCGCAGTACACGCCCGACTCTATACTCGCCCCACAAGCCCGGCAGAACAGTTCCGGCCGAACGTTGCTAGCCATCTCTATCCGCCCATCCCTTAGAAGGTCCAGCACAAATGCCTCGTCCACACCAGTTGCATCCGCAATTTCAGTCAAGGTTGCGCCGGAATGCCTTCTCAGGTACTCCACTACCTTCTCAGCAAGCTTTTCCGCTTCCACAAGGCAATCCGGGCAAACCGGCTTCGAAATCCGATGGAACAGCTTCCCGCAGCGGCTACAGTTCTCCAACGCCACCCTGCTTCACCGCCTTGCCATCGCCTGTCATGTTCCTCTCCATGAACTTGGCAAGCCCGATTCCGCCGCCCTTGGCAACCTCCTGTGCAAGCTGGGAGTCGAGCATCTCCCTGACCAGTTCCTCCTCTTCAGATGAGAAGAGTCCGCCCTTGGGAATGCTAGCCCGCGCCGACTTGAGAATCATCTCGATAAAAATCGCCTCAAACTCGGAACAGGCCTGCGCGAGCCTCTCGTTTTCCCGGGCTCTAGCGCCAGCCTCAGCTGCGGCATCAGACCCTCCGGCCGTCTCGAGCTCGACACTCTTCGCCAAGTTCCTGCGATCGCCGGCCCCCGCAGCAAGGCCGTACGGGAGCGAGAGACGCATCATAGTTCCAGCCGTCCCCAAATCCATGCCAACCGGCGAAACATCGCCCATCGCTGCCTGCACCTCCCACGCTCACATTATCTGCAGTTCAGCCTGGAGAGCGCCGCACGCCCTCAAAGCTTCCATTATATTCATGATATCCGTCGGCCTCGCCCCTACGGCATTGAGCGCGGCAGCCAACGCTTCAATGGTACTTCCAGCCTCAAGCGTGATCGTGCTGCCTGGCTGTGCAGGCATGGCCACCACGTTTCCGCTTGACGCACCCGCCCCGTCCTGCCATCCGGGTAAGCCTCCTACACTCACATTGAACCCGTTGTATGAGACAGCTGCGGCGCTCACCTTCACGTTGCCGCCTATTACCACCACGCCTGTGCGCGCATTCAATACAACCTTGGCAGGAGCATCAGGCGCCACCTCGAGCTCGCCAACTTCGGCGATGAACGGCGTCGGAGTCTCCTGAAGCCATTCTGGAACACTCACCCTGACCGTTCCTCCATCAACTGCGACAGCCGCTCCCTGCCCGAACCTATCGCATACTGCTCGTGCTATCCTGGCTGCAGTAGTGTAATCCGGGTTGAGAAGCGACAGCACCAGATGGCCATCGGGAGTGAGCATTTCCATGGGAACATGTCTTTCGACTGTAGCCCCTGCAGGCACCCTGCCCACAGTCGCCTTGGCCTCGGAGCCAGTCACAACCGGACCCTGAGCCACAGTATATACCCGTCCATCGGCACCGGCCAATTCCGTAAGGAGCAGCGTCCCGCCTGCAAGGCTCCTGGCATCTCCTACCGATGACACTGCGACATCTATGGCGTCACCCGGGCTTGCAAAAGCGGGCAAAACTCCAGTGACCATTACCGCCGCGACATTCTTCGCCTTGATCTCCAGAGGGTCGACGGTGATCTTGAACTTGTCCAACATGTTCGATAGCGTTCTCGCGGTGAACGGCGTGTTCCGGGAGTCTCCGGTACCTTTGAGCCCTACCACAAGTCCGTACCCTATGAGTTGGTTATCTCTGACCCCGTACACTCTGGTAATATCCTTTACCCTAACAGTTGCGCCATCTTTCCCCGCCGAGCCAGTCAGCGCAGGTTGACTACTCCCTTCACCCTGGCTAGCCTGAGACTCCACAACCTCCGTCGGCTGCGCGCCGTAGACCCTGGGGATAGAACATGACATAAGCAGCAACGCGAGCCACGCCGCAATCTTGAACAGGCCTGATCTTCGTCTTCGCAAAACCCTCACCCCCAAGGTCAGAAAATCGTATTCCACACCCAAACCAGGCCATCCCAGAGCGTCTTAAAGAATCCGCCCTTCTGCCCAGTGTACACCCCGCCGCTCATGCTTATCTGCGCGTTCGCCACCATAGTCGAAGGAATAGTATTGTTCGGCCCTATATCCTGTGGCCTGACAACGCCTTCAACGACCATGATCTCCTTCTCGCGGTTGACTGAGACCTCCCTCGAACCACGTATTACTAGGTCCCCATTGGGAAGAACCTCAATAACCTCCGCAGTCATGGTCCCAACCAGCCTGCCCGAACGCGTAGTCTCATTCGCTCCCTTTGATGAATCACCCACATCCAACCTAGCGGCAGGGATAAAGTCGAATACCCCTACACCTGGTTGAGCAGTGACCCCGATGCCCTGTGCCGTATTGGTCTGGCTCCTGTTCTGCGCATACGAGACTTCAGCAACGAGTATGGTCACCAAGTCCCCCACCTGCCTGGCCTTTCGATCCGCATACATCGACGCAAAAGGAGACGCGTCTTCACTGTAAAGAGACGTAGCCCGAACGACGCCTCCTGAAAAGACAAGCACCGCCGCGAAGGCCACCGCCGCCGCAACCGCCATGGCTGCAGCGGCTCCGCTTCGATCCTCCATCACCATGCCCCTGGTCCTACCGAAAGCCTTCGCTATCTTCACCACGGCGATCCCTCCATATCTGCGGCGCACACCGTAACAGTCTGCGAATCCATAACGCGCGCCCAAACAACAACTCCGGTGACAGCATTCTTAACACGTATTTTCTGCCCGGGACGGCCATCCTGCAGTGCCACCGCGGGCACACTAACCCGCACATCCCCGGTCTGGGCCATCAAAGTCACATCCGCAAGCTGCTTGACCGCGGAAGGCGCAGTTATCTCCAACCAAACCAACACGCTCCTAGCCTCCACGCCGTCGACTATCGCCCGCACTCTCACCCTCACAAAAGCCATATCCGCGCCTGTCTGCGCCACCTGCGCCTCAAGCCGCAACTCGCCCGGCGGGACAAGCATCCCTTGAGGCGCATCGGTCCTGGCCACCCTGAAATCAGAGGGAGACAGAGCATGTCCAGTGAAAACGCATACAGCGTCGATCGCAGCAGCCTCTATGTCGGACGCAGCAATCCGCCTCGCCGCCGCCGCAACCGCAACTTCAGGCGCCCCGACAAAGACGAACTTTGCAGGGTCTATCTTCCGCGCCCTCATCCTCACCTGCACCTGCCCGAGATTGACCTTGCGGGATGACCCAGGAAGGGGTGCAGAACCTATCTCCAGCGATCGAAGGGCTTCCCGGAGCGCGTCATCTTCGACGTGCAACACAGCGATCTCGCCTAGGAGGATCTGCGGACCTTCACTGCAGGCAGAAGGCAACAGCTCGATAGTCATGTCAGCATAGTCGGACGGCGTCGGCACCGTCCCCTCAGGTCCAAACGTCAGATCAGGCCCAGAAAGCCAATGCACATCGTCAACCGCCTCATTTGCAGACGCCATCGCGACTCCACCGGAAGTGAAAACCGACGCCGATACCACAGCCACGACGATCGCAGCAGCAACCGCCGGTCGCTTCCCAGCCAGACGCCGGCACGGCTCCTTGATCTTTGGGATTGCGCACTTCATTTCAGATCAGCCCCGCCCGTGGCTAACGCCTGAGATTCGTGGCCGTGGCGAGCATGTCATCAGAAGCCTGGATAGCCCTGGAGTTCACTTCGTACGCCCTTTGAGCAATGATCATATTGACCATCTCTTCGACTATCTTGACATTGGACATCTCCAGGAATTGCTGCGCAACCGTGCCCATGCCGTCAAGGCCAGGCGTACCAACAATAGGCTCGCCAGAAGCGGCAGTAGGCCTGTACAGGTTGCGCCCCATCGACGTCAGGCCTCCGGGATTGAGAAAACGAGCCAGTTCGATGCTGCCTAGCTCCTGAGGCTCATTCTCCCCTGCGATCTCCACCGACACAGTCCCGTCAGTTCCAATCGAGATGCTCACCGCATTCTCGGGAACGACGATGTCCGGCTCCATCACATACCCATCGGACGTGACAATCCTTCCGTCGGCATCGAGCTTGAATGCGCCCGTGCGCGTGTAGGCGATTGACCCGTCAGGCATGAGCACCTGGAAGAAGCCGTCCCCTTCAATCACCATGTCAAGGGGGTTTTCCGTCTGAACGAAGTCGCCTTGTGAAAAGACTTTTTGAATCGCAGCAGCCCTGGTTCCCAGTCCCACTTGGATGCCTGTGGGCACCCTCGACCCTTGAGCAACAGTGCTGCCCGCGCTCCTGATGGTCTGATACATCAGGTCTTGGAAGTCAACCCTGCTCTTCTTGTATCCCGCGCTGTTCACGTTGGCAAGGTTGTTTGCGATAACATCCATGTCAAGCTGCTTGGCATGCATTCCGGTGGCCGCACTCCAAAGCGCCCTCATCATGGCAATTCACTCCTTCTTTTGTGTGGGCTGCCTCCGTCATTCAGCAGCCCGCGGCCCCCGCTGCGCGGTCCGGCCGCATAGATTAGATCTCGATTTTCGTCCAAAGCACGTCCCTCGCCGCCCCGGGCCGCCATCACCCAATGCGGCAGACTAACCTACCCTTCCCACCTCGTTAATGGCCCTGTCAAGACATGCGTCGTGGGAAAGCAATGCCCGTTGCGCGGCCTCGTAAACCCGATAACCGGCTATCATGTCGACCATCTCACGCACAACACTGACATTCGAAAGCTCCAAAGCCCCCTGGATCACCCGAACCTCTCCGGTTCCTGCTGGAATCACCTCTCCCCTGGCGGCAAAGAGTCCCCCGCCTTCCTTCGTCAGCGCATCCGAGGACGAAGGCATCACCACCAAAAGCCTGCCGATCTCCCGACCGTCCGCGTAAAGGACGCCGTCCGAACCTGCAACTAGCTGCCCATCAACACGGATCGGACCATCATCTCCTAAGACCCTGTGACCTTCCATCGTAACCAAGTACGAATCGGCATCGAGCTTGAAATTGCCAGCCCGGGTGTACCTGATTCCCCAGTCGGTCTCCACAGCGAAAAACCCGTCGCCCTCAATGGCAAAATCGTAGGGACAGTCCGTATTGGAGACCGAGCCCTCCGACATGTCAAAATAGGCAGAAGTTATAGCGCTTGTCATCCCAAGGCGCCCCACCGGCGTCCTTCCCGACCTCACAACCATCTCCGAGAAAGACTCCCCAACCCCGACATCCCTTTTGAAGCCGGGGGTCGCCACATTAGCCAAGTTGTTGGCGATCAAGGACTGCCTCGTTTCCTGAGCTCTCATGCCACAAGCCGCAGAATAGATGCCCCTCAGCAAAAACATCCCTCCCTTCCCAGATCCCGCGTCAAGCGTCTCAGAGAGCCGGCACGGAACCTCCGATATACTGAAGTAGGCATTATCGCCCTACAACATACGTAAGCAAGATGCATGCCACAGGAAGTCAACCAGCCATAGACCAGCTATATGCGGCAAACAGGCGCTCCCCTCAGGGGAGCGCCTCTCATCTTGGTCATGCATTTATTTCTCGAACTGTGCAATAATTGCTCACTTTTCCCTGAGCGCCACGTGCACAGTGACAGTGCCGAAGTCAGTCATGAATGGGATAGTAAGGATTGGAGTGAAAGTAGTCACTATCAATTCCTTGCCGGTCAGCAAGGTAGGAGGGGTCAGCACACAGCTGTACCCGTTTTCCGAAAGAGAGATAGCCGCATTTCCAGTCATGATATTGGTCAGTTCAGCCACGGCGCTTTTCGCCATCTCGTCCAACTCTTCTACGGTCTCCCCCACCAAGGCAGAAGCTATGCGAATAGCAACCCCTTCCTCGAAGGTGTATATGACCTGCCCCTCCAACTGGCCAGTGACACCGATGATCGTGTTCACATCCGAGCCCGTAAGAGGGCCTTTCGAATGGAGATCAAGCTGTTCACGCATGACATTCATGCCGAATTCCTTTTGAAAGACCATCATCACCGCCGATGCAAAAGGATTTATAAATTCCGCTTTCATACGCCGCCCCCCGTTCCGTTCACTATTACTTATCGACCAAAGGCGCCAAAGACTTTATACCCCATCACAATGAATCTGGGGGGTGCTTGATCCCCACATGGCCCCAACGGCCTCTGCTACATCGTTCATAAATGGATCCCTGCGCCATGCCGCCACTCTCCGGAAAGCCGCGAGGACGTGGCGCTCAACCTCAGACCACACCATATCCTCCGCCCCGGAAAGCCTTCCATACTCCCACACGAACGCGGCCGCGCACGCCTGCCTCTCCATGGTGTAGCCCGGCCTGTGGCTCAAAATCCGCATGAACCCCTCACCCACATCCTCCAGCGGATCCCCCACGCGCGTATCTCCGAAATCGATCCCGCACACAATCCCCCGCGTGCCGCAATCACGCCAGGCAACCGCTTCATCCCCGTCCGCCTGCGCCACATCGATGACGAAATTGCCAAGATTCATGTCCCCCACAAGTCGCGTGCGGCCGTAGCCGCCGACGCCTTGCGGGGCCAATCGTAAAGCCTCGTGGCACGAGTAAAGCCATGCCCCAAGTTTTCTGGCAAGTTCCAAAGTCCAGTGTACATCGCGCAGAACGGGGCCGTAAACGTATCTTCTCAAAAGGACAGTAGGCGTAGCCCCGCAGGCCGCAGGGACAGCCACACCTGCCGACTCCAACGCCGCAAGAACTTCGGCCTCTCTAAGGGCACGCCCCTCATCCCTATATATCTTCGCCACCATCACACATTCGCGCGCCGAACCGTCCTCAGGGAGGCAGAGGAGAAAAGCCCTGCTTTTCTTGGTGGACAGGTCGGTAATGACTCGTACATCCCGGGTCCTGTCGCCAAGAATCGGCACCAGTGCCCTGACGACATCGCCATCGCCGCATCCCATAGTCTACTCGCCCCGCCTTATCTCCACCCTCACTTCACTCCCGGTCTCATAACCCCTGAGCGATGAGAGCATGCCGAGGATAGTCCGGGCGACGAAATCCTGAACAAACGGGACCATGGGAATCTCTTTTCCGTCAACGTAGACCGCGGTCTTGAAACCATGGTACGCCGCAGGATCAATCATCTTCCTGTCTGCACCTTCCGGCACCCGAGATTCGACCATGTCAACAACCTCCCCGATCCTGGAAGTCGCGTCGAGCACGGGAATCCCCCGCCAGCTCGAAATCGCGGAGGCAACCTCGCCGCATATGAGGAAAGTATGTTCATCGACACGTTCTTCTATGTCGTGCTCAGTGCGGGCGCACACTATCTTCGGAAATGGCGCCTCATGCGCCCCTTCGATAATGATCCAGTCCGTGTCGTAGTGACTGAAAAGATCCTCGAAACTGAGCTTGCCGTCGATGATGACGGCAGTCTCCCCCGGACTTAGCGCCGCCGCAATTTTCGCACCCGCCCGTCTGTGCCTGTGTGTGTTCTTGCCCGGAGTGTCGACGGAAAACCCCTCCCGGTGGATGGTCTTGATGGTGCCCACCGCATAGCCCCGCCTGACAAGCTCGCCCACAATATGCTCCACAGTCGTAGTTTTCCCCGTCCGATGAAGCCCTGAGACGGCAATAACCCGCATAGAATGACCCCCATATGCCACCCTGATGAGCGTTGCCGGCCCATCGCATTCCGCATGGATATGTATTCTATAGCCACCCACGCTTTCCCTACAG
>Ga0116167_1001590_pt1 | contig 20638 bp, 14 predicted proteins | sample AD_JPNMR3_MetaG_FD_89794 | JGI IMG/M metagenome (GOLD analysis project Ga0116167, IMG submission 89794) | Active sludge microbial communities of municipal wastewater-treating anaerobic digesters from Japan - AD_JPNMR3_MetaG | ecosystem: Engineered > Bioreactor > Anaerobic > Digestate | place...
ACGTATTTTCTGAACCCAAATCCACACCAGGGATCATCTGGCCCCCCGGTCTCGCTCCTGATCCCGGTCAGTATGAAGTCACTGTCGTATGAGGCCATGTATAGTCCGCCCGAACCATTCCGATCGTAACAATCCATCCACATCATTGACGCAAGTCCACAGTAGTTGATCTCTCGGGAATAAGTCCCGTCAGGCTCAATACGGCTCTCTGCTCGCCAAAACTTCATATATCTATCGGATGCAAGCCGACTTGCCGGGTTCTCAATCTTCTCGCCAGCATGGTGCGGGAAAATGAGGATGCTGTCCTCCGGTGCTACGCCTACCTGGATTCCGCGGACATACGGAAAGAGAACCTCTATGACCTCGTAATCTTGTGAGCGGTTATCAACGGACAATGCCCACTTCGAAATCTCCGGATTCTCTTCATCCAGTTCAACGCTCCACGAACACGCAATCTCGATCTCGTCTTCGCCTCTACCGCACCCGAGGAGACCCGACGCGTCATCCTCCTCGCCACCAGATCCAATACACGGCGTTATGGCCTCACCGCTGGCCACCACCGTTCGATGCTCCACGTTCAAGGCCAACTTGCCCACACCGTTAAACTTTGTTGCAGTGGCAATTGACGCGGGCCCTGGAGCAAATACACGCCTGTGCCCTTGCAAATCGCGGCATACGATCCGAAGGGGAGCGCCGTGCACGGCCTCAGGCCACTTCACCAACTCGTCACGAGATACGATATTGAATATGCTTCTGACTTCTCCGGTCTTTCCATCTACTTCAATGCGGATTCTGCTGTTTTGCATCTGGGGCATGCACATTCCCCCTGTTCCTCGGCGCCCTGCGCCGTCCCCAACCCTTCATGTTGTGTTGCACAATTTCCGAAAGCTCTTGCACTGATGGTCCGTACAGCAACAGCACGAGTTAGAGCTGGAAAAGTGCATCCAATGCGTCTGTCACAAATGATCTCACATCATCTGAAAGCATTTCAGGCGCGAAAATATCACAGCCTACATAAATCACGCGCCCCGACAACACCACAGCGGAGTTGTATTCATCAGCATGGGTAGGACTGCCATCGTCATCTGCCCATGTGCCCAATTCGCAAGTGCCTGGAAGGCGCCTTACTATGATCGCGCGAGAATCGGCAACCTCTATTGGCGACTCGAGTACGCCTCCGTCACTTGTCGGCATGATGATGCTGTGCAAGGGAGCAACCCCCTGCCACCCTACGAACGAAACGCCAAACAGATCAGCGAGGTAGAAACCGTGGGCGCCAGACGCCTTCTCATCTACAGATTTAAGAGAGGTCTGTCCGGTTGCCAGCACTCTTCCACCTGCCGCCACAAAATCCCGAACTGCCTGCAACTGGGCGTCCGACATCCGCCTCGCATTGGACAGTATGAGTGTCGTGGGGCGCACTTGCGCCACCTGCCAAAGGACTTCGATGTTGTCCTCAGCAACCTCGACACACTCGTATCCCGCCTCTTCTACCACGTCGAATATGGCGTTTATGTGGTCCTGCCAATCCCATCGCATGTCTTCATACCACTCTTCATTTGCCCGGCCCGTAAAAACCGTAACCAGCGGAGTCCGAGCCGCATCCGTCATATCGTTCTGCCCGGACCAGTCGGCACTGGGCACTTCTATGGCGGCAATGTATGGCAGATGATCGGATGCGAGGGTCTGCGGAACTCTGGCCGCTCCCGGTTCATCCACTATGCCGATGTCAAAGGAGGTAAATATGTAGTCGATGCGCCGCGCGGGGCTATAGGCGTCGTATGTATATCCTCCCTTTAGGTAATCCCTGGCGAACAGTCCCTCCTTGACCAGCTCATCGCTGTTCACAAGGACCCTGTACGTAGGCATAGTGTCGTTGAACTCGTGCAACGCCAAAGATATTTCATCTGCGTAGGGAGACGCGTTGAAATCTCCCATTATCACGCTCGGCCCCACCGCTTTGGACGCGATGTCAAGCAAGGCGCCAACCTGCGCACGACGGCCCGTCTCATCCTTCACATCCAGGTGCGTGACGAAAACGTTGAGAATTGTTCCGTCCACATCGACCTGAGCTTCAAGGACCGCCCTAGGCTCGTTCCCTGCCGGGTTAGGAAGCTGGTGATTGCACCATGAACGGATAGGGTAACGAGAGATTAGCGCGTTGCCGAACTGTCCGCCGCCATAATAGATGGTGCGGCCGTACACGTGCTCGTATCCGAGCCTTGAGGCGATGTATGCGGCTTGGTCTACCCCGCCCGATCTTCCCGTTTTGCAGTCGACCTCGCACATGCCTGCGATATCAACCTTCTGCTCCGAAATGAGGTCAGCAATTCTATCGAGGTCAAGCACGAGATCTGCTCCAAACCCACTATGTATGTTGTATGTCATAACATTGACTCGGTGTGCGGGTTTCACTTCAAGCCTTGGGCGCTCACGAAGGCCGACCGATGCACGCGATTGTTCTTCGACGCAAGAGACGGCACCGTCAGTCCCATCTTCTTCTATGGGCGCTTCTTTTTCGGTGGCCCCGGCTAGTCCCTCTTCCACCGTGTACACCTCGCCCAAGTTGACCTGCATGGCCATGGCCATTAGCTTCGCCACATCAGTATTGTCAGAGGCAGATGCAAACAGTTCAGAACACTTGCCCTGCGCAAACAGAAATACTGGTTCCGTGGTGTGTCCATCGGTGCTGAACTGTATCTCTCCGCTGGAGACATCGACTCCCCCTGTTTCATGGTCGGCCGTCACTATGACCAGGGTGTCGTCGCGTCCAGACGCATACTCCAGCCCAACTGAGACCGCCTTGTCGAAAGCCAGCATCTCGCTGATGAGCATCTCGGCATCATTGTTGTGGCAGGCATGGTCTATCCTGCCTCCCTCTATCATGAGGAAGAACCCTTCACCTTCTGTTGATGAAAGGAGTTCTATGGCCTTGGCAGTCATCTCGGCAAGACTGGGCTGCTCATCAGGATTTCTCTGAACGTCGTAATCCATATGGGTCATGGAAAACAGCCCTAAAAGCGGAACCGACGATGCGTTGAGGAAATCCTCCTTGTTCTGGACTACGGTATATCCCTTGCTGCGCGCCACCTCTATGGGCGGAGGAGTCTTTTCAAAGAGCGTCGGCAGAAAGTAAGAAGCTCCTCCCCCGACTATCAGATCTAGACCGGTCTCCAACATTGCCGCAGCTATCTCACGCCCGCTTCCGCGATCGGCAACATGGACCGAAAACCCCGCAGGAGTTGCGTCCGTTATCGAACAGGTGCTGACCAATCCGGTGTATCGCCCACTTTCCTTGGCAGCTTCCACTATGTTGGGCACTGGCGTTCCATCAGGGAGCACGCCGAGCGACCGATTGACCGTCTTGTGCCCGGTGGCAAGAGCGGTCGAACTCGCGGCTGAGTCAGTAAGGTTGTCTCCCCACGAGTTTGTAGTTATCCTTGTCATCACGGGCATAAAATCCATAGACAACATGAACGGACTCACATCGCGGGCAGCCTCGATCTGCCCAGGTCCCATCCCGTCTCCGATGAACAATATGACATTTCGTGCGGCCAAGTTCTCCCCGGCAGAACATGAGCCGGGGCAGAGCCATGTAAGCACTCCGGCATTCGCCCCGTGGTCAGCGGGTCCGAATGCCATTATCATCAGGCAGAGGACCAGCGCAGCCACGACCGTTGCCGACCTTACAGGTCGCCGCCCTTGCGGGCGCACTCTGCCTGCAAAAACCCGGATCATTAGTAATACCCCCCTCATCATAGCGTCATGAGATGTTCGGGCAAGGCGCCAACCGGGGCCGTTGCGAGTTGGCCCTGGAAGAACGTACCGGGCGCCCTGCTTTCTCATAACCTGAAACTCGCCTTCTAGCCCTTCATTCCTGTTATCGTTATGCCCTCCACGAAGTAGCGTTGCGTGAACAGGAAAAGGATCAACACAGGCGCAATTGCCATGAGTGACGCCGCATTGATCAAGTTCTGATAACTGAAGTACTGCCCCGAAAAATAGGGGATCGCCAGCGGCAACGTACGCAGTTTATCCGAGTTCACGCATATGAGCGGCCATATATAGGCCCCCCAATGCCCCGTAAACGTGAAAAGGGTCTGAGTAGCCAAAGCAGGCTTTACTAGCGGAATCACGATCTGGTTGAAGATTCGAAACTCGCTGGCGCCGTCGATGCGCGCAGCATCGAGAAGCTCGTCAGGTATTGTCATCATGAACTGTCTCATCATGAATATCCCCGACGCACTCGAAAGACCCACTATGATCAGACCCGCGTATGTGTTTACCAGCCCGGCTTTGGCCATCATCACGTAAAGCGGCACTATCGTGGCTGGAAAAGGAACCATCATGGTAGCGAGTATGACCCAGAACAACACGTCCCTTCCGGCAAACTTGTACTTCGCGAACCCGAAGCCCGCCATGGAACAGGTTATCACCGTGACAACCGTGGGTATCACCGACGTGATGATGCTGTTCATGTAGTAACGGGCAAACGGTATCCTCTCGAAAACCTCTCGGAAATTCGACAAAGTAGGGTTCTTCGGAAAGAACGTCGGAGGAAAGAGCGATATCTCCTCCAAAGTCTTAAAGGACGACAATATGAGCCACACAAAGGGCAGAGCCATCATGATGGCGCCCAAGGTCACGACGATATACGCGAGCACTTTTCCGATAATCTTCCCCCACTTCGATGCCTTTGCCGGGCCTTGATTCTTCTGGTTACGCAAGGCGGAATCGAGGGTGCTGCTGTTGACATTTGCGCTCATTCGTACGTGACCTCCTTTCCAAGAAACTTCCACTGTATCAGCGTGATTATGAGGATTATTCCGAACAGAACAAACGACATCGCCGCCGCAAGTCCGAATTGGAGGTCACCAAAAGCCCTCTTGAATATGTACGACACAACAACTTGCGTCGCATCAAGCGGGCCGCCTCCGGTCAGCACGTTCACAAGTCCGAACACCTGGAACGAACTGATTACGCTTGTGACCAAGATATACAGGGTAGTGGGCTTGAGTAACGGAAGCGTGATGTATCTGAAAGCGTCCCAATTCCCTGCCCCGTCTATCTCTGCTGCCTCGTAGTAACTCCGAGGTATGCCCTGCAAGGCCGCGAGGTACACAACCATGCGATACCCGATTCCCGACCATATGGCGACGAGAATCACCGAGAACATCGCCCAGGCCGGATCGCCCAACCAATCCTGGGGCGCCAGCCCGATAAACTTGACTATCTGGTTGAATATGCCGAGATTGGGATGGTATATCCAAGTCCAGATAACCGCCGCAATCGATAGCGGAGTAATCACAGGCAGATAGTACAGAAGCCTGAAAAACTTTTTCCCCTTAATCCCGGTGTTTAACAGGAGCGCAACAAGCAGCGCCAGGATCATCTGCAAGGGAACCACGCCTATCGAATATGTAAGCGTGTTCTTCATGGCCGTCCAAAACAGCGGGTCTGCAAAGAGTTTGCGGTAATTGGCAAGACCCACCCAAGGCTGTGTCGGACGGATAATGTTCCAATTGTGGAAACTCATCCAGAACCCCGTTATCATCGGCACAATCGTGACCATGAGGTAAAACACTACCCCAGGCAGTATGAAGATATACGGGGCGCTGGCCTTTTGAAAGCGATACCACTTGTACTTGCGCTCATTGCCGTTTCGTGGTGGAATTGTTGTCGCCTCTGCGCTCACGGCGCATCAACCTCCTTATCCAAGCCGAGCTGGGACCGGACATCTGGATGCGAGATGTGCGGGACCAGGATGCCAACACCCGGCCCCGCACATCTGCGCGAATTCCATGTGCCACAACCTCTACAGAATCACAACCGGATGTGCGCTCTCACCCACGTGGGGACAGTCCCACATAGAGATGAAGTTGTGCAATACATCCCGGTCCGCAGCTTACTATGGCTTTGCCAGTTCCTGTTGCTCCTTTTCAGCCTTTATGCCCTCTTGCGTTAGCCACTTCAGGGCGGCTGCAGGACTCTCGCCCTTCAGCGTCACCATCTGATAGGCCTTCCTTACCAGCTCATCATCGAGGCTCCTGGTAGTCCATGGCGCGGGCACTGATTTCTTCATCGATTCCATACAAGGAGCCAACAGCTTGTCGCTCTTGTATTCCGGCAGGTCGAGCAGTGCTCTCCTCGAAGGCAGCTCGCCAGTGGTCAACGTCCAACGTTTCTGCGCATCTGCCGAAGTCAGGTATGCCACCCACTTGGAGCAGATTTCCGACTCCGCCTTGCTTGACACCACATAAGCCCACGAAGTGAGCAGCGTGGAGCGGGATCCGCCGGCCTTCGGTGCAGGGACCTCAGCCACCAAAAAGTCAAGATTGGGCGCCGTGGTCCTGAAACTGCCTATCATGGCTGGGTGTCCGAACACCATTCCCAACTTGTCCTGTCGGAACGCATTGTATCTCTGGCCAAACTGGGGATCCTCAACTTTGTACGTAGTCACCATGTCCGTCGCAAACTTCAGCGCTTCTATGGCTTGTGGAGAGTTGAAATCGGGGAGCTGCGTCTTGTTATCCCAAAGCGGAGCTCCATTTTGAATCATGAGAGAGACCAACACGGGGCCATATCCGCCTGTAGCAACGCCCATTTGCGTTGTAACGCCCTTGACATCCCGCTTGTGAATTGCCTGCGCATACTTTATCAACTCGTCCCATGTCTGCGGAGGTCTTGCGGGGTCAAGCCCAGCTTCTTTGAAGAGCTTCGGGTTGTAGAACAAGACTATCGTCTGCGTGTCAACGGGAAAACCGTAGTATTTTCCATCATACTTAAGCCTCTTGATTGCCGGCGCGATAAAATCATTCTCAATCTGCCGGGCGGTGGCCACTCTCGGGTCAATCTGCTGAATGACGCCTGAGGCGGCATACGCTGGCACCTGGCCTGTGGGAATCTGGAACGTGTCGGGACCTGATCCTGCGGCAAGCGCCGGAAGAAGCTTCTGGAAGTAGTCGCTTTCAGGCACCGATTCGATCTCTATCTTGACGTTAGGGTTCTGCTTCATGAACTCCTCTGCGAAGGTCTGGACCAGTTCGAGCCGCGCAGGAGAGTGATGCTGCCAGTGCACGATCGTGACCTTCTTCTGCGCCGCTACGTTGCAGGAGAGTCCTACGAGAAGCACGACTGCGAGCAACAACGCACCGTACCTGCTCATGTTTTTGGTCATGGTTCTTGCCTCCTAGGATTTGCTGACCGCGCCTCAGACGCGGCCGCATAATTCAATTGACTGATACCCAAATCACGGTCTAGCAATCCAACTTATCGAGTGCGACAACCTCCCCGAGCCTGGAAGACTCGTATGCTGCCAGAGCAACTTCCAACGCCCTGAGGCCGTCCACGCCGTCGGCAGCGGGCCTACGTCCCTCGCGTGCCGCGGAGACGAAGTCCGTAACGAGGGCAAGATCGGAATTGTCGCCCCACCCCCTGTATACAACGGCTCCTTGAGAATCGCTGGCCTCGACCAAGCATTGGGCGAATGCATTCAGCGAGATAACCCCGTCAGTCCCGATGATCTCCATCGTAACATCGCCCCAGGTTGGATAGGTTCGCGGTCTCGACCAGCTCGGGTCCAAAGTAGCAAACACGCCATTTTCCATCTCTAGACAGAGTGTGCCGCAATCATCGATGTCAAAATCGTAGAACCTGGTGTCTATCTCCGCATAAACCGACTTGAACTCGTCATTGAGGATCCACCGAAGCAGATCCGCAACGTGAACCGTATGGTCGATCACAGCGCCCCCGCCCGAAAGGTCAGGCTCGATGAACCACCCTCCCGGCATGCGCCCGTGGTTTGTGGCCTTGACGGCCAACACCTTACCGATCTTCCCCTCCTCCACAAGCTGTTTCGTTCGCGCAACCGCAGGCACGTGACGGACGGGAAAGGCAGTGGCCAGCACAACCCCTGCGGCTCTACAGGCCTCAATCATCTCGGCCCCGTCGCAGACATCGGCAGCAATAGGCTTTTCACACAGTACATGCGCGCCTGCTCTCGCCGCAGCAACCACGTGGTCTCTGTGGCGAGCATTTTCGGAACAGACGATGACAGCGTCAACCCCCGAATCCAACAGCTGCTCAATGTCGTTGAAATAGTCAATGCCGTATTGCTCGGCTGCTGCTTTGCCTCTCGCCTCGTCATCGTCCGCAACCCCAACCAGCTGGGCATCGGGCAATGAGCAGACAGCCCGGGCATAGCTGTAGGCATGCATGTGCGCAAAGCTCATTACTCCAACGCGGAGCTTCTTCTCCGCACCATCCGTCACCTTACCTTCACCGCCTCTCCCAGATCCGCCGAGCGGGTCGCCGCCAGGCTGACTTCTAACGCCGCCACAGCGTCCTCAGGAAGAACCCGGGGCAACCGCTCGCCTCGAACGTACGCCAGGAAATCCTGAATTTCTCGAAGATACGGGTCCCTCTCCCTCAGGGGACTCTCGGAAGTTGCAACTCCCAAACCCGCCTCGGGGCCTCCCTCTCTCGCCTTTTCATTCTTTGAGCAATCGGAGGAAGGCTGTGCAAGAGTGAGCAACGTTAGGGGCTTGGTCTTTGCGCTGTCGCACTCTATCATGCCTTCGCTTCCAGATATCTCGAACTTGTAGGAAAACGGCCTTGGATGTGCCCAACTGCCCTCTACGTGAGCGATGACGCCCGATTCCATCCGTAGAGTTGCAAGGCCATACTCCAGGGGCCTACTCGTTGCGACCTTACGCGCACAGATTCGTTCCACAGGGCCAAAACACCAGTTCAGAAAGTCGAAATCATGTATCGATAGATCTACAAAAAGCCCCTTGCTAAGCTGGGGGTCGGCGTACCAATCGTTCCATCCACCCGGGAACGGACCTGTGCGGGAAAGCCGCACAACGCCCACACGCCCCAGCCTGCCAGAGGCTATCATGTCGCGCGCCATTTCATATTCCGGGAAATAGCGGACTACATGCGCTATCCCGAGTTTCACGCCATTGGACTTGCACGTTGAAATCATGGCATTTGCGTCATCTAGTGTAAGTGCTATAGGTTTCTCGCAGAATACGTGCTTGCCATGGCCTGCGGCAAGCTCCACTGATTCTCTGTGAAGATAAGTGGGAAGGCAGACATCGATCACGTCCACTTGCGGATCGCGAACAGCGGGGCCTGGATCGACCGTTGCAACGGCATCAAAAGGTTGTGCAAGCCGGGTCGCTTTCTCAAGATCGTTGTCTATTATGTATTTCAGTTGAGCTTCGCCAGTCATGGCATAACGCTTTGCATGGACCCGGCCCATGGTGCCGGCTCCCCAGATAGCCACGGTATGCACCCAATAGCCCTACTTGACAATCCATGTCTGTATTAGGTCGATTTCCAAGGCCGCCGCCTTCGCGCTACGATGCCAACCTCAAGCTGCCTTCACGTCGAGCCTAACCAATTGACATTGTGATCGCTGCAATTTGAGCAGACGAAAAGCCTATGGCAGCCTCACCATGTACCAAAGATCCCAGCCACCATGGCCTCCCTCTCTCTTGTTGGCAGCGAAGAAGAAGAATTTCTCGTTTATTGTGGGTTCGCGCTCCGCCACGTCAGTGTTGATTGGCGCGCCAAGATTGATCGGAGTCGCTTTCTCGTTCTCGGCTACATATATATCGAAGTTGCCGAGGGAGTCCGCGCGGTTGCCATCTATCCAAAAACGGCCCATGTAATCGACGAAGATGCTCCATTCCTCACCGTTGCTGTTGAGCGGCTCTCCAAGGTTGACCGGGGTCTGCCACACACCGTCGACTTTGACGGATTTCCAGATGTCGCGGCCGCCCACAACGGTTGCCTCGTCGTAAGGTATCTTCGATATCACATACGCTATCGTCTCATCTTCGTTTACGTGTATCGCCCAGTCCTGTCCGTCGGTGCTCAGTTCTTCGATGAGCTCGGGCTCGCCCCATTCGGCTTTTTCCTCGTCCCATTCTGAACGATAGAAATCGTAATCCGTGATGGGGTCATAACGCGAAAAATAGAGGACCTTTCCGTTTCCAACTACGCAAGGACAGGCTTCGTTGGCTGCGGTGTTGATCGGTCCCGGGACCGGCTCCGGCTCGGACCACTTGCCTGTGGTTTCGTCAAAGGTCGACCAGTAGATGTCGTAATCCTTTGCAAAGTAAAGATCGTTGCCCGCCAAATATGGCATCCTCTCTGTGTCGCCACCGGAATGCTCCCAGAGCATGGGCTCGCTCCATCCGGCGAAGATGTCGGCCGCTGACGCCGAAACGCCTATGCTTGCCAGCAGCATGATCGCGGCCAAAGCGGCGGTTGCGACAATCGTTCCTGTCTTCTTGTTAGACATGACTGCACCCTCCTTTAGATCTTGTAACACCCATATGGATGTTGTAGAGTCACCGGGAGTTTTCCCGGCCGATTCCCATCGCGGGAATGCAGGGTCGTACGTCTCCAGCGTAATCCGATAGTTTCTGCGAGAGTCGAATGTACTGGCGCTTCTGCCATGCCAATGTACTATTAATATACCACCTGGCCTCAGCAGAGTCAACGATTGTCAAGTTCACGTTAAATGGCCAGTTCAGACCAGATCTGTCTCTGGCGTCATCTTAATCTTGCATTGTCACTAAACGTACCATATGATAATGTAAAGGCATTTCATTCGAAGCCGTTTAGTTGCATGGCGAATTTATTCGCCACTCTAAAAATCACGCCACTGGCGCAATCGTCATTCGCGCCGTTTGTGCCAGTTCGATAGCGCAACCTGACTACACGCTGAGAGGTAAGCACATATGAAACTCAAACGCACTGCTGATTCCGCGCTCGCCAAGAAGCTCAATAGAGATGTAGTCATCGATTGCATTAGGAAATATGGGACTCTGTCGCGTGCCGATATTGCCAGGCTAACCATGCTCAGCCCATCAACGGTGTCTAGCATAGTAGCAGAACTGGTGGAATCCGGCATTGTGCGAGAGCAAAAGGGCACTGCTGCCAGCAGCGGCGGACGCCGTCCCATTATGCTCGACCTCGACGCCTCAGCAAGCTGTGCCGCCATAATCGATGTTCAGGTATCCCGCGTGCTCTACGGCGTGATAGATCTAGCGGGCAACCCAGTCTGGACTGCAAGGGACAAGCTCGACCTGACAAGTCCGGAAGACACCTACCACCAGATCTTTCAGATAGTAGCGAAAACCCTTGCCAGGCTGCCACGGTCTGGCGGACAGGCGGCAGGAATAGGCGTGTCCATTCCTGGCATAGTTGACACAACGACCGGCACCGTTATCAAGTCGACCCGCCTTCGTCTGAAAGAGCTACCTCTAGCGGCCCGCTTGCAGCAAGAGTTCTCATTGCCTTCTTATGTGGAAAGGGATGTGCGTGCCGCAGCGTGGGGAGAACGCTCGTATGGCCTCGCCCGAAGCGCTGACGATTTCGTATACGTCATGGTTTGCGAGGGCGGGCTGGGGGCAGGGCTGATCTTGGGAGGCAAACCTTACGCTGGCGCGCGAATGCAGGCTGGCGAGATTGGGCACATGACCGTGGACATCCATGGGAAGCAATGCTCTTGTGGGAACAGAGGCTGTCTGGTGACGCTTACATACCCAGCCATTGACGAGGTGAGGCGAAACAACGAAAGCGATTCTATCGTGGATTGCGCCGCAATCGGCATTGTGAATCTGATGAACCTGCTCGATCCGGAACTGGTGGTGCTTGGGGGAGATATAGGCCAAGAACCTCAGTTTGTATCACAGGTGGAAACGGTAGTTCGAAATCGCATGGTATTGACCCCGCGCAAGAACGTGCGGTTAGTCCCTTCACAGCTTGGCGATATGGGAATTGCACTGGGCCTCGCCGGGCTCGTGTTCGACAAATTCTACTGGAGTCGCGTATTCGAAGATGTCGGATGACCAGTAGCCGCCGGACCAAAGCCGTCCGGGGCACAGTGAGCATTCCTGGCGCACCCTCTGTGCGCAGAGCATAATTCTAGCAGAGTAAGGAGGGAAGGCGCTCTCCCCCACGTTTCCACAAGGATACGTCGATGAGCGCCGGATGGCATGAAAAAGGGGATGGCAACAATCGGCACAGTTTTATGCAGCATTATCATTGTTGTTTTGGCATTGACACTGGTCTCAACAACCTGGGCAAATAGCGAAAAGCCCGGTGCAGACAGCGCAGCCGGGCAAGATGCCCTTGGTCAGAACGCTCTGGCCAAGTACGTCATCTATATCAACTGGGATGCCTGTGCTTACAGGTATTATGAATGGGCTAATTCACCCGGCCAACCGGGCACTCCCAACCTGAATTATCTTGCTTCGCGAGGAGCACTCTTCACCAATGCCCGAAACGGTATTCCCGGCATTACCAACCCCATGCAAACGAGCATAGTCACTGGCACATGGCCCGCTGTGCACGGGAATACATACCGTTACTACGACCCTGTGGAAAACCTCGTTAAGGAGACCGGCCGTCACAATGACGCTGAGACCATTGCCGAGGTCGTGGAGAAGAGCGGATTACCGTGCGCATCTGTGCAGCAATTCATGTTGCAGGAGCGGGGAACCTATACTGACGATCCCTACCATCTGTATATCCAGCCTGGCGCGGGATGGTTGAAGCGCGTGGCAGAAGCGGAAAAGATTCTCAATTTGAAACCTGTGTTCGGGATGAATGGAAAGATGATAACCCCCGCCGAAAGGCCCACCTTCATGGCGATCTACGCCGATGACCTCGACGCTGCAGGGCACAACGCTTCGCCTGGCTACGGGTTTTCAGTGGCACGAGATTATGATTCGTGGAAGGCAAAGATGACCAAACTCATGATCGACATGGATGAGGGGCTGGGGAACCTGATCGACGCCCTCAAAAAACTAGGAATATTCGAGGAGACAGCGATCATCCTCACAGCAGACCACGGCATGACTCCCTACTGGGGACCATCGAGCCTCCAAGATCTCATAAAGACCGTGGAAAGTCTCGGCTACAAGTGCGAGTTCTTGGGCAAGAACGGGCGTGCCAGCAAGAACACGGACATAGTGCTGGTAAGCGCCGGCCTTTCGGTACAGTTCTATTTCAGAAACGCGATCTCTGACGCCCAGTACAAGGCCCTTATAGATACATTGGCTTCAAAGCCGTATGTAGGCGGCTATTTCACGGCAGATGACCTGAAGAAAGAAGGAGCCCATCCGTCCCTCGGATCTCTCATGATTTGGCCTGAGCCGCCCAACCATTTCCACACTTCCGGAAAACTAATCGGCCTTGGGGGGCAACATGACTCGGGCGAAGAATCTTCCCGGCATGTATTCATGCTCATAAGCGGAGCCGGTGTGAAGCAGGGAGTCGTCATCGATTCGCCAGTGCAGATCATCGACGCAGCGCCAACTATGTCGAGGCTGATGGGGCTCAGACAGCCGGCAAACGCAACAGGGCGCGTGCTCTACGAGGCTTTGGTTGTGGATGAATAGAAATCAGCGGGGCGCCTGACCCCTCCAGTGAAGGCGGCATGTCTATAGTGGCTGTTGGAATCTATATTGAGGCCTTCAAAGCTAAGCTAGGCGAGGAGCTTTCGGTCGGCAACGCCCATTGATGACAAGCAAGAGTATTTCCCGCAGGAAGCAGGCAGCGAGATGATGCCTGCTTCCTGCTGATTTCATGGCTAATCGTCGAAAATGAAGATCTTACTTCTCCTCAATCAAGTCCTTGACCAGCAGTCTGACTCCGGCTTTACGGAAGTCTTTACCACATGCCACCTCTCCTCCGACATATGCCGCGAGAGCCTGGCTCGATTCTTGTCTCTTTCAACAGATATTCTGGCCACGGTAGGTCCTGTAGATGTTGAAGAGTCGAATACCACCAAACATCTTGCGACCTCTCGCAATTCAGGATAGATCACCGCATACTGGAGCGCCCAATTGCGCGTCTCGGCCCACTTCTCCACGGCCTCCCTGGGAGTAGATGGCGATATCGCTTCCTCCAAAAGTCTGATATGCCGCTCAAGCGACGATGTTTTGGGCCCGCAAATCCCCAAGCGCCTCTGCAACAGCACCACCACCTTGCCATTGTCAACTCTGGGACATTATCGGCCTCAAGGGGCCCGCCCGTTTATGGTCAGCTGTATGGCGCCATCGGCCAAAATAGTTAATATAGCGGACATGGCAATAACAATCGCAATCCCTGCAACCCGATGTCCTCTTCTCATGAAGATTCTCGCAATTACCTGGTTTTCAGGTCAAATCCGGCATGAGTCAACTGCAGCCCGCAAGGCTTCCGCGATTCCGCCGCCATTTTGCAACTGTTCGATCATTTCCTTCCGACCAGCTCCATATAGTAACGCCTCGATGCAAATATCATCACGGTGGGAGCCAGGATCAATGGAACCGCAAGCCACAACCAAAAGAGGTTCGGCCATGCCAGGGAGAGCAGTGGGAACAGAGCGCTCACACGGTACACCGTCGACGCCATGTGGTGAGTCTTCACCCATACTTCATCATCCGCCATCGACCACTTCGTCCTTACCCCCATTATCCCATTTCTGGGCGTATCCTTCATCAGAACGCCTGTGTAATAGAAAAGCAGTGCAACAGGGATGCCAAGAAACTCGTACATACTGGACGGCCTGCCCAAGGCGACCATTACGAAGTCTGCATACATGGCCGCAAAAAGCAGAATCAAAAGGCTTTTGAAGATGCCAAGTCTATCCGCGGCAACGCTACGGGCGTCCGCATCGATACTGTTTATGTAGGCCCTGAAGACCAACGACATTATCAGGTGAACAATGAGTATAACGACGGGAAAGAAAAAGGCCCCTTCCGCCTTCGACCCGTAACGGTCAATCTCGCCCTTCCAGTTCATGTGCATTGGGACTCTATCGGGGAGCACCCTGTACACAAAGATCGACATTATGAATATGAGCGCTAAAAGCAGTAAAGGTAGATGCCTGGCCTTGAACATGGTATTTCGTGCCTCCTCGCGCCAGATTGGAACTGCCAATGAATGGCTACTTCAAGAACATCCTACCATAATAGAATTGTCGAGCGGTATTCATTTTGTTCCCATTCTGGTGGCCATAACCTCCTTCGAGTGGCTTTATGTTATTATAAGTAGTGGAGGTGTCATCATGACCGAGAAAAAGTGGAAAGCCGTTTCAACCAAACCTAGGACGGTAACGATAGACAAAGCCGCGGAAGTACTAGCCGTTTCGACCACAACTATACAGAAAATGATGCGAGACGGCCGTCTCCATGGCATCAAGCGAGGACGGGATTGGAGAATCCTCCGTTCAGACCTAGAGCCTTTTGTCGCAGATGCCGGATCGCACAAATCCGCTCCTAGCAACAAAACTGAACGTTAGGCCGAAGAAACAACCGCCACAACTTCTTATCCCCTTATGGCGCACTAAATAATGAAGAAGCCGGGCACAAGCCCGGCCCGCCGGCGGAATCCATATGGAGGCCATACAGCCAGATTTCTTGTCAAAATGACGTTGACTCCTTGGCTCCGAGCTATGCCGCCAGCCCCGCCCGTTCCATGTGACGCGTCTTGAGGCTAGCCTACTGTAGCCATAGCCCTTCGCGTCCCGGCTGGCCATAGTCGGGAAGATAATCCGCAGTCTTGTCCACAGTGACGATCTTCTGCTCCTGAATGGACTTTAGTATATCTCTGACCGTTTTCAGGTCTCCATATTCCATCTCCGGCGGTACACTTACCGGCTCCTTTCCTCTAAGGGCGTTGGCGAGGTTGAGCAGCTCATTGTAATAGGCTTTCTGGGGATCATAAGGGATCTGTTCCGAACGCCTGTCGTTGTAAGCGACATTTATCACTCCTGAGTTCCGGTCCTCCAGATAGATCATTCCTTCGGTGCCGAAGATCCTGAACCCCACAAGAGGGCGCTGCATCTCCTTGCCGGAGCAAAAGAAGCTGAATTGGCCGATCATGCCGCTTGCAAAGAGCATGTTTACCACTATTACACTGTATGGAGAGAACTCCGCATCTTGCGGCCTGCCGAAAGCCTGCAGCCGATCGATTGCGCCAAAAATGTGGCGCATGGCGGCCAGGTCGTGCACTGCCATGTCGGCAATGGCGCCGCCAGGAAACTCGGGATACTGTCGCCACTCCCTTGCGGCAAAATCATCTTTCCACATGTCCGAGGGGAAATCCACGGTTCGGTTGTATATGAAATACACCGGATCTCCCACTCGCCTGCTCACAACGAGGTCCCGAATGATGTTCATTTCCTCACTGTACCTGTAGTTTTCTGCGATCATGATCAGTACACTGTATCGCTGCGCCAGCTCTCTTGCTGAAAGTGCTTCCTTGAAGGTGCCGGCCAAGGGTTTCTCACAGATAATCGCCTTCCGCTTGCCTGCCAGCTCCCGCGCAACCCTTTCTGTGATAGCGTAATTGAGCTCGATGGGGACCATTATGTCGATCACATCAAGGTCATCTCTGGCCACCATCTTGCGCCAATCAGTATACAAGCTCTCAGCGCCCAACCTTAACCGCTGTCCCCAATCCGCCAATTTGCCAGCATCCTGATCGCACAAGGCGCCGATCTCGTAAACATCTGAAAGCCTCTCGTAGGCCGGATAGTGGAGCCGTTCGAATGCCATGCCCGTTCCTATTACGCCTACACGCAACTTGCTCAAGCCCTGATCACTCCAATCCCCGAATTGTGTCGATCCGCCCCTCAGCAGCCGCTGATTATGGGCACCTTGCTCACAGCTGTAATCAACCACTACAGTGCTGGCCACTTGTGAGCGTCCCTCAGCCGACTTTTGTCGATTTCGGTTTGAGGTTACGCCCCGTGCTTCCACAGTTGTATGGCAGAAAGTCCTCCATTCCCTTAGCACTAGTCTGAGCGGCAATACTCGATGATATGCGATAACCGTCCCCATGAAGGAAGAAAGCGCGACTAAGGAGAATAACATTCGGGTGGTAGACGTCCGGCATAAGATAATGCCTGCGTCGAACTCTTTTGGAAGGAAGTTTAAAGAATGGCCCATAAAACCCTAATTACAGGCGGACCTGTAATAGCACCCACATCCGTGATTGCAAACGGAGCTGTCCTCATAGAAGACAGCACGATACTCAATGTCGGTTCGGCCGCTTCTCTCGGCAAAGAAACGGTCGATGCAACGATAGACGCTAAGGGCGGAATAATAGCTCCCGGATTCATCAATCTCCACGTCCATGGCGGCGGAGGCGCAGACGCCATGGACTCGAGCTTCGATTCGCTCAACTGCATGTCAAAGTTTGAGGCCTCCCATGGAGTTGTTGGCTTCTTGCCGACAATCATGTCCTCCCCTCTAGAGCAAATGACAGGTGCATGCAAAGCCGCCGCAGAGGCGATAGATGCTGACCGTCTAGGCTCACGCTGTACTCAGGGCGCGCGCATCCTTGGGATAAATGTTGAAGGACCGTTTCTCAATTCGATTCGTAAGGGCGCACAACCCGAAGAAGGAATCATGGCCCCCAACATCTCTGTCCTCGAGAAGCTCTTAGATGCGGGAGGCGGCCACATCATGGCCATGACGGTAGCCCCGGAGATTCCAGGAGCAATCGACATAATCCACGCCCTCGCGTCCCAGGGAATACTGGTTTCTGCAGGACATTCCGATGCAGCCTATGCCGACATGGAACGCGGCGTGGCAGCTGGAATCAGGCATGTCACTCACACCTATAACGGCATGCGCGGCCTCCACCACAGAGAGCCAGGGGTTGTAGGCGCAGCGCTGACGATCGATGATCTCACATGCGAACTGATAATCGATGGCGTGCACGTCCATCCGATCGCCGCCTCCATTGTGGTCAGGATGAAAGGGGCTGCGCACGTTGTTTTGGTCACCGACTCGATGCGCGCAGCAGGACTGCCCGACGGAGACTACACCCTCGCAACCCAGCATGTGATCGTTAAGGAGGGTCAGGCCCGCCTGGAATCAGGCGAACTTGCCGGTAGTACTCTAGCCATGGATGTTGCAGTCGGCAACATGGTTCGTCTCGTCGGCGTGCCGCTGCCTGACGCCATCGCCATGGCTTCCTCGACACCAGCGCGCCAGCTAGGGCTGGACGATCGAAAAGGCCGCCTCCAGCGGGGAATGGATGCAGATATAACTATCCTCGATGCCAACACTTATAGGGCAACAACGACGATCTCAATGGGCAAGGTGATCTTCAATGCATGATGCAGACGTCAAGGCGCCCAGAGCCCCGAAGCATGGCGGACAATCTGCAAGACTGGAGTGTTCGAGTTGGACAATGCCAAGACCATCGTGATCGCCCTAGGCGGGAACGCGATACTTCAGCCGGGGCAGAACGGGACTGTCGATGAGCAGATGGAGAATGTAGATTCCACCGCGGAACAAGTAGCTGAGCTCATAGCCCAAGGCCACAGAGTGGTGATAACCCACGGCAACGGGCCACAGGTCGGAGCACTCCTGATCCAACAAGAAGCGGGCCGCGACAGGGTCCCTCCCATGCCATTGGATGTATGCGGCGCCGAATCCCAGGGGCAAATCGGCTACATGCTCCAGCAATCCATCGGAAAGATGCTGGCGCGCCGATCGATCCCGAGGCCTGTAGCGACCGTAATCACGCAGATGGTGGTGGATCCGAATGATCCCGCTTTCGCAAATCCGACAAAGCCTGTAGGGCCATTCTACAGCGCTTACTATGCCGAGCAGCGAATGAAGGAGACCGGAGAGAAGTGGATCGAAGATGCCGGACGCGGCTGGAGACGTGTAGTCCCATCGCCTGATCCCATCAGAATCGTGGAGCAAGACGCCATCCTCTCACTGGTCCGAACGGGCGCCATCGTAATTGCTAACGGCGGAGGCGGAATTCCCGTTATAGAAAAGGGCGGTTTCTATAAGGGAGTGGAGGCCGTTATCGACAAGGATCTAGGCGGCGAGTGTCTTGCTAGGGACGTTGGTGCCGACGTCCTTCTCATACTAACTGACGTGGCCCATGTAGCCCTGCATTACAAAACGCCCCATCAGGTCGACTTGCACACAGTCCAATTGGATGACCTCATTCGTTACCAACAGGAAGGTCACTTCAATGCAGGAAGCATGGGACCCAAGGTCGAAGCGTGCCGCCGTTTCGTTGAGCGCGGAGGAGAGGCGGCGATAATCGCGCAACTCGACAAGGCGGTTGAGGCCATTCACGGAAACGCAGGCACGCGCATAGTGAAACAATAGGGGCGCAAGAAGTGGACAGCCCTGACCTCGTATGCTGCTATATGTGTTCTTGAAATCCAGACAATCATTAAGTGGAATCGCGCAGGAACCTGTCGAGACTTGCCCGAGATGTTGCTTGCCGGGCATAAACACCTATGGCAGTGTAGATTGATCAATTGTATGCTCAGTACGCAGTCGGTTCCAGCTAACTTCAGCCAGGGACAAAAGCTTGCCTTAATTTCCATATAATCGGGAACTCTCTTGTGCTTGCGCCCCATGGCTATGATATAATATGTTGTGTTTTTGCAAAAACCCGCTATAAGGGGGCGAAACCCCATGAGTGAGGAACAGCAAACCCGCCGTAGAACCCCTGCTCAGCTCAGACGGAGCGCGCTCATTGGCGTGGTCTTCAGCGTGCTAGGGCTCTACGTTGTGCTCCAGTTTACCGGCGGACGAACGTCATGGAAGGAATTTGCACAGATAGACCCGGCAATGCTAGCTATCGCGTGCGGACTCGTGGTAGTAACATGGCTGTTCGATTCGCTCCGGATGAGGGCTCTCATTCGATCGCTTGGGGGAGACTTGGACATCCTGACCGGAATGCGCATCTCCATCATGGGGGCATTCGTGTCTAACGTAACACCATTCGATAGCGGCGGCGAGCCTATGCAGGCGTACCTTCTAACTGCAAAAGGCTTAAATGTAGGGCAATCTACGGCAGTTATCGCAGTGAAGACCATATGCAACGCCCTTGCCCGCTTCACTCTTGGCATAGCCGCATCGATCTGGTTATTTGGTTTTGCTGACTTCTGGAGCATTCCCAAAGCTATGTACGTTCTCCTCGCAATCGGCATCATCCTGTATTTCGTGGTGTTTGCGTTCTCACTCTACCTGATCTTTCACCCGGAAAAGATCAACGTTATCGTTGTACCTGTTGTACGCAACAAGTTTACCCTGAAGTTCTTCAAGCCCGAGACTTTAGATGCAGTGCTCGATCGCATCGATCACGAGCTCAGGGAGTTCAGAAATGCATTGCAAGAATTCATGGAGAACAAAAAGTCAGCGCTTTGGAAAGTGATGTGGCTCAGTTACGCGTGGTGGATCACGATAACCATAGTTCCAGCAGTAATCCTGGTGGGTCTGGGCATAACACCCAAGTTCACGCACATTATGGGGATCACTCTGATTTTCTACCTTGCAGCCGCCTATGCTCCCACACCCGGATCGAGTGGCGCTGCAGAGCTCGGCTTCAGCCTGCTATTTAGCAGTGTGGTTCCGCATGGCCTCATAGGCCTCTTCGTCACAGTATGGCGCGCATTCACCTACTACCTCAATCTAATCGTTGGCGGTGTCCTGATGGCTGTCAGCATGATCAAAAAGAACACGCCTTCAGAAAAGCAAGGCAGATCAGATGAAATACCACAGCCACAGTCCGAGGCACGCGCACGTGAATCCGACACCATCAGCACACCCAGTTCAGGGGCTGCCCACACCATTCCCCCTGCCTC
>Ga0116167_1001592_pt1 | contig 20626 bp, 30 predicted proteins | sample AD_JPNMR3_MetaG_FD_89794 | JGI IMG/M metagenome (GOLD analysis project Ga0116167, IMG submission 89794) | Active sludge microbial communities of municipal wastewater-treating anaerobic digesters from Japan - AD_JPNMR3_MetaG | ecosystem: Engineered > Bioreactor > Anaerobic > Digestate | place...
CCATTTTTCCTTATCTGTACGGCACAAAAGACCCATCAATATATCGATAAGCTGATGGATCATAGCCTTGGTCGGACATTTCATTGATACCGTAATAATCGAATCAGCATAACCAACATAGATATGTTCATTGCCCAAAGCCCAACGGGACAATGACTTAAAAAAACTTGGTTCAGGACGAGGGGTAAGAGTGTGCAAAAGACTGTAAATCTGCGGCATCAAATGACTTACGTTTTCACCGGAAATGTTGGGAAGTGTCAGATAAATCATGCTTATCCTCCTGGCTCAATCCTTAAAGTCAGACTTACTGTACAACTGTGCTATCCTGTGTCAATCTGATCGTGGATAACTGGCGTATCTCATTTAAGACCTCTGCGCATTCCTGATCGGTAAGAGTGAAGGCATATTTGAGCGCCTTGGTCAAGTATTCATCCATAAAGTAATTGATGGATTCCGGACAGCATAAAGATCCCAAACTATCAATGTATTCAACCTCCTTCTTGTCTTCACTAAGCGTGGTTTCCAATGTAATGGCGCAGCAGTAAACATTGCCACAGAGCCACATGTTGTACTGCATAAGCTCATCACTCAGAATCGGTATCAGTTCCCGAATAATCTTTTCCCCGATTGGTGACAACGGGTCATACTCCATATTGTGGACGTGTCGGCAATATTCCCTGAGGTCAGTATAAATATAACCAACCCAACGGGCATAATCCGGATTCAAAGGCTCCAGACGAAGCGTGGGCACAAGAGTCGTATCCAGGTACAAGTCCCTGATAAGGCATAACGACGACTTTTCCTTATGGACCCACTGGAGGAACTCTTCTTTCGTCATGATGTTATCCACACCAGGCGGGGCATCCTCCGGAGAACACCAGGCTATTTTCCACGCAAACCTTGTAGCCCAGAAGTTGACAGTATCCACATCATGGGCAATGTCAAAGATCAGCCTTTTATGACCGGAGGAGATATGAAAACTCTCAATGGCCCAGTCATTCGTCCCTTCAAATCGTTCCACAGTAACACGCATAAGCAATCCTCCACAACAACATGTCCCATCACCAAGTAGCCTCTACAGGACTATCCCTTCTGCGGCTCTTCCGTAGTATGACCGGCATGATAGCCATCCTGATAACCGCGATTGTAACCATCCTGATGTCATTCCCAGTAACCCTGGGCATGGCCAGATTTGACGCCATCTTTGTATCCGTTTTCATAAGATGTTTCGTTTGCCTCTTCTTGCGCTGTGGAATAACCGGTGAGGTATCCTACTTCATATCCTTTCGATAGACCTTCTCTGTGACCTTCCGCATAGCCATCATCAATGCCAGATTGATAAGCCTTGTCCACTGCCTCGGCCACATCAGGCAGACAGGAAAGACACCTCTGGACATAGATGGACAGGGTATTCTGTTCTTCTTCTTTAACCTCAAAGAGCAAGGGTTGCTGACACTGTGCACAAAAAACAAGCACAACCGGCCACGTATTTGCTTCGCTCATCGTCAAACACTCCCTCTGATTGAAAACAGTCTTGAATGTTTTGTTCCCAGACACGCAACACAACAAAAAGTGGCGGCAGCCATGCTTTCTTGCAAAGCTACCGCCACATTCCCTGCCTCTCAGATCCCACCATAATGCATTAGCTACACATTTCGGGAATTCGTTCTTTTCCGAATTACCTCTTCCAGATGTTCAACATCCGCAGATGGCACTCCATCGGCAGTTGCCTCTGGTGGGATACAGCTATATAGACTATCAAGCCTCTTATCCAGGTGGAGTTTGAGCTTTTCACTGGTATATGTGGATGACGATGGATTTGTGTCATCCATATATTTCAGAATCTGCTTCACTTCAGCCAAATGCTTTTTGGGAAGTGCCACCTTCAAGATACGTTCAAACACCGTTCGGCTTTCTTTATAGGGGAGATCCCGCTCACGCCTTTTACCCCAAGTCAAAAGATGCGCCAGGATATACAGCTTGCAATAGGTGAAGAGATCCTCTGCTTTCTGCATGTCCTTTTCATCACTCAAGGCCACAACACATTTAAGTAGCAGCTTATGCAGCTGGCGGATCTCCTTTTCGTCGGTGGCCATCAAACCGAAACCGAGCATCGTCGTGATGGCGTATGACCGGGCAATCTGATTAAAGACATTATCGTCGGGATACTCACTGGCAAAAATTGCCGACATTAATGTCGAAGCGGCCAGTGCACGCCGGTAAGGCAAACCAGGGAGGTCATCCGCCTGTGTCAGCAAATAAGTACAAGTCGGGATGAACCCCGCTGCCGCCCTGGCAATCTTCTCAAAACCATTGGAGGCGATGTTAATCAACAGATCTGCATACTCAAGCAATGAGTAAATGTGATAGGGAATATAGTCCACATAATTATTCTGCTCATAATGACTCAAAAAGAAATCCGGCCAGCAAACATTGAATTTGCCGCCATCATGGCTCGGAAAGATATTTGGATAGTAAACATCAAGCGTGTCGTTCCTATTTAAATTGCCCAGGACATCCCGGGTCTGGAGGACGGAGAACAAATCACCGTAGTTACCGCATTCAACGGCAATCTCTTTCCACAAGGCATTGAGGGCCTCTCTAAATCGCTGGAGCACATCTTCTGTGACATCGTGCATGTGCAGGGCGGTGTCCCGGTCCTGTCGCACAATATCTGTAAGCCCGATCAGATGCCTTGTCAGCTTATTGGCATAGTAAACGATATGGTGAATAGGGCAGCCGGGTGCTGTTGTATTGTAAATGGAATCAATCGTTTCGGCTAAATTCATAAGGCATACAGCTCCTTTATGCCTGGCTATCGGCTCCGATGGATGCTTCCTTCTTCTGGTCTAGTTGTCGAAGAATGCACTGCATTTCTTCAACTTCTCGTGATGGGCATGCATGGGCCTCATGGCGATCAAGGACAGCCTCGTAATACCGATCAATAACGCAGGTCACGGATGGTGCAGAATCCTTTTCAACTGGATCGGTCCGAGCAAGACCATCCAGATACTGACCAAGGGCATTCAGTTGTTCTGGATTAGCTAGTTTATCCTTACAGATCTTTAGGAATGCCTCAACACGATTCTCCTTAACCGAGGATGCATGATGCATTCCAGACCAGATGGCACGCGCCAAGATGATCAACTTACAGAGCAATAGCTGCTCTGGAGATTGCTTGGCGGCGGTTTGCAAGAGAAGCATATGGAAGTCTCGGATCTGGGAATCGGTCAATCGCATGACCCCTTCAATAATCCAGGATATAGCTATCAGGTTGGATTTGAGGGCCTCCAGAACCGGGGGATTCGAAAGCTTATCGCCCAGCACAGCCACGATCAGGTTATGGGCCAAAACGGCCTTATGGAATATCTCTCTGGCGGTGAAAGACCGATTAATCAGAAACAGACACTTCGCCACAATCCCACTGGCCGCGAGTCTGATCTGCTCACTGGCATTGATATTTTCAGTGAGGGTGACAATCTCTTTCGCGGCTCCCAGCATCGTGAAGATGCAGGATAAAGTCAAGTTAAAGCTATCTTTGCTATGCAGCAAACCATACAGCCCTAAGTTTTCATAATTGGTGAAAAAGGGCTGATCTTCGCATGATTCTGTATTGGTAATATTGACAATATGCTCAAGCGACGAAATGACATCGCTGAAAATAACAAACTCGGACCAGATGGTATTGATGTACTGTCTCAGGAGGTCGATATCATACTCAATCAGAGGAAACTCAGAATCAAAGTACTTGATATCAGTCTTCTTCTGGACATCAATAGCATCCAGTTGATTCGTGATCACGGTGATCAGGTCATACAGCTTCTTAATAGCACACTGCTGGCTATATCCGGGGATTTCAATCAATTCGGCAATCCTTTTGTACTCTCGGGATGGCATGCTTTTCCTCCGCTAAACGCAGCTTGCTTAACAAGCGTTTACGACTCGTCTTCGGCGTCAGTGAAACAAATTCATCCCATGTAAGGCAACCTCCTTCAATGCTAACGATGTGATCATACCATCCTGTGACCATCACACCTTTGGAGGTAAAAGATAACAAGATCCCACAGGTATCGTTACCAAAACGCACCAGACCTTTTTGCTGACCACTCATTGACCTTCCCTGCACTGTCAATTTTCAAAATCAATGTACATGTTATCAGGCACGAGACTGAACACAGAATCAAGGAATTCTTCTAATTTGGCATAGACTTCCGAATCATCGGGTTCATCATCCAGATAATTTTCCAGGCATCGACGGACATCCTCAGCCAAAATCAAGGTTCGATTGGCGTCTCCCCAGGTGAACCAACCGGCCTCCGAGATAAGCTCCAGGACTTGTTGATATCCCTGGAAGACATCGGATGCCAGAATGAAATGACACTCATAAACGGGAAAAGGAAGCGACTGATTCTCTTTGTTCATGATACGACTCCTGTGTGGCAAAAATAAAGCTAACAGATTCATGCCCTTTCAACATCCCTAAATCAGCCAGAGAAACAAAACACAACATTCATCCTTGCGGTTGTGACTCAGCGGTGGCCTCTTCGGGGTTTGCAGCCACCATGCCGTTGAGTTTGTTCACCTTCCAATTTCTCTGCCGTACACGCTGCCAGACTTCGATCAACACCGTCAGCGGTGTGTCCTGGCTTCCCCAGCGGCTGAAATTGGTATGAAGCCATGACACAAGATAAGCCACGTTTCCGCGTTGCCTGATAGCATATGTTTCCGGATCATCCATACCACGGATACCCTGGACACGCTTAAGTTCCGTGTGACATAATTCAGCGAGGGTAAGTACAACGCTCTGTAAATTGGGCAGCGCAAGTGGCCGACAAGCGTTGCTATAAATTTTTGCGATCTCTTCAGCAGGCCACCCTGTTCGCATCAGGTAATCGGTCAAAAAGATCATCATATCGCCCGCTGCGTCCTTTAGGTCACCATAATCCGAACTCCTGGATAGCTCTCCTACCTCTTCAATGATTCCCAAAAAAGGAGCAATCCGGCCAAGTTTAAGGCCATCACCTTCCTGGTCACCAAAGTTTTCTTTTGACCAGGCCCCAATTTCCTTAATAGCTGTAATCAATTGTTCCTGAGTGTCCATACCACATCCTTTCTTCCTTTCAAGGTGAGCTTATGATCTGCCTATCAATTTGATAGCAAGAGTCATGATTGTTGTAACTGCACAGATAGCATACAAGCAGGCTATTACCTTAAAGATCGTTATCCACCCATGCAATTGCCGGATACTAAGCTTTGTGATATCAAGCCCTCGGATATAACACCGAATATAGGCCGCAATACCCGTCAATACAATCATCAAGAGAAGACTAATGCAGTACACAAAATTTACGATCTGCATTCAAACGCTCCTTCATTTGCCTTCTTTTTACAAAAATATCCCAGGCCCAGGAGTCGAACCTGGCTCGCTGGCCATATGTAGGCTGGATCGTCGGAATCACGCAGCGGGGGCACCGGCCCTGCCTGGTCTTATTCACATTATTCTGGCTTTGATCGCCCATCCCACCCTATAACCGTGGACATATAGCATCTCGCCGAAAAGGTGAGTAAGTAATCAGCACATTTCAAAGCCTGTGAATACCCTTCCACAGGTATAGAATCACAGGCATTTTGATCCATTGCCTCACACGCGCTTCTCAATCGCTGATAAATACGCTCCACCTGTCGGCACAATCCATTAAGTTGCTCTAACGTAACACGCTCCATCATGGGTCTCCATAATGACGGATGACTTATATATCCATTGTCGGCACAGGAGACGGGTGCTGTTAGTGGGCTGCCAAAACAATTCACCTCAGCAATTGCAATGAGTTCTGGTATCGGATCCAACACAACATTTGGATTCTGTAAGAAAGGATCAGCCGGAACCTCAATATCGACCTCTGAAGGCCCATTTCCATTGAGGACTGATTTTACAGCATCCATATTTGCAAGCCATTCAGGAATACAATCTGCTGTGGGATACTCAATCCACACAATGTAATCAGCGATACCTATGTGATAAAGACGATCTTCAAGAAACTCTAGAATAAAATGTGGCAAATCATAGACATAACACGTCTTGCGCTTAAATTTAGCCTTGATCGTTTCCATAAGCGCCTCTTTTCGTCTAACATGTCCACACGTGTGGACAGTGCCAGGACAACCCGCAGCTACCCTCAAATTATTGCATTCCTAAAAGCATATTCTTGTGGTAATTAACATACGTCTGAAGTTCCTGACGGCAGCAAGCGATGCGATCCTCCAGTTTTATCAACCAGTACTCAATGTAATGCGCCGAATCAACACTATCCAAAGACCGGCATTCCCTCTCCAGAATGGGAAAGGCTCTGTCGCATTCCTTTTTGAGGAAAAAGATCTCAGTTTCAATCCTATCCTTATTGGGGATCTTTATGGCCTTCTTCTGTTCCGACCCCACTTCGGATGTTTTTCGCTTACGTCGCATGAGAATTTTCCTCAGAGAACGACCGCCAATCAGCGATGACCTGTTCACAGAATACCTGATATGCCCGAGATAATAAATTCTGCAACGAAGAAAAATATTGTGTTCGCATCAAATCATTAACAAATTCTACGGCATTCGGAGATTCACTGAGCCAGGTCATTAGATCATTGAAATGCTTTACATAAAAAACAATGCCTTTACTTTCATAATCGCCAATGACTGTTTCTATATAGGAATCTGGAGCATAGCCAAAATCTTCCATGAAAAGTGACAACTTGTTTTCCATAAGGACACCTCACTTTCGCTGAAAGATGCTCAGCTCTTCAAACTGCTTCACAAGTTGCCCCACAACGTAATTAAAGGAATGCTCATCATGAAAGGTGAGTGCATAGTTAAGGACATCCCCCGATCCACACAGCAGAGACAGTGTAATTTTGGGAAAACCGATAATACATTTTTCTAAAAATAATGATTGAAACAGGATGAGGGGAAGCGTATCTTCTGGAGTCTGAGGAAACTCCATCACGTAATAGGCATTCTTGTAGCTGTTGACCACCGTTGTCAGAGATATGCCGCTATTCGCTTTCAGCGTGAACTCCTCTCCGGCATAAAACAGCTTCAGTTCACATAAGTTGTCCTCCTTGTCTCGCTTACCGATCATCAAAGCAACACGAGAAAGCGGGATAATTACCCGTTCCGAATTTCGGGGAACGGAAAGAAACATTCCGTGAAGACCGACCGTTGAGGTTCCAGGTCCCCGATCTTTGGCTGCTTTTCGGCTCATCATCCACCCTTTGACACAACAAAAAAAAAATCTGGGAGAAGGGACACTTCTCCCAGATTTTATAGCACAATCAGGCAATCAGACAATCAGACGAAATGACAAACGGACGAAATGACAATCAGGCAAAATGACAAACAGACGAAATGACAATCAGGCAATCAGACGAAATGACAAACGGACAATCAGACAATCAAACAATCAGATAGTCGGGCAGACAGACAAAACAAGCTCAAGAGACGAACAGCAAAACACCATAAATAGCAAAATGAAAAACGCTCAAATAGAAATGTATCTTCCGTAATAGCAGGAACATAGCTAATTCCTTTGTTGCAGACGAGGCTGCTCCCGACTATTAACTATAACCCATACATGACCTACGTACAAAATGTTATTCGATAGACAGTGAGTTAACAATGCACTCACGTAATCTATCGTTTACATATGGCAGAACCTGGTCGTCAATCATGACCGGCAAAAGGGCACCAAAGCCAAATGCACGGCCATGACCGACACCATTGATAAGCCTAAGTAAGAACTGCTCTCTGTTCGGTTCAGGAATTCTAATTTGAAACACCACCGGACCGGCATAATAGGCAAATTTACACCGCTGTCGTCCCAGAAACACCTCAAATTTCGGCATGATCAGTCTCTGGTGACGAGGGCTGTAAAACGGTTTTACAGCAACAACCTCGCCATAGGGCATAAATCTTCGCCGAATCCAGTCCACAAAATTAGAATCCTTTTCCCGGTTCTGACTCTGACGTGAATCACGAGAGAAGTTCAGCACAGAAAAAATGGTGATGACCTTTCCATTGGAAAGATCATCACCATTAAAATCAAAAACTTCGAATCTGAATGAGGGCTGTTTGCCATATTTGGCTCCTGGGACCTCTTTGCTGTTATCGAAAGGGGCATCCTTCGACACAATAAAGAGCTGCCCAGCAACCCAATCATTCAGAATACAAAAAGTGTAGGGACGGATTTGTTTATCCTCTGAGCCTGACCACATCCAGGCGCATAGCTGATGCCATGAATACCTATGCCATTTTTTAAGTCGATCCACATGGATATACGTTGGTACCTCAAAAAGAAACGATGCATCGTCAGGATAAACTATCCGTCCCACATAATTATGACTCTTTTCTTTAAAAACTTTAGTGATTTTGAGCTGGAATCCCGGCATCCGTCTCTCCCATCGTGATTATTGCTGTCTTTTCACCTTTTCTGTAGGACAACCATAATCTCTTGCCTCACGAATCATTGCCCTCATCTTATCATAAAACCGGCTGAATTCCTGAACTTCTGAAGCAAAATAAAGGCCAGCATCGGCCATCCGCTTTACCATCGCCGCCAATCCAAGGAGCCGTTCTAATGCATCCCGCCAGGTCAAGAATCCTTTCTTACCGGTACTCTCATCCACCCAGCAGATGCATCCCTTTTCGTGCCAGACACGAACAGAATTTTCCGTGCGACCCCACAAATAAGGGACCACAATGCTCCCAGAACCCTCATCCTGAACGAAGATGTAAGGCACACTCAGGGTCGTGTCTTGGCTTTTAGCTGCTGCTTCAGACTTATTATCTGCCATAGGTATGATCCCTACTAATTGTTTCTCAAAATGATTTCATGTAGATATTGGACAAAATCATTAACGTTTCCGTCATAACGAATTAAATATTTATACAAAAACGAGTTGTCAATGAAAGTACTGTGGTCTTGCTGCCTAATGAAGCTTAATAATATACCTCTGTACTGCTCAGCACAATCTATTAGCAATGTGCATAAGTCTTTGTCATCCTGTATTGTATTATAGTGTGGTGGAACGATGGCAGAAAATAGCAACAATGCAGCCTCTTCAGGACAGGGCGGATTTGTTTTGTAATACTTTATGACCCTGCCATAAAGGCTATTTGGGCGGACATAGGCGTAATTGCTCAGAAACGACACCCGTGCTTTCGCATCAGAGATATCGAGCATTTTCGCCATCTCTGAAATAAAAAACATATGCTTACGCATCGTCCATGATCTTTTTCTGGAACCCACCTTAACACAAGAAAACGGAGAGCTATCCGAAGCGCCAAGCCAGATGACAACACTCCTCCAAAAAGGAGATAATGTTTCCGTCAGCTCATAGTCTACATCGGCAAACCGCATATTTGTTTCACACAACGTACAGATCAAGTTGTGCAAAACAAGCAGAAATTTCGCAACATCAGGAAGCTGTGTTGCCCTGCCACACATGGTCTTAAGAAATTCACGGCAATGATAATCAAATCGTGAACCATAGTTCGAAAATATGGAGATGAAAGACATCGTTACCAGAAAAAGCGTGTATTCCAGGACACTGTCATCGGAAGGTGTGACATTGGGGGCAATGTGACCGCCATATTTCCCTGCTGACCACAGTTCAAAAGCCGGAGCGTGGAAGACAGCAAGGGGATAAATGGCTTCAGAGTAATAAGATTCGAGTCTTTTGCGCTCTTCTGCGCTCAAAACCACCTTTTTAGGCTTTCCATTTTTTCCGGGTAATCTGATTGCGACTGGGATATTGAAGGGATAACACCTGTAAAGGCTGTTATCACTGTTATGCTTGATGTCACGATTTTTGAGTATATGCAGATAGTGTAGCAGGGTTACGATCAGAAACCGGAGTTTGTAAAATTTCCCAAGATAATCCTTCATGCAATCAAAAGAATGGCCTATTTCCTGGCTTGCTTGAGTGATGTAGCGATTGTAGTCGTGAGGATCATCCAAGTCTATTAACGTCTGCAAAAGAATACGCATGAACTGCGGAAATGAAGAGATGTCCAGGTCTTGCCCATTAAAGAAGATCTCTTGATTCCTATATTTAACAGTAAACTGTGTGTCATAATACCAACTGCACATAAGCGGTCCTCCACAAATTTATAACAAGGCATGCGTCAAGCATACATTTGCATCTTCATGATTTTGCCCTTCAACTCATCTTTTTCCCGTTCTGTTAGGTCCGTATCGTTTTCAATCAACTTACATAACTGACCGAAGTTGTTTACGAATACAGAAGCCAAAATCTTCTGCTCCAGGGCAGATAGCGTGATGGCATTGAAACGATAATCACAAAAAGCCTCCCAAGTGAGAGGAAATAGCTCCTTAACAAAATTGGCAATGACCTGGGCGTATTGACGAATTTCAAATTGGGCATGGGCATCAAGCCGCAATTCCAGGAAGTGAAGCAGATTGTGGAGATCGATCTTCCAGTAGGCTTCTGTGTAAATGGATAAGGGCAGGTCTTTTCTGGCCTGTTCCCGCGCAATGCCCTGGTCGATACGCTCCATGTACAACTTATAAGCTGCTTGCAGAAAGGCGTCCTCCGCTTCTGATAATTGAGTGCCCACATCATTGGGGGCATAGCCGTCACTTCCCTGACGATTTGAATTGGACTGAAAACGCCATTCATCGGCAGATAAGCGATGAAAAGATTCCTTTAAGACGGTGTAGCGGCCACTGACTTCATTAACCGAGGCCGTTCGATGACGAATCCACTGTCGCCAGACATAAATCGGCACACGCACATGAAACTTTAGTTCGGCCATTTCAAAAGGCGATGTGTGCCTGTGCCGCATCAGATAGCGGATCAGCTTTCTATCCTCCTCATAGGTCTTCTTGCTCCCCAGAGGCGCGTAGCTAACCCTGGCGGCATTTACGATATCCTGATCGGAACCCAACCAGTCTAACAAACCCACAAAGCCATCATTCAGAACAGGGACATACCGATTTTTCGTTTCCGACATTGTCATTTCTCACATCTCCTCAACCTGTCAGCACCGATTGCAGGACACCAGGTCCATTAACCAAATGACCATTCTCAAAGCAGTACACTTCCACACCTCGTGCCGGATACCTTCCCCGAGGAAAACTCTCTGCACAGCATATGAGACACTTACGACAGCCCATGCCAAGATTGATCCATTCATCACGGATCGACCGACCTTCAATTATGACAACGAGTGTGTCACAGTACGTGGCGATGAAATCAAAGATATCAGCCACATCTTTCTGCCTCATTTCCGCCAACAATGTATTTGTATATGGCCCATAAAAAGTTACATCAAATGTATATTGCTGACTGCGATCTCTTCTTGGCGAGTAATCGTGCTCTAAGCGGCCACACCACCAATTCTCCTTAGCCAAGTAGCAGTTAATTTGACACATTAAATCATAATCAAATCTGTATTGACATAATCCTGTTGTATCTGTCTTTTGTATTTCAAGGATACCGATGGGGGTATTACCATCGAACTTAACCTCTGTCATGATGTAACTGATCAAGTAATTTTCCAGGCTTAGCGGTTCATAGTATCTCCAATAACTTTTCGCGTTCTTTTTTTCCTTAAGCATATCAAATATTCTTACACGGCTATTTTCCTTAAGGATATCCAACGCTATCCTATCACTGCTGCATTCTTCCCAGCTGCGAGGTATTCCGTCATTCACCGATCCGCAATCAAGAATCAATCTTTCTTCGGCATCAGGATCGTCCTCATCTTTCATCCGAACATCTGATGCCAAAATGAGATATTTATCATCTGCGGAGATATCAAACTCTTCATAGTTATACTTATTGCGCGTCCAGGTTCGATAGCGTATAGATGTTGCGCTATTTGGAGTATTCACTCTATCCATCATCTGTGCCTTAGACAAGAAAAATGGAAAGCGCAATAAATAACAGTGATATAAATAATGCAAAAATCGGTCTGCGGAAGCATATACATGCCCACAAAATGCCGTATTGACGTGTATTACTCCATACTGTGACATTGCAATATAAACATTTTTTGGCAGTGGCTTAAAAACCACAGGAAAATATAACAAAGGTGCAACATTCAGCCCATAGTTATAAAGAAAACCAGCCGGTGCGAAGGTACGGTATTCATTCCAAGGCTTATGAATAATATTTGCTGTAACTAACCGAGTAAGACCATTAACAAAAGCAGTCTTTGGATCAATGGACGCAACCCTCGTTGTCATAACACCCTCCTAATCCACGCTGAATCAACAGTGGATTCCTGAGATCGCCAACACCGGAGCTACTTCCGGCTCATTAACATAGGCCCCGTTAGCGAACTGATACTTCTTAACGATTTGAGGAATGTGTGTTGAATCACAATCTGGCAACAAATCAAGGACATAAACAAAAGAACGCTCACAGGCTTGGGCAATGTTTACGACCCAATCGGAAAGATATTGTTCTTCTGCAAGAACAATCAGCATATTGCAATGTTCCTTAAGAAAAGCTAACCCTTGCTGTTTGTTCTTATGCCACATTCTGTCCACTTTAACAAATTCATCAGTATCACAATGTGGTATGACTATACTGACATAAAGATCAGGACAATTATCGGTATTTGAATGCTCGCTTGCTTTGTCTCCTAAATTGGCATTACAATATCCGACCCAAATTTTTGAACTATAATGTGTTTTCAACACTCCCTCCAGCAATTTAAAACAATCATGCACATCCCACCACCATCTGGCAACACCTAACAATCCAATGTGATGATATGTGAATAAATCACAGTTACGTATAATATCAACGGCAATGTTCTGCATCAGGGAAAAAGTGACTTGTTGTTTTTCTAAATAAGAGTCCTTATCTGCACAATGCCCCATGCTTATATTATTATCGTGGAGCAGATGTAAGATTGTCCTGGATGTATCTGGCATTTCCTCCCAAAAACGAGGAATACCATCAATGACTGATCCATAATCCAATTCTACAACCTGACTGCTCAGGGCATACGGTATCTTGTGTAAGCGGGAGAAAAGTATGTTATAGACAGTCTTATTAGCTGCTTCAATTCTTCTACGTCTATACTCAATTTCTCGTAGGTACACATCAATGTGCCAAACCTTAATGGGGGGATAAGGCTTCTGATCCTGGCGAAAGAAGCGCAGATAAGATGCATACACAGAATAAAGGAAATCAATCAGTGATGTAGGGTCACAGGGAAGCAAACCTGAGAACGCTGTGTTGACATGAAAGACTCCATAGGACGATAAGCTGATGAAGACATTCTTGGGCAGAGGCTTAAAGACAACAGGAAGATGAAGCAAAGGCAAATAACTTAGACCCAAGCCCTTTACAAATCCGACAGGGGCGAAATAGTTTTCACATGTCCTGCTATCGTACAAAACATTTCTTAAAATGAGTGTGGCAACAGACGATAAGAATTCTTCTTTTCCATAAGACACGGGTCGTGGTACGGTTGTCATTTCATTTATCTCCTGTCGCTTGTACTAATTGCCCATTATTAAACTCATAGACATGTGTGAGTTCACACGTATTATGTGTGTTGTCGTACAGCACTAAAAGACAGAACGGATAAGAAAGAAATATATTAAGAAAATCAGGATAAGAAAGGATGCCTTCGCAATTGATAAAAACGGGTGTTGAGGAAGGATTGTGCAGCTTGTTTAAAAGACCCTTCGAAATAAAAACAACAATCTGAGAATACAACTGTTGCGCGCGCTGTAGCTTATCAAAGATAAGAGACGTGGAATCAAAAAATGGGAATTGGTAATCATGAAAGTATTCACATAATGTCACCAGGGCGGCAATGGAACACTTATGCGCTGTTATTAACGCAGTTGCGTGTTGCAAGCTGATGCTATCACTGATCTGTGCACCAAGAAAAAACGTATTTAGCGTATTCCAAATTCCAAAAGTATTAGTTCCATCAGTATACAATAAATCGCAATACAGTGTCGGCTTGGATAGGAGTCGAGTACTATACGGGAAGAAAATAAGATCATAAATGGAACGAGAAAAGGTTCCTCTGGTCTGATTTGTGGCGTATTCAATTCCTGAAAATGTTCTGTAACGGAAATAGAGAATCTCAGTGGGAATCTTGGTCCGTAATCGAAAATCGAGATTCTGGCTGAACAAATCATTTGCAATACCAGTGTTATCTGGTAAGCAAACCTCCCAGATTCGGGGAATTCCATCCAGCACAGAACCGACATCCAGGGGCCTACCTCCAAGTTTTACGATGTATTGCATCGCGGGAGCTGCTGAATGGGTGAGGACATTGTTAAGGTCATCCTCAAGAAAAATGGAATCAAGTCTGTTCAATGTGCCGCAGTACTTGGCTCCCGAGCAGTAAAAAGCTTTGTGAAAGTATAAAACAGATAACAGACGGAGGAGATTTCGTCGAACTTTACAAGGTGTGCTGGCATGAGGAAAAGCGACATTCACATAAACAGCCCCCCTGACATCCATTGCATAAAGGACATCAGCAGGAAGTTCTTTGAAAATGACAGGATGCTTAAGGATGGAACTGAACAGCGTGCTGAACGCAGGGCTGATCTGTGGCCTGGGTTCTGATTCCACAAGCCACATCACGTCACTGAAGTAACGAAGTGCCGCAGGTTGTGTCTCTTGATACGAAAAATATGACATAGCATGGTCCTCATAGAATCCCACCCACCCACCACACATGAATCTATGAGAAAGACCTAAATCGCAGCTCAGATAATCCTGCGCACTTTAGGCTTTCGTTTCGACGGTACAACTTTCACAGCCGTTGAAGTTCGATGCTCTTCCATTGGCTTGATGTTGAGATCTGCCGTCTGGTCATATTGTTCCAGAAAAGTCCGCATCTCTTTCGTCAGTTTCACTGAAGAAAGGGCATCTTTTGCCCAGTCATATTTTCCTAGGAACATGAGACCGTAGGCCGCCAAAGGAGGATCATAAGAGAAAAGCATCACCAGGCTGTGGATCACCTGTTTCAGCTTATTCACATCCTTGCTGTTAATCACGTGATTCAGGGCATGCTGAAGCAGATAGGAGAAATCCAGGGATGAGTACTCGCTAAAGTCGTAATTTTGCAGTTTGACGACAGGATCAGATTCCTCCATCTCCTGCCGAAAGACCTGATAGGCATGACCGAAATAACGACCGAGAAAGATACTGGCAAGCCATTCGATTTCTGACGGCTGCAATTCAATGTGTGACGCTGAGCATGCGGCAAGAGTCTTGGCAAGATTGGACAACGATGTGGGACTCGGGAAAGGCTGGTAGAAATTCCTCGCCGCAGTGATGACATTCAGAATGTTGAAAGAAGATACCTGCATATCCTGAAAGAAAAGTGTTGCCAGGATATCATTCAGCTCAGAATTGGAGGGAAGGAAGAGACGCTGCCCAAAGTGGGACGCAATGAGCTGCTCGTGAGAGATACAAGACTCATAAGCCGCTTGATCCAGTGCCGGAAATTCATTCCAAGGCAAGTTTTCGTAGAAATACAGATACTGAAACATTGGATAAATAGCACAATGACTTACCAATGTCGCAGGATATTGAAAATTGATGTAGCGTCGGCTGATGTCCTGCACATGGATAAAAATAATGTCCTTATCTGTTAACTCATAGCCCTGCAATCGCCGTTCAATCACAAGCCGATCAAGCAAACGGCAATGTTGGGGAGAAAATGTGGCTCTTTTAATCAGAAAGCAAATAGGTCGTGTGGTTGTTACCTTGATCCGATGTTCCAAATCATCACACCAAATATGGACAAATTCATAATCCAATAAATCGGCAAATTTTTGAATATGAGCGTCATAGTAGTATCCTGGAATAGTATGAAATAAGGTTGGGATACCAACACGTGCTGAAATAAACGGCGCGAATTGTGCAAACTGTTTCATTTCGTCCTCCTGTGATTTGGATCCTAGAACAACTTAACTGTCATGTGAGGTATAATTATGCTTGTATTGGATCGTGGTCGCAATCAACAGATTGTCATTGAAGACACCAACAATCCTGAGAACCGGATCGTTTTGAAGATTTTGCGTGTCGGATGCACGCATGCCAAGATTGGAATTCAGGCCCCAGCGCACATTTTAGTGTACCGGCCTGAAATCGGAAACAAAGAGTTTTGGTTGGACAAGAAAAAGACGAAGGAGACAACCTCGCAGGATGAAAACAAAGACAACGAGGCTAGTGGATGATAAGCTTGTCTTTTTCCTTCAACAACAACCCACCAGAGATGTCATTCCCCACATTGAACGCAGGTATATAGCCCTTCTTGAACACCAAGACTCCCGGACCAAGAAGATATACTATAGCCTGCGTGTCTGGGGTCAAAATCAGGTCGAAAATGAGATCGAATACTGGCCATCAAGCTATGCCTACCGCTGGATGGCCGTGAAATATGCCTTTTACTACGTTGATCTCGTAACACCTGTTAACATAGAAAAAACCTACGTATCCTTCTTACAGGAACGTAGGTTTTTTGTTTCTGATAACCTAAGCAGTCTTTATAAGAAAATAAGCAAATATCCGGTCACCACAGACATTCTTTTTGTCGATAGCGAGGGGAACATTTCTCCTGAACCTTCCCCACACCGCCCATCCGTGGTATGGACCTTTACTGAAGATGAAATAACTTTTTACACCATTCACAATATGGTGGAACTAACATTATCGGAAAAAATGTACCGAATCTGTCAGGCATTCCTCATTTACTGTGGAGATGCAACAGCGCAATAAGCATATGGATAACATGACATCTCGCATGCTCAATCGCATCTGTCGCATCCTGGAAACGATCAAAAGCACCGTTGCAGGGGCGTGTGATCTGTTTCGTTGTAAATAAAAACAAAATACTGGGGCTGTCCCAAACTTGCATCAGTGATTGTTAGCTGGACGGTACCATCCGTGTGTTGCAAAGAAACCGCTTGCATAGCTAATCCTTCAGCACAACAAAATCTACCTCCAGGACTTCCTCCTCAAAAGGTCGCAATTCTTCGGCGTTCAGAATCGCAATGATCAGTTTTTCTTTAGGCATGGGTAACGCCTTAAACTGTTGCGATGTGAGGAAAAACTCAATGTGCCAGACGACATCACCAAAATTAACAATTTTACATGTAACGATGACATTCCGGTAATCAGTAAAACCTAGCTGCTCGCAAGCTCGCCGGACGCAATTTCTGATCCGTGTGGATTCCAATTGAATTTCTTCAACGGCTTCTAGGCGTGACATCGCTGGGTCTCCATCCACTGTAAAACTTCTTCTTGCTTCCAAAGGACCTTATTACCAATGCGATAGGGCACAACAGAGAATTCCCCTGTTGCTCGCAGGTTATAAAGCATTGTCTTAGAAATTTTTAGCAGCCCACACACCTCTTTTGTTGTCAGGAATACCTCCTGCTTGGGCCTTGCCACATCATCCATTTCCTGCGCTCCTTACTCCAACCATAAGGAAACCATCTAAGCCGATTTTAATGCCCAGCGAGAACTTAGCAAGCAACATAAATGTCCACACGTGTGGACACTGCCCTTACCAGGTAATTATGACATTTCCATTAACATAATTAAGAAACAAAAAACCTCCCTGATCACGGGAGGTCAAAACCTGTAACATGATTCGACGATGAAAATATGGTTATACGCGATACCTATTGTAAATCGCGGAAAGCAGCCACCACGCTGCTGGACTAGCTTTTAGGAGCGTCCCTATAGTCTTGTTACCCTTCTCATCAGCAATATCGCCGATAAGTTTTACTGTTTCCAAAGCCGCTAATTGCTGCGCAATGCTATTGATTGCATCAGCCCGAATGCGATCTCCCACAACCTTCATAAGTCCTCCGCGCGGTCTTCCAAAAAAAGCCTTGTCAACTAGTCGTCGCAAACCGGTTGTCGCTCCTGTGAAATCAAATGATGGTGGTATTGATTCACCTATCGAAGAATCCAATAAGGCACTTAAAGCATTTAAGCCCTTTGTATCACCAGCGCTGTTTGGGCTATTCAAGCTATCCGCACTTTTTGCTGTAAATCCAGCCAAGAACATTGCTGTTTTACAGACAGGATATGAAGACATAGCTGCTTGCTTGTTAATAAATTTCTCTAAGATATCATATACAAATTTTGTTAACAAATATGTGCTGTAACGCACAGGTTCCTGCATTGTACGTGAGGATACAACACGGTAAGAATCCTCTGACGTATCAACAGGATTAAATGCAGGAAGAGACGTATCTTGTTTCGTAGATTGAGCATCTGAGCTATCCGTGTCATAGACACGGATGCTCAAATGCTTTGGGAGTTTAAGGTATCTACGATCTTGAACAATGCGCATGAAACATGTTGCTATTTACTATTGTTGCTCAGAGCGCGCATCAGGAGATAGGTGCCTAACGCACCACCACCAAGTCCAAGACCGCCGGTAATCAGCTGGCTCATGAGCGCCTTTTGCTGTTGCTGCTGCAATGCCTGGAGGAACATATCCTTTTCTCTTTGTCGCTTCTTTTTCTCGGATCGCGTCCGCGACAACCCATATCCAGCAAGCAATGCTGTCAGTAACCCGGCACCACCAAGCCCAATTTTGCCACTAAGGGGCAAAGAACCAAGGGCTTGTCTCGTTTGCTTAACATTACTTGAAAGCCAATTACCAAATGTCCGTTTGTCTGGATTGGGAGCTGCACCACCTGAACTAGCCGCATTGCCTGCATTAGCTGCGGCAGCCTGCTTAATAAGATGAGAAAGAAGGATGGCTTTTTGAAGTTTTGCGAGTTTGTTCATATTGTTCTCCTAAGGAAAACACTAAACGTACCATTCGGGAATAGGTGTTGTTAATACAGGATGGCGAGATAATTTCTTCAATTTCCTACCAAGGTGAAGCATCCATAAAGCGCTAAGTGTACTTGAAAATAAATCTCCTAAACCATGCACAGTTTGATACTGTTGGATAGCTTTAAGGGCATCTGCATGCTGGTTCGCAACCTCACTAAGTGTCTTAATATCCTTTAGGTTCGCTTTTTTTATAAAATGCACATAAGCGAGGTGTTTTATCACATCATTATAAGTACTCATTGGTATCACACCAAAAATGTTATGACATTCGTAAATAGGGTTGCTGGGTGTTCAACGGTGAATTAATGGCAAGTTGCTGTGCTTGTATTTGGCTTGGATTAGCCATTTGCTGCGGCTGGCCTTGCATCTGGGCTGGATTAGGCGTCTGCTGCGGCTGGCCTTGCATCTGGGTTTGATTAGGCATCTGCTGTGACTGCTGTGGTCTCATTTGGGCTTGCCCCTGACGACCAGACATCATACTGGCGGCAAGAGCACCAAGAGGACTAATAAATGCTAGAGCGGGGCTTATTGACCTACCTGAGAACTGACCTGATTCGATTTTGTTCGCAAGCGAATTCGCAAAAGGTGATAGTGCCATTGAAGCAACAGTACCAATACCAAGAGGAAGAGCCATTGCTGTCCAAGGTAGCACTCGCAACGCTGTCCCCGCAGTATTTTGTGCCAAACCACGTCCTGCTGTACCCAATTGTTTCATATTTTGCCTCAAGTTCTCATACGCTTTAGGATCTCCCGTAAAACCTGCCTGTATTGCTTGTCCCAGGGCACCGCCTCCGTAATAAAGAGTTTTTCCTAAATTACTAAATATACCACCAATTGTTGCTCTTTTCTCAAGCACTTTCATAAGTGCAATTCGTCCGATTGGATCGGATCGAAAGTCATACATTGGCATAACAGCTTACTCCCTTCTGAATATTGATTATTTTTGGTTTTTCACATATAGAGGCGATCATATGGTACACCACCATACCCGCCACCATACCCTGCCCCCTGCATAGGAAGATTCATTGCCATCGAATCTTCTTCTGGTGTATTTCCCAAAACTTTATCGAATGCACTTGTAATAAACTGCCCGGCCATTGGTGCTCCCATAATCCACCAACCCATATTACCAACCTGGGTATTCATTACGTTATCAATCGTATTACCTAGCCATTTACCTCCAGTAGCTACACCTTGCAAAGCCTTAGTAAGAGCACCACTTTGTATCCCCCGTGCTGCTGCACTCGCCATTGCCTTGTTAGCAAGTGCAGGAATTGCCCTACCGGCAACACGGCTCGTAATCTGTGGTAAAAAATATCCAAGCATTTGGCCAACTGCGGGCATAATAGCACCGAGAAATGCCCGTTTTTCCTGTAATGGAAAATTGGCATACTTATTATGTAACTGACGTGCTTGTTGACAAATAGCGTAGTACATTACTGATACCAGTACGTCTTGAGTATACACTAATACAATCTATAGCCCGGTATGTAAGGTGCATAATACGAAGGCTCATGCTTTTTCCTTCCTGAGCTAAGTAATCTGTCCAGCAGTACTCCTCCAAGACCACCCAACGCCGTCCACATGAGTGAACCACCAAATCCCATGCCTGGTGGACGTTTCCTTAATGCTTTGTTTAACATGCGCATAAACTCTTTGCGTGTAAGTGGCGTATTAGCAACGTCAGCAGCACCAAGAACACCAGCACCAAGTCCGCCATACCTCGCATAAGGATTAGCAAGGATCTTGCTGCCTACTCCCCGCACAGCAG
>Ga0116167_1001613_pt1 | contig 20456 bp, 20 predicted proteins | sample AD_JPNMR3_MetaG_FD_89794 | JGI IMG/M metagenome (GOLD analysis project Ga0116167, IMG submission 89794) | Active sludge microbial communities of municipal wastewater-treating anaerobic digesters from Japan - AD_JPNMR3_MetaG | ecosystem: Engineered > Bioreactor > Anaerobic > Digestate | place...
CGTCCAGGTCCCAGCGCCGCAGCGAGCTCGTCCCGAGTCGCGGGTCCATCGAGAAGACGCCGGTCCCGGAGGCGAACCAGATCGTCCCCTGGGCTTCGGTGATGTCGCGGACCCGTGCAGTGCCGGTGATGTTCGGGCTGCCCAGGATCGGCAGGTCCACGTTGGAGACGTTGACGAACCGGTCCTCGGCCACGCGGTACTGTGCGAGGCCGCCCTCTTCGAAAGTGGGGTCGTAGCCGCCGATCCACGGGTTGCCGTCGGCCCCGACGAAGAGCGCCTCGCTCCAGTCGCCCTGGACCCCGGTGTTGCCCATCCGGATGTACTGCATCGAGACGGTGCCCGGTGGCGGCTGGTCGGGTGCGACCGCGTGGGCCGGCACGGTCCACAGGCCGAGCGAGAGGGCGAGCACGACGACGGCGGCGGATCGCTTCATGGGGCCTCCTCGGTTCACGTCTGGCCTGACCGACCTTAGGAGGAGGGGGCACCGTGGGCACCTGCACCAATGGACGGTTGCGGGTGTCCGGGCGGGTCGGGCAAACTCCCCTTCCCACGATCCGCTTCGGTGGCTGGTCTCCCGGCGGTTGGCCGGTGTCGAACCGCGGCTCAGGCCCTACTTCGCGGTGAGGCCGCCGTCGACCGGGATCGTCACGCCGGTGACATAGCTCGACAGGTCAGAGGCGAGGAAGAGCGCGACGTTGGCGATCTCCTCCGGCTGGCTGGCCCGGCCGAGCGGGATGGTCGCGGCGAACGCGGCCTTGCGTGTGGCGATCTCCTGCTCGTCGTCGATCCGGAAGAACGCGGCCAGGCCGGGGGTTTCGACCTGTCCCGGGGCTATCGCGTTGACCCGGATCCCGTCCGCGGCCAAGGCGAGGGCGTAGGAGCGGACCAGGGCGATGATGCCGCCCTTGGTGAAGGAGTAGAGCGGCGAGAACGGGCTGCCGACCAGGCCCGAGGTCGAGCTGGTGAAGATCACCGAGGCTCCGCCGGCGGCCTTGAGCGCGTCGAGCAGGTGCCCGGTGAGGAAGAAGCTGGACCGGGCATTGATCTCGATCCCGGTGTCCCAGTCCGCCTCGGTGAGCTGCATGCCGGCCGCGCCGGGGATGCCCACGTTGTTGTAGAGCACGTGCAACGCGCCGTGCTCACGGGTCACGTCAGCGCCAAGCCGCTCGAGCGCCCCGAGATCGCGCACGTCGACGGCGGCCGCTGTCGCACTGCCGCCGGACTCGCGGATGCCGGCTGCGGTCGACTCGGCCGCATCGGCGTTGACGTCGACGACAATCACGTGTGCGCCCTGTGCGGCGAACGTCCGGGCCGCGGCCTGGCCCATGCCGGAGGCGCCTGCGGTGATGAGGGCAACCTTGTCCTGCAACAACATTCGTGTCTCCTGAAGGGTCAGGCCGGGCGGGCTGCGGCGGGCTGGGTTTCTCGGTGGGTGAGCAAGTCGGCGAGCGCATAGGCCTGCCGCGTGGCGAAGACGAGCCGGCGAGGCGCATAGGCGTCACCGAGCAGGTGGACGTCGGTATGCCGCCCGCTGGCGACGATCTCGTCATAGAGTCGCGAGTCGGAGACCCCGCCGCAGGCCAGGACCGTCGTGTCGACGTCCTCGATCGTGCTCTCGCGCAGCGAGTAGACGTTGCGGGTGCGCACCCGTCCGGGTTCGATCCGGACAACCTCCTGCATCGCGCGTAGCACGACCTCCTGCGCGTCGAGGCGGCCGAGGATGCCGCCGGAGATGTAGCGGCCGAGCAACGGGGCCGGGGACGGCGTGGCGAAGACGAGGGTCACCTGGTGACCGCGGCCGGCGAGATAGTCGGCGAGCGAGAGTGGCGGGACATGGTCGTCCTGGGCGACCACGACGACGCGTTGTCCCGGGGCGGCTCGGCCGGCCAGGACGTCGCGGATCTCGAGGACCGCCGGAGCGTCGGCGCCGAGGATGGGCGGCCGACGCGCCCTGGCACCGGTCGCCACCGCGATGGTGTCGGCCGCGGCGCCGAGGGCTGCCTCGAGGGTGGCCTCCCGACCGAGCTCTACGGCGACGCCGGCGCGCCGCAGGCGCTCCCGCTGCCAGGTGAGGTAGGCGGCATACATCTCGTGGCGTGGCGCGAGGGCGGCATACCGGAGTTGACCGCCGAGCTCGGTGCCCTTCTCCCACAGGGTGACGCGACGGCCCGCCTCGGCCATCAGCGCAGCCAGCTCCATGCCGGCTGGGCCACCGCCGACGACGAGCAGCCGCTCGGGCCGAGCGCTGCGGGGCAGGGGACCGTCGACCTCGCGGCTCGTGCCGGGGTTGACCGCGCATCCGAAGCCCAGGCCTTCGACATAGCGGCGGCTGATGCACTCGTTGCCGCCGACACAGGGGCGGATCTGCTCGGGGTGGCCCTCACGGGCCTTGACGAGCAGGTCGCCGTCGGCGATGTGCGCTCGGGCCATGCCGACCAGGTCGGCCTGGCCCGCGGCGAGGATGCGTTCGGCGACGTCGGGGTGGTTGATCCGACCGGTGTGCACGACCGGCAGCGAGATGGCCGCGCGCAATCGTCCGGCCAGGTCGGCCCATTGCCCGGGCTCGTAGTAGGTGGGCTGGATGTAGCTCGGGTTGCCCCAGGGACTGCCCACCACTCCGTGGACATAGTCGATGAAGCCGGTGGACTCGAGGTACTGGGCCAGCTCGATCCCCGCACCCGCGTCATAGCCCTCTGGCGCCTCCTCGCGCAGGTTGAGCCGGACACCGACGGTCATCGACCCTCCGACCTCGTCACGGATCGCCCGCAGGGTCTCCACGGCGAACCGGCAGCGGTTCTCCAGCGAGCCGCCGTAGTCGTCGTCACGATGATTGGTGTAGGGCGAGAGGAACCACTCGTGGACGTCGTCGTGGTTGAGGTGCAGCTCGACCCCGTCGGCTCTCCCCTGCAGGGAAAGACGCGCGGAATATGCGTATTCGCGGACGAACTCGGCGATGTCGGCACGGGTCATCACATGCGGGACGAGATTGATGACCGGGGCGCTGAGCGTCGCTGACGGGCCGTGCGGCATACCACCCTGGTGGACGATCTGGACGCTCACCGCGGTCCCGTGCGCGTGCAAAGCGTCGGAGAATGCCTGGACCCGCTCGACGAAGTAGGGCAGCCGGAAGAAGCCGAGCGTCGCCGCGCCGACGCCAGTGGGCTCGAAGCCGGGGATGACGTGGTTACGCAGGTGGGTCGAGAGGGAGGCGACCCACGCGACACCCGCCCGCGCCCGCTGTTCGAAGTACGCGATATTGCGGGCCGCTTCCTCCTCGGTGCCGTAGATGTTGCCGATCGCCGAGGCGTGTGGCGGAAGCATCACCCGGTTGCGCAGCCGCATCGTGCCGACCGTGATCGGCGCGAAGAGATGCGGATAGCGCTCGTCCTGTCCGATCGACGCCGGCTCGCCCACGACACACCTCCTGAGTCACTGCATATCATAACCATAGATTAGTCTCGCCGGAATGGCCCGGCGGGAGATGCGGTGCACGGAGGACCCACGGGCAATCGTCCGCGGTCGCGCGCCTGAAACACACCACCCGCCAGACAGGCACCCTCGACCGCCTTCCTCGCGGTCGAGGGGGCCAACGGTCGAGTTCCCAGGGCGGCACCCGGGTCGCTGGCGCTGCCGGGCTCCCCAGTTGTGAACTGGCCCCGGTCGGCTCAGCCGTGGGGTTGTGTCCTCGCGGCGAGGACGAGCCCGGCCATGGCGGCATCGGCGGCGCCGAGGCCGGTGAGGTCGCACACCCGGATGCCGTCCGGCAGCGCAGCCTCGGCGCTCGCGAGCAGCGAGGGCAACTCGACGACCGATCCAGCGAGCGCGGCAGGCGTGACGTGCTGCAACTCGCCCACCGAGGTGGACTGGGCCAGCGAGTCTGCGACGATCAAGGTGGCCCTGGCGAGGACGGCCGCGTCACATTCGCGCTTGCCGACGCTGTCGGCTCCGACGGCAACGACCAGGGCCGCCGCCTCGAGCCACTCCCCCTCGACTACGGGCACACGCGCCGGCGTCGTCGTGATGACCAGGTCGGCACCCGTGACGGCCTCGCGTGCCGAGCGCGCGGCAATGGGCGAGGTCGCGCCTCCTCGGTGGGGGGCGAGCAGACGCTCCACTGCCTCCGGCGTGCGTCCCCAGACACAGACCTCGGGCGGCAGCAGTCCGGTGGCCGCCAGGGTGCGCAGGGTGAGATCTGCCTGGACGCCGGTGCCGAGCAGGGCGAGTCGGCGCCGTGTGCCAGGCCCGCCGAGCGCCCGCACGGACACCGCGGTCGCCGCAGCCGTCCGTACGTCGGTCAGCCACCCGCCGTCCAGCACCAGCGCTTGCACGGCCCCCGAGTGCGGGTCGAGCACGACGAGCGCGCCGTCGCCGGTCGGTCGCCCGCGCGCCGCGTTCCCCGGGAACCCCGAGGCGATCTTGACGACGACCGGAGCATCGGGAGCGAGTTGAGCACCCTTGACGTGCACCTGCCCGTCCGCGAGGTCGAAGCCGATCGGGCGCGGCTGCTGGGCAACACCCTGGGCGAGCGTCGCGTAGGCGACATGAACGGCCTCGACCGCCGCCGGCAGAGTCAGCGCCCGGACGACCTCAGCACGATCGATGACGCGCGGAATGGGCCAGGATTCGCTCACCCTGGAGAGGCTAGACCGGGTCACGCCCGCGTCCCGGTCTGGACGAGCACCCGGGTTGCCTCGCCCTTGACTTCCGTCGCAACGGCGTCGACGATCCCCGAGCGCAGATTCCACTGCTGCCAGTGCAGCGGGACGTCGAGGTGCCGCCCAGGGGCGAGGTCGACCAGGTCGCCTGCTTCCAACGCGGCGGCGCAGTGCGCGGTCGGCAACATCGCCCAGCCGAGCCCGAGCCTGGTGGCGACCGCGAAGTCGGCGGAGGCCGGCACATGGTGCCGCGGCGGGTCGACAGTGCGTCGGGCCAGCCGCCGGGCGAAGCGGGTCTGCAGACTGTCCTTGCGATCGAAGTCGAGGACCGGCGCCCGGGCGAGCGCCGCAGCCGTGACTCCATCCGAAAACCAGCGCGTGACGAATCCTGTTGTCGCACAAGCCCGGTAGCGCATCCGTCCGATCGGGGTCGACGTGCACCCGGGCACCGGGACCGCTTCGCTGGTCACCGCCGCCATCACCGTCCCCGACGCGAGCAGGCCCGCTGTGTGGCCTTCGTCGTCCCGGACCAGGTCGAGCACGACGTTCTCGCGCGCCGCGACCCGGGCCAGCGGGGGCAGGATCCAGGTGGCGAGCGAGTCGGCGTTGACGGCGATGGCCACGGTGGTGGGTCGGCCGTCGCCTCGCTCGGAGCCCAGCTGTCGCAGGGTCTCGGTCTCGAGCATCGCCATCTGTTGGCCCAGCCGCAGGACGGCCTCGCCCGCCTCGGTGGCCACGACCGGTTTCGAGCGCACCACGAGCACTCGGCCGATCCGGTTCTCCAGCGCCTTGATTCGCTGGCTCACCGCGCTCGGGGTGACGTGCAGGGCCCGCGCGGCCGCGTCGAAGGTGCCCTCGGCCACGACAGCGGCCAGGGTCTCGATCAGCTCGGGAGGGATCTTCATCATCAGACAGGCTAATGGTTCTGAAGAATCCTGAACTGGACCACAGGAGACGCACCGCCCTACCGTCGACGGGTGACCACCACGCAGCTGCTCTCGAGCGCCCTGTCCGGCTTGGGTCTCGGCCTCGGGCTCATCGCCGCCATCGGCGCCCAGAACGCCTTCGTGCTGCGCCAGGGCATCCGACACGAGCACGTGCTCGCCGTGGTCCTCGTGTGCATCGGGTCCGATGTGGTGCTCATCATCGCCGGCGTCGCCGGTGCGGGCGCGCTCTTCACGGCGGTGCCCTGGCTGGTGGTCGTCGCGCGATGGTGCGGCGCGGTCTTCCTGCTCGGGTATGCCGTGCGTGCCGCCCGCCGCGCCTGGCGCCCGGCCGGCGCCGACGACGCTCTTCGCACCGACGAGGCGACTGACGAGGCCTCCGGGGAGGACTCCGGCGTGGCCGCGACACCGGCTCACACCGAGGTGATCGACGGTGAGACCGATAGGGCGACAATCCATGCCCCCAGCGGAGCCGCGCCGACGACGCTGCTCGACGCACCGGCATACCTCCGAGCAAAGCGGCGCGGGACGGGCAGCCGCCTCGCACCCACCCTCGCCACCGCACTCGCGCTGACCTGGCTCAACCCGCACGTCTACCTCGACACCGTGGTCCTGCTCGGCTCGGTCGGCTCGGCCCGAGGCGACGGACGTTGGGCGTTCGCGGCCGGCGCTGCCCTGGGCAGCGCACTGTGGTTCACGGCCCTCGGCCTGGCCGCACGGGCCCTCGCCCCCGTCTTCGCGCGGCCGGGCGCCTGGCGGGTGCTCGACGGACTCATCGCCGTCGTGATGACCGGCGTCGCCGCCGGGCTGGTCCTCGGCAACTGACCCGTCCCGCTCGCTGCCACGGGGTGCTCGGCGAGGTGCGGAGATGGGCCGATCGCCGAGCCGCACAGCGGCCCATTGCCGACACCTGACGGGGAGAGCCGGCCAACCACGGCGATCCCGCCAGCGGGTTCGACGCAATCGGGTATGCCGTGCGGCCTAGGCTGCGGCATGGCCAACCACACGGCATACCGCATCGTCGCGCTCAGCCTCGAGACGTGGCCGGCCTTCGACGCACTAGTGGTGCGGCACAACGGGATCTTCGGTGGCTGCTGGTGCACCTGGTTCCACGACGGTCACCCCAGCTGTCAAGGTCGCGGCGAAACGGCCGAGGGCAATCGGGCGATCAAGCAGCGCCTCGTCGAGCACGGGGTGGCGCACGCGGCGCTGGTGATGGACGGCGACGAGGCGATCGCGTGGGCCGAGTTCGGCACCCCGACCGAGCTGCCGACGCTGCACCACCGCAAGGAATACGACGCCACGACCACGGTGGTCCCCGACTACCGGATCACGTGCGTCTTCGTCGACAAGCGCTACCGGCGCCAGGGCGTCACCGAGCGCGCGATCACCGGCGCGCTCGAACTCATCGCCCGCGCCGGGGGTGGGCGGGTGGAGAGCTATCCGCACGACCTCACCGAGCAGACCAAGAAGGTGTCTTCGTCGTTCCTCTACAACGGCACCCGCCGGCTCTACGAGCGGCTCGGCTTCCGCTACGACCGGCCCAAGGGCCTGAAGAACTGCGTGATGGTCAAGGACGTCGCACCAGCCTGACGACGACCTCACCCACTGAAGGTGGCGGCTCGGTCAGTCGACGAAGAACTGCCGCAGGTCGGCCGCCACGAGCTCGGGGACCTCGATGACCGCGAAGTGGCCGCCGCGCTCGTGCCGCGTCCACTGGAGGATGTTTGAATTGTCGCGCTTGGCGAAGGTCCGGATCGTCTGGAAGTCGGCGGCGAAGTCGCTCACCCCGGTGCGCGCGTGGTCTCGGTGACCGGATTGCGAGCGGTGACGGCGTCGGCCGGCACGCAGCTTGCCCGAGCCTGATCTCAGGCCGACCGGGCGCGAACGCGCTCGGGAGTGGTGCCGGTCCATGAGCGGAAGGCCCGGTGGAACGCGGTCGTGTCGCTGTAACCCAGCAGGTAGGCGATCTCGACGGTCGGCAACACACCCTCAGCGAGATAGTGCCGGGCTAGGTCCTCGCGAGTCCGGGCGAGCACGGCCAGGAAGGTCGTGTCCTCGGCATGGAGTTGGCGTTGCAGGGTCCGCGGGCTGGTTCGCAGCCGCTGACAGACGGTCTCGATCGATGAGTCGCCCGCGGGGACGCTCTCGACGAGCACGGCCCGGACCCGTTGCGCCGCAGTCGCCGAGGCATCCAGCTCGTGCAGGCGCCGACGCAGATCCGGCGCGAGGGCGCTCCACATCGCCTTGCTCTCGGTGAGGAACGGGCGGTGGGCGTCGACGCGACTGAACGACACGGCATACCGGCCGGTGGTGCGCACCCGAGCGCCGACGAAGCGCTCGATCTCGGCCCGCTGGGCCGGCACGAGCGGCTCGACGACCTCGACCCGGGTGGGCCGGACCGGAGCGCGGGTGGCGATGCGGGTCAGCGCGACCCAGAAGAGCAGCTCGCTGAGCGCCAGCAACTGCGGGGGCGCCGGCTCCAGGGGCCAGCGGCAGTGCACTCTCACCCCGTCGTCGGTGGCCACCTCCAGGCGGAGCGGCCCGATGAGGGGTTTGTGCTGGGCCAGCCGGGGGGCGGCGACGGCGAGGTTGGGGCAGCACAGGGCGGCAAAGAGCGGCGGCGAGAACAGCTCGGCGCTGATCGTCTGGCCGATCTCGACGGCGAGATTGCGCTTCCCGCCGTCGGGTGAGGCCGCCACCTCCATCTCGACGGCGTCCCACAGGGCGAAGTATTCGGCAGGGGCGAGCTCGATCGGCGGACGGGCGAACAAGTCAGCCGGCAGGCCCGCGCGACGTAGGACTCGCGGCACGGAGATCCGCAGGTCGGCCAGCAGGGCTCGCAGGCTCGGCTCCACGGAGTAGCGATCGCCGGCCATGGGAGTCATGCTACGACGGGAGAGCCGCCGGAGCCTACGACCGAAGGCGCCATGCGGCTTGCATCATGCGCCAACCCGGATTGGCGTAAAATGTCACTCGTCTGGCGCACAACGGCGTGGCAGCGGCGGTCCCCCTGCGCCTATTCTCAGCCGTGTCCGCGACCGAACACCCCGCAGGAGAATCTCGATGACCACCACCACAAAGGTCGCCCTCGTCACCGGCGCCTCGTCCGGGATCGGCGAGGCGACCGCGATCGAGCTCGCCGACGCTGGCTTCACCGTGTATGCCGCAGCCCGCCGGGTCGAGCGGATGACACACCTCGCCGAGCAGGGGATCCACGCGATCGCCATGGACGTCACCGACGACTCGTCGATGCTGGCCGCCGTCGAGCGGATCCTCGCCGAGCAGGGCCGCCTCGACGTGCTCGTCAACAACGCCGGCTACGGCTCGTATGGCGCCCTCGAGGACGTCCCGATGGACGAGGCCCGCGCCCAGATGGAGGTCAACGTCTTCGGCGCCGCACGCCTCACCCAGCTGGTCCTGCCGGCGATGCGCGCTCGGCGCTCCGGCACCATCGTCAACGTCACCTCGATGGGCGGCAAGATCACCACCCCGCTCGGATCCTGGTATCACGCAACCAAGTTCGCGCTCGAGGCGATCAGCGACTGTCTGCGCCTGGAGGTTGCCCCCTTCGGCATCGACGTGGTCGTCATCGAGCCCGGTGGCGTGAAGAGTGAGTGGTCGGGCATCGCCGCCGACAAGGTCCGGCAGACCTCGGGCACCGGCGTCTATGCCGCCCTGGGCCAGGCCGTCGCGCAGTCCCTCACTTCCGGCTCGACCGAACGGCTCTCCTCCCCGCCGAAGCTCATCGGCCGCACCATCGTCAAGGCCGTCACCGCGCGCCGCCCGCGCACCCGGTATGCCGTCGGCTTTGGCGCGAAGCCGATGATCGCCGCCCACGCGGTGCTGCCGGACCGGGCTTACGACGCGATGATGCGCCGGGTCACCGGGGTCCCCAAGGCCTGACCAACGGGCCGGCCGGTCGAAGCGCACCGGGTCCTGGTGGAGTAGTGCCGTCATTGCGGTCCATGCTGGACCTCACACCGACGTCCGACGTGCGAGAGGCTGAAGTGCGACGACTCTTCTATGGCATGAACGTGAGCCTCGACGGCTTCATCGCCGCCCCGGGCGACGAAATCGGCTGGAGCGGGCCACCGAGCGAGGAGCTCTTCGCCTGGTGGCTCGACCAGGAGCGCGCGAACAGCCTGTCCCTCTACGGGCGCAAGCTGTGGGAGACGATGAGCGCCTATTGGCCGAACGGCGACCAGCAGCCCGACGCCACTCCGGCGGAGGTCGCCTTCGCGCGGAACTGGCGCAGCACCCCGAAGGTCGTGTTCTCCTCGACGCTCGACACGGTCTCGTGGAACGCCCGGCTGGTGCGCGGCGACGCGGTCGCGGAGATCCTCCGGCTCAAGGCCACCGACGGTGGCCCGATGAGCATCGGCGGCGCCACCCTGGCGCGGGCCGCCGTGCGGGCCGGCCTGGTCGATGAGTATGCCGTGGTGACGCACCCGGTCATGATCGGCGGCGGCACACCGTTCTTCGCCGCGCTGGACAACTGGGTCGATCTCGATCTCGTCGAGACGCGGACCTTCCCGGGCGGGGTCGTCCTCGCGCGCTATGCGGCCAGGCGCTGACTCACGACGTCCTTTTGTGCACCGCCGCCGATAGCTCGGCCACGAGGCTCGGGGAGAGACCGCCTGGGGTCGGGGCGGGGAACTCGCGCGGCACCCCGCGGAATACTTCCCAGACCACGGGCGGGACCTCCGGCAACTCGTCCAGCGACGCGATCGCCGGTGCCTCCGTCGCGGCGACGACGCAGGCGAGTTGGTGCGTGCCGGGATCGAGCTTCCCGGTCAGCATCGGAACGACGCCACGGGAGCGGAGGATGTTCGTGTTCGGTTGAAGCGCGTGCACTGCCCCCGCGCGCGAGGCCGACAGGTCTGCGATGAGGCTGCTCGCCGCCCCGGTGGCGACCTGCGCCCCGTGGGCTCGGACGTCCTGCGGCGTCGGTCCCTCGTCGTCGGGGGCAATCGAGAAGCCCGCCTCGACCGCATGAAGCGCGCGAGCCGTCGTCACCGAGTGGATCCGCACATGCCAGGTGCCCTCGCCGTACAGCGCCGTAATCACCTCGACGTCGTCGAACGGCCGCCAGCGGGACCAGACGACGCCCTCGGTGATCCCGCTGTCGATGACCGCCGAGCGCACCCGACGCACACCTTGGTCGTCGGTGAGGACGAGCATCGAGTCGGTGATCCCGGTGGCCGTGAGGTCATCGGGCTCGAGGCTGAACCCGAAGGCCGTCGAATAGGCGAACTTGCCGTATTTCGCGGACCCGTGGCGCATGAACCAGAGGCCGCGTCCGCCGTTGAGCAGTTGAGTCTGTATGCCGTCGGTCTGCGCGACGACCACCGGCTGCGGCTGCGCGCGCGGGCCGGACGCAGCGGCATACCCCTCCTCGGGGGTGGACCAGAACGGGTGGTCCTCGCCGAGCGCGAGGGGGAGCGCCGCCTTGAACGCCCAGTAGGGCGAGCCGGGCCCGTTGTAGGTCTCGGACATGAGCAGGTTGGGGTAGCTGTAGCCGATGCTCAGGACGCCGTTCTCCTTCGCGATCGGCTGCGTGGCCCAGTAGCGCATGTGCCGCGCCCACAAGCCTCGAATGCGACCCCAGGGCAGGGCCTCCTCGCCGGCGAAGGCGAGCGCGCCCCAAAACGCGGCGGCACCGAAGCGGTAGGTGAGGCTGCGCCCGAACGGCACCACCCGCCCGGACGGGTCGAACCAGGCCTCCCAGTCGGGCGCGAACTCGCGCGCTCGGTCACGGAAGCGCTGCGCGCGATCGGGGTCGTCCTTCGCGGCGAGCTGGGCGTAGATGAGGCCGTAGAAGTGGAACCCCCACGGGTTGTAGAAGTCGGTGTTGTCGATGAGGCCGTCCCGATACCAGCCGTCGCCGAGGTAGAAGGACTCGAGGGTGTCGAGGGACTCCCTGACCGCGGCCGCATCGAACGGCCCGCCGACTCGCTGGAAGCCGAGGTTGACCAGGACCCGGAAGAACCACCAGTTGTTCGGTGCGGGAGCGATGGTGCTGATCGGCTCGAGCCAGCGGACCAGGTTGTCCTGCTGGGCCTTGGTCAAGGGGGTGAAGATGTGCTCCGGGACGAGCGCGAGGGCGAGACCGATCGGCGCCATCTCCACGATCCGCTGGTCGGCCGGCGCCGGGATCGGCCCCCAGTACTGGGGGTCGTCCGGGTCGGTGCCGCGCGCGAGGCCGGCCCGGATGAGGTCCCAGTGCGCGAACTCGCCTCCGCCGGCAACCAGCGGCGCGATGCCGAACAACGGGCGCGCGAACGCCTCCAGCTCCACCGTGCGCTGGTCGTAGGTGGTGGTGGTCTCACCCAACTTCACTCGGGCGCCTTCGGCCCGGAAGATCGGCAGCAGTGGAGCGAAGATGTCGGCGATGGCGCGCTGGGCATCCGCCCGCGTGCGAAAGTCGTTTCCTTCGAACGGGTTCACGGCAACTCCTTCGTCTTTTCGCCGCATGAAACGATCGAACCTCGCGCGCCGGCCCCCGCATCCGTCCGCGCGCGCACGATACACCGGCAGGTGTCACCGAGGGGCATCGGGTTCGCCTCGCACCACGTCTGCAAGCGAGGGGCGCGCCGACCGCTGAGCGGACTCCGCGACTCGCGCTCGAATTCGGTGAGCGCGCGGCGCCGTCACGATCGCGCTGGGCATGCCTGTCTGGCCGACAGACTGCCCAGCCCGGCATGTCCGCTCAGGCTCCGACCGGCCAATGGATGACCTCGAGTTCAGGCATCGGGAAGTCCTTCGGGTTGCCGGTGACGAGCGGTGCCCCCGCCGTGACACAGGCGGCAGCGATGAGGCAGTCGGCCTGCCACAGGGTCACGCCTGCGGCGGCGTGCTCACGTCGCCAATCGCCGGCACGCCAGGCCACCTCGCTCGTGATCGGCAGGACGATCAGACCGTCGAAGAGCCGATGCGCGACGTCTCGTTCGGCGGCCCTCAGCCCGCGGACGATCTCCTCGACGTTGACAACGGTCGTCGCCGGCCTGATGCCCCGGTCGACCAGGGCGGTCACCCGGGCTACAGCTGGCCGTCCCCGCAGGTAGTCGATGAGCACGGTGGTGTCGAGCACGTGGAGCATGTCGGCCTGCCGGGCCTCAGCCCGCCCGGCGAGCGTCGCCCCGACGACCGGTCCGCACCCACCGGGCCGGGTCTTCGTCCCAGTCATGCGAGTCCTCGCCGTCCTTCAGGGCTCCGGCAGCGCCCAGAAGCGATTCGGCGCGTCGGGCGTCCTCGACGGCCTGCGCGACGGCACGGCGGACGAAGCCACTGCGTTCGCGCGGGCCGGCGAGCCGGTCCACCTCACGAACCAGTTCGTCGTCCAACTCTATGTGCATTCGCATGTGCAGAGCTTAGCACCAAGGATTGGGCCGATCTGGCACAGGAGGCGACGGGCGACGCGGCTGCGCTAGTCGCCGCGATTGTCGGTGGCACCGAGAGTGGTGAGGAGGGCGCGCTGAGCGTCCCGGGAGGCCGAGAACCTCTACTACGCTCGAGGCCGAGCCCAGCAGAAGCTGGGGTCGTCAAACCAGTAAGTCTCCGGACATGCCGGGGCGACTCAGCCGACAAGCACCTACTCGGGGTGGGCGCGCAGGTAGCGGCCGAAGTGGGGGACGGTGAAGGCGATCCGGCCCCGCTCGCTGGAATAGACCAACCCCTTCTTCATCAGCGAATCCCTTGCCGGAGAAAGTGATTGGGGTCGCTTGCCGAGAACCGTCGCGACGTCGGCGGTGGCCACGGAGTCCAGCTCGACCGCGAGCGCGGAGGGGTATGCCGTGCTCCCGCCATCCCCCGGCACCTCGCTGTATGCCGCCTCGGCCATCGCCCGCAGGTACTCCCGCTCGGCGGGTGTCGCTCTCTCGTAGCGGGATCCAAAGAAGCCGACCGCCAGCTCGGCCTCGGCCTCCGGCGCAGCGACCGCGACGTCGGCCGAACCGATGTCTGGACCCACTGCCACGTCCCAGACGGCCTTGCCGTAGGCCTGGACGAAGTAGGGGTAGCCGGCGGTCACGGCATACATCGCGTCGAGTGCCTCCGGCGACCAGGAGGCGCCCTCGTCGCCCGCGGGCGACGCGAGCGCGACGTCGGCCGCCGCGCGCTCGAGCCGGTCGATCCGCGAATAGCGAAACAGCCTCTCCGAGTAAGACTTCGACGCAGACAGCACCGCCGGCAGGTGCGGCAGGCCAGCCCCGACGAGGACCACGGGCAGGCCGGTCTGCGAGATCTCGTGGGCGGCGGCGCACAGAGCCGACACGTCGGCCGGCCCGAGGTCCTGCATCTCGTCGATGAAGATCGCCACCCCGACACCCCGGTCGGCGGCCAGTCCGCCTACGTCGGTGAGCAGTTCGACGAGGTCGATCTCGATGTCGCCCGAGTCGGCCCGGCCGGTCACCGCTGGCGCGTCGATCCCGACACTCCATCGGTCGCGCAACCGAGCGGCGCCCGACAAGGCCCGCCCGCCGATCCCCCGCGCCGGCCCCGTCTGCGACCCGGAGTCGCGCTGGGCAAACGCCTTGACCACCCCGAGCACGTGGGCAACCTCGTCCGGCTGCGGGTGCCCGAGCTCCCTCACCGCCATGTGCAGCGCCGCCGACAGCGGCCGACGCAGCGCCTGATCCGGACGCGCCTCCAACTTCCCTGTGCCCCAATGGGATCTGACCGCCGACGAGCGCAGCGCGTTGAGCAGCACGGTCTTGCCGACTCCGCGCAGTCCGGTGAGCACCACCGACCGCTCGGGGCGGCCCCGCGCCACCCGCTCGAGGGTCACGTCGAAGGCCCGCAGCTGCTCGTCGCGGCCGGCCAGCTCAGGCGGCCGCTGCCCCGCCCCGGGCGCGTAGGGGTTGCGGATCGGGTCCATGATCGGACTGTATGCCGCTATCTAGCGTTCACCCGATATTTCGGGATACACCGCTAGGCCGTGTCGCGGGCCCGCTGCTCCGCTCCGCTTGCGGGCCTCCGCCCCAACCACTGCGCCACCACTACCCCGCCGCTACGTCCACCGCGACCTCGCTGCCCAACGCCCAGCCCGGGCGCAGCGGCAACGTGTCACCGCTCCAGAACGCCCCCGGGTCGTACCAGTTCACCGGGAATGCCGGGTCGAGCAGCCCCATGTCGGCATAGGTCGCGGCGACGACCTCCGCGCAGTAGGCGACCTCGGGGCGCACCCCCCGCCGCAACCGCTCGCGACGGGAGACATGCGCGTCCCGTCCGGAGAGCCACCGCCAGGTCAACCTTGCGGTGCTCGGGAAGGACACCCCGTCGAGCCGGGCGATCGTGCGCAGCAGGGCATCCTCGTGCGACCGGCCCACCTCGGGTGAGAGTTGGCGCAGCCAGGCGCGCTGCCCGTGGGTGTCCTGCCAGCGCACCACGGCCTCGCGCAGATCGTGCAGCTGCACGCCTCGGTGGTGGGTGCCGGTCCACACGTCGACCAGGTGCTGGCCAGCCTCGGCGTGCCACATGAGCGGCGGGAGGTCGTCGAGGACGACCGCCATGCCCACGTGATTGACCGGCGCATTCGTGAGTGTCTGGATGGCCCGGTCCGCGACCGTGTCGCCGCGGAAGATCCAGATGTCCCCCGTGCGGGTCAGCTCGACCGCGGTGTCGAGGGGGATCCGGTGCGGCGAGGCGGTCATGCGCCCCAGTCTGCCTGCACGGCATACTCAACTCATGGCTCGCTCGTGGTGGAAATGGGTCGGGCTGGCCGGCGCCGCGGGCGTGCTCGCCACCGGGGTCGTCGTCGCGCGCAACGAGCGGGCCCGGCGCAGCTACACCCCCGAGCAGGTCCGCGAGCGGCTGCGCCAGCGGCTGGCGGAGGCGACGCCGGACGGCGAACGCACCTCCTGACCCCGGCGTCCGCTGGCCGATTCAGCGTCGGCGCGGCCGGCGACAGTGCGCTTCGACCGTGGCCGCGAGCGTGCGGTAGAAGTCCGGCTCGCGCAGATAGGCCAGGTGGGTCGTCGCCGGGTTGCCGGGCCACGCGAAGTCGGCATCGTGGGCCCCGGCGACGCGCCCCTCGGCCGGGAAACTCAGCACGTCGGTCGAGCTCCACGCGTTCCACAGGTAGCCGAGCCGCTCCACGGGCACCGGCACTCGAGCGGGTGACTCGCGGCGCAGGAACATCCCCAACTCGGCGAAGAGTCCCAGCTGGCCCGCACTCGCGCACCAGAAGTCGACGCGAGGTATGCCGCCCTCCCGCCCTGTGGAGGCGGACCCATCGCCGCTGCGCCCGCTGGCCGCCTCACGCGCCCACGGCTCGAAACCGGTGAGCGCGTCGTAGACCAGCTGCCCGCCCATGCTGTGGCTGAGCACGACGAGCGGCTCACCGGGTGCTCGCTCGACGTCGGGCGACGCGGCCGCCTGGAGCGCGTCGATGACCCGCCGGGCGATCGGACCGGGCTGCTGGCTGGTACCCCGCCCGTCGAGGTAGCTGAGCACGTCGCCGACGAAGGTCGGCAGCACCTCGTTGAACGGCCGGCGCACCTCGCCCATCGTCAACCGCACGGTATGCCGCCGACGCGCCGTCCAGTCGGCCACCAGCCCCGCCACGCGCTGCCCAAGCTCGGGCTCGTACTTGTGCATCCGCGTGCGGACCCGCTTCTCCAGCCAGGTCGTCTGACGGCGAGGCGTCCGCGCAGCCAGCTGAGCATGGGTTGCCGAATCCTGGACTACCTCCCACACCGCACGAACCGCCGCCGGCCATGCCGAGGGCGGGAATTCATCGAAGAGCTTGCGCTGCAACGACTCTCCGAGCTGATCCACCGCGAGGCTCGCGGGAACGGCCGCCGGGGTGAACTCGGGCAGCCCGGTGTCGACGGGGTCCTCGTCTTGCGCGCCGAGGTCACCCCAATAGACGCGCAGCAACTCGACCCGATCGGGCTTCTTCGGTCGCAGGGCAGGGGCCACGTGCTCGCGCAGCCCCGCCTCAACCTCCGCCCAATCGGCGCCCTGGGTCAGGCGTTGGGCGGCGGCATAGTCGGGATCGCCGGGGTCGCGGACCCCGACCCCGTGGACGTAGACGATGGGCACGGCGCCTCGCTCCTCAGCTCAGTTCGACCAACTCGAAGACCTCGTCGGGGTGCGCGATCGACTCCTGCTCGGCGACCATACGCATCTCGGCCGCGCCGAGGCGATGGGTGGCCTCGAGCACGGCATACATGCTGGCGGCGGTGCGCGAGAGAGCGACCCGCGGGCCGTCGGTGAGGGTGTGCGCGAGGAAGATCGCGGTGGTCGCGTCGCCGCCGCCGCGCACGACCATGTCGAGCATCGGAGTGGTGACTATCCACGCTCCGGCATCGCTCACGCAGGCCATCTGGATCGAGCTGGCCGGGGTCTGGTCGGTGAGGACCGACGTGACGAGGACCGTGCTCGGCCCGGCGCGCCTGAGGTCGGCGATCGCGCCGAGCAACTGCGCTTGCGTCGTGATCTTTTGTCCCGCAAGGAATTCCAGCTCGAACTGGTTCGGGGTGAGGATGTCGGCGTGCGGGACGACCTGGTCGCGCAGATAGTCGGGGATGCCCTCGCGGACGAAGAAGCCGCGCCCCGTGTCGCCCATCACCGGGTCGCAGCAGTAGACCGCGGCCGGGTTGGCGGCCTTGACCCGCGCGACCGCGTCGAGCACGACCGCGCCCATCGTCTCGGCCCCGAGATAGCCCGACAGCACGGCGTCGACCGCGGGGAATGCGCCGCGCTCCTGCACCCCGAGCAGCACCTCGGCGACATCGGCGGGCGCGACGAGCGGCCCCCGCGTGGCGCCGTAGCCGGTGTGGTTGGAGAAGGTCACCGTGAGCACGGGATGGACCTCGTGGCCGAGCCGCTGCAGCGGGAAGACCGCCGCCGAGTTGCCGGCATGGCCGTAGGCGACGTGCGACTGGATGGACAGGATCCTCATCAGGTATGCCGTTCTGCGAGTTGGTCTCTCATGTTTCCGCGTGTGGGTGACCGGGTCAGGTGGCCGGGTCGGGTGGCCGGCCCTGGACGGCCCGGGCGGGCCGGCATCGGCTGCCTGGTCAGTCCGTGGGGTCGGTGAGCGGCCGGCCGGCGGACCGCCAGCCGCGCATCCCTCCGCGCAGCACGACGGCGTCGACGCCCTGAGAGCGCAGGTAGGCGACGGCGCGGGTCTGCTTGCTCCCCCCGCCGCAGGACACCGGCAACGGAGTGCCGGCAGGTGGGGTCGGCAGCTCGGCGAGCCGGTCGACCAACTGGCTGAGCGGCAGGTTCACCGCGCCTGGCGCATGGCCGGCGGCGAAGTCGGCCGCGTCGCGCACGTCGAGGATGAGCGCGTCGTCGGGCAGGCTCGCAGGGTCCACGAGCGGCATACCCTCCTGGTGCCCGGCGGGGATGGAGTCCATGCCAGCCATCCTCCCACCGCGCGGCATGGTGATCCGGGCCTCGCGGGCGTCATTGTGTGAGCCCATGGCCCGCGACGGGCCATGGGCTCACACGATCAGCCCTGCCCTGGTGCCCCGCCGGCCCACCCACTGCGCAGTCGGCCTTGCGACATCGCCTGAGCGAGCCTCGCCATCCTCGATTCGTCAGCAGGGTGGCCAGCTCGAGGGCGAACCGGCATGGCGTCCCCGCGACATCGGTCCAATAGCCCCGGGTCGTGAACCATCCGGCCCCGCCGGCCTGGCGATCCCGGCCAGAGTCGCGGCGGCGCCCCTGCCAGCCCGCGTGTCCGAGCCGCCCGTCCAGCTCGGCCAGCACACGCTCCGCCTCGAAGGCACGGTCGTGGATCCCGGCGACCGAGCCGAGCTGCCCCACACCCAGCGGCAATCCGTGCGCCCGCAACACATCCCGCACGAAGCGCACCTCCAGCACGCTCTCCGCGCCGTCACGCACCTCGGTGAGCACGTCCGTGAGATCCCCGCGCAACCGGTGACGACGGCGCGCGGCCAACGCCCGGGCGATCCCGGCCGGTGTGGTCGCCCGCTGGGCGCATGCCCGCGCCGCGAGCTCGATCGCCTCGTCCAAGACAGTCGAGGCCGCGTCGGCACAATCGAGGACCGTGTCCTCGACGGTGGTACGCCACGGCCAGGCAAGCTCGTCGATGCGCCGACCGAAGTCCCGGGTCCGGTGCAGGCGTACCCCCGGGAGCTGCGGTCGCCGTGACGTCGGGACGAGCAGGTCGACGTGGGCGGGCGGCATACGCCGCAGTCCGTGCAGGTATGCCGCGCTGTCATGCGAGAGGGCTACGGGGTCCCCGGCCCCCAACAGGGCAGCGGTCATCCCGACGATCGGCTCGGCCCGTCCCGGTCGGGTGAGGTAGACCTGCGGCTGCAGGGCGACCCAGCGCCCGGTGGCGATGCGCCGGTGGATGACCTTCCAGCTCAGCCCGGCCGCGCGGCATTGGGCGTAGGTGAGCAGGTCGTGCTGCTGGGCGGCCAGCCTGTGGAGTTGGGCCAGGGTCAGCGGCTGGCCGAGGCGCCAGGCCGGACCGCCGATCGACCGGGTCGGGTCGACGGGCTCGGGGTCGGCCGCGTGCGGGGTCGCCGGGTGCATGCCCCGAGGGTGCCGGACCAACCCGGCTTCCCTCGGAAGTTGTCCACAGGTCCCGCGCGACCACCCGACCCCTCGGCGGCCGGTCATTGTGTATGCCCATGGCCCAGGACAGGCCATGGGCTTACACGATCGTGAGTGAGCGGGCCCGCCCGGGCCTGCCCGCGGGCGGCCGGGCTACGTGAGCGGGCCTGCCCGGGGCGGCCACGCTACTTGAGCAGGCGGGACATCCGACGGTCGGCGAGGGGTTTGCCGCCCGTTTGACAGGTCGCGCAGTACTGGAGGGAGGAGTCCGCGAAGGACACCTCGCGGACGACGTCGCCGCAGGTGGGGCACGGCATACCGGTGCGCCCGTGCACACGCATCCCGGCACGTTTGGCGTCCTTGAGCTCGGCCGCCGGCTTGCCCGACGCGGTGGCGACCGCCTCGGTGAGGGTCGAGTGCAGCGCGGCGTAGAGGCGCGAGACCACCTCGGGTGCCAGGGAGCCCGCGAGCGCGAAGGGCGACAGCTTGGCAACGTGGAGGACCTCGTCGGAGTAGGCATTGCCGACACCGGCGAGGAACTCCTGGTCGCGCAGCAGCCCCTTGATCTGGGTCCGTCGGCCGGCCAGCAGCGCCGCGAACGCCTCCTCGGTGAAGGACTCCGCGAGCGGGTCGGGCCCCAGCCGCGCGATCCCCGGCACCAGGGCGACATCACGCACGAGGTATGCCGCGAGCGACTTCTTCGTGCCCGCCTCGGTGAGGTCGAAGCCCGAGCCGTCGGACAGCCGCACGCGAAGGGCGATCGGCGACTTGCCCGGCCGGATCACCGTCGCCGGCAATGCATCCGACCAGCGCAGCCATCCGGCCCGGGCCAGGTGGAAGACCAGGTGGGTGCCGTCGACGTCGAGGTCGAGGAACTTGCCGTGCCGGGCGACCCCGTCGACCGGCGCACCGACGAGGGCGGACGGGGGCGGGTCGTAGGTCTTGAGCACCGAGATCGAGCCGAGTTCGACCCCGGTGACCGCGAGCCCGACGATCCGCGAGCCGAGGAAGTCGACGAGGGCCTGCACCTCGGGCAGCTCGGGCATCGCGCGTCACTCCTCGGGTGCGACTGGGTGGTGGACGAAGGGGCTGGTCACCCGGTGGGGTCGAGGACCTGGGCCGAGCGGAGCAGCCGTTGGAGGGCGTAGCCGTCGGGGCCGTGGACGACGAGGGTCTCCCCGGCGTCGCGGGCCGGCCGGCCGGTGAGTTCCTCGGTCGACATGGGCAGACCGTGGGAGAGGACCTGCTCGGCGGGGGTGAGCTCGCGGATGGCCACCGCCTCGACCCGATCCGGACGCGCCGCCGCGAAGTCCTGGTA
>Ga0116167_1001615_pt1 | contig 20417 bp, 15 predicted proteins | sample AD_JPNMR3_MetaG_FD_89794 | JGI IMG/M metagenome (GOLD analysis project Ga0116167, IMG submission 89794) | Active sludge microbial communities of municipal wastewater-treating anaerobic digesters from Japan - AD_JPNMR3_MetaG | ecosystem: Engineered > Bioreactor > Anaerobic > Digestate | place...
ATGGAGTCGCCACGTTTTATTTCACTCTGGAAGTCAGCAACACGAATCATCTGGACATGATCCTCAAACAGCTGGAGAAGGTCCCGGGCGTAAAAAGTCTCCGCACTATCCGCGGCGTGAAAAAAAGTCCTTCCCGTAAACGCAAAGCCTCTCCGGCCTCTTCCAAAACGAACCACAACAACTCCAAAACGAACCGTAAAAAACGGCTGGCCTGATTTCCCGGGCAGCCTGTTACGGCGTCTCCAGATTTGATACGCTCTAGAGAGGGAATTTTGGATGGGTTCCGAAAAGGGAGTGGAACCGGAGTTGGAATAGGGGATCGTTGCGATCGATCCCCGATTGCCGCGAAGAGGAGGAATCGACATGGTATTCAAGTGTTCGGCGCATTTGGTTCTGATCCTGGCAGGATGGGCGTTGGTTGCGGGTCCGGTGCCGGCCGCCGTGCCGCTCGCGCCGGGGATCTACGCGGCGGAGGATCTGACCGCCCCGCCCGAGCCGGTGACCTTGGCGTCCGTAGGCACGGATCCCTACGATGCCGCCACGTTTCAACAAAGTACTCCGGAAACCTTCAATCTCGAGGTGTACGAATTGTCTCCCGGAGTATACAACTTCGTGACCAATCCCGCCGGGAAGACCGACACGGCCGCGCGCCATTCGGATATCGGCGGGATCAATATTTCTTCCCTGGTGGCGGATTCGGGAGCCGACGGAGTGCTGTTCCGCGGCACGGGACGGTATCCCGGCGAGACGGCGATCCGGTTTGGCTTGATCAGCGAGTATCCGCCGGTTCCCACAACCGCGGATGGGAGCCTGGATGTGGAGCGGGCGGCGGGGGAGATCGGCTACCAGTTCTATACCGGGCGGCGGTATTTCAACGTGGACGGCGTGGTGGCGGCGTTTGAGAATCTGTCGATCGGCGATCACGCGAACAACAACACCGGCGTGGTGCATACGTTCGGCGGGGGGGTGACGTTCATGCGGGACGTGTGGATTTTTAATGTCTATGATGGGGTCTTTTTCGATGACGCCGGGGAAGGGTATTTTGTGAATTGCATATTTCACCAGACATACCAGCCCTGGAATCTCATCGATGACGCCCTGGCCGATCTGTATTTCACGGACGAATGGAACACATTGGTTACCCCGGAGGGGCTGTCTGGAACCTTATACGCCGATGGGACCGGGATCAGCGAGGAGACCTATCCGCAGGTCCAAGGGGTGATTTTAGGGAACCAAACCGCCAGCGGGTACAATATCAACCTTTTCGAGACGGAAGGGGCGAATCCGCAAAAGGTGTATTTGAAGAATTGCACCCTGGTCAAACACCAGATCCGGGATTCCAACCGGTTGTGGCGGCACAACACCGATGTGGGCGAGGGCGCTTATGTTTTGATTGAAGACAGCATGATTCTCTGCGTGGACCTCAGCCCCAACGCGCAGATCCGGATCGACACGGACGATCCGGATTTCTATGGGAGTATCTATCACACCAAATTCTGGAACTACGCGTCGGGCAACGCCCAGGTCACGGGAATCACAGCGATGAATTGGAACATCGATCCCGCCGACGCGGGTTTGCTCCAAGACGCCCAGGTGGATATCGCCACGCCGGGCGGTCTGGACATTCCCGATGTCCATCTGCTGTTCCGGTTGGACGGACGGAATCTCACCACCTTCATGCCCGGCGCGGTGGAGTTGACCCTGGCCTCGGACGGCGGGCCGGTGGGGTATCGTCTGCCCGCCACCGCTCCGGCCGGGCCGTTGCCGGTGACCACGGGAGGCACCCCCGTGGAGGAGTGGGCGATTTATTGAATTCCTTGGTTGGCCTACTTTAGGCTTTGAGGCAACCAGCCGGAAGACGTAGGCGGATTTTGCCGCGTTCAACCCCCCTGCTGGTCAAATGCCTGTCCACAGGAGGATCGTCTCAAGCAGGGAAACATGCCAAGCGCCCCTGATTATCCCACGGGTGCGATTCTGTTTTTCTCGTACAAGACCCCTACTTTTTTCCGGTTGTTCAGTTGGCCATTTGCCGCTTGTCCACTTCCCGGATGATGGGGACGAGAGTGCTCAAATAGTCATAAGCGGAATAGAGGGTCACGGCGCAGGCGAAGGCCATCAGGCAATTGGAGATCAGATACATCGAGGCGTCGAGCGCCGGGATGTACAAGGCCAAAATGCGCAGAATGAGGATGAGGATGATTACCGTGGCCTGAAGCACAGCCTTGACCTTGCCGCTCATGCGGGCGGCCAGGACGATGCCCTTGTAGGCGCAAACGGTGCGCAGGGTGGAGATGATGGAATCCCGGTAGAGAATCGGGAGGACCAGAAACAACGAAACCTGGTTGACGACCGCCAAACAGAGAAAAATGGTGTCGCGGTAAATGCTGTCAGCCATGGGATCGAGCAGTTTGCCCAGATCGGTGACCTGGCCGCGCTTGCGGGCCATGTACCCGTCGAAGAGGTCGGTGAGTTCGGACAGGATCACGATGCCGAGAATGGCATAGCGGGCGGCGGGGCCGTCGTTGAGGAACAGAATCGCCAGAACCGGGCTCAGGATAAGGCGGATCGACGTGAGAATGTTGGGCAAGGTCATTTGGGCGTTCATGAATTCATTGCGCTCCGTTCGAATGGGACGTGCTGGTCCCGGCGGGGCCATTGGTATGCTGCAATGCCATATAAACGTAATGCAGCAACGCCAAGATGGTCACGAGTCCCGTGACGAATTGCAAACCCCAGGCGGGAAACGCGGGGGGCAAGAAAATGACCACCAGGACGGTCGCGAATTGCAGGCCGGTCGCGATTTTTCCCAGCAGGGAGGGATTGACCTCCACTTGATTGAAGAGAATCACTTGGACACACCAGCCAATAATGACCAGGATGTCCTTGGTAACCACCACGATGGTCAGCCAGGCGGGGATCCGGTCGAACACGGAGAGAAGGATGAAGGACGCGGTCACGAACAGTTTGTCGGCGAGAGGGTCGAGAATGCTCCCCAGCGAGGTGACTTCGCCCCGCCGCCGGGCGAGCCAGCCGTCGAGAAAATCACTGGCCACGATGATCACCAAAATGACGCGCGCCCATGTGAGAGTCAGCACGTGGCCTTTCAAGTAGTAATACATCGCCAGAAAGAAGCAGGGAACCAGCAACAGGCGCGTCATGGACAGAAGATTGGGGAGATTCATGGTTTGATTCGAGTCGTTTTGAGTGGTTGCGGGTTCCCGGCCTTGCGCCGTTCCCGGTCGGTGTATGATTACTATACCGCCGGCCGTTCAAGTTGGAACCCCGGGAGAAGGGGAGGGAAGGGCCGGGATGCCTCCCCGCCTTGATTTTCCTGTCACTTGTGGCCATGCTGATCCGTTGATCATTTGCCGTTTCAATTCCGGTAGGTAGCATGTCATGGCGAACCAATCTCCCATTCACCGGTGGTTTCCGAATATTAAATATATTTGCTGCGCGGCGTCGGTTGTCTTGTTGATTTGGCTGTTCTGTCATCTGTTCATCCGCAGCTGTGGGGGGCCGTTTCCCCAACGCACCCGGGGGCCTTTCGCCAAGTACGAATTTTACCGTTTGGCCGATTTCCCCGATTGGGAGAACCAGATCCAGCCCGATCCGCGGACTGGTAAAACGCGGATCGAAACCTTAATCGAAGAAAACTTCATGGAGCCGGTCCGGTTCGGAATGCCCCCCGTGTCCGTCACGGTGCCCTCCAGCGCGACGGCTTCTGTCTCTCCCGCCACGGGGCCATGATCCCTTCCCGGTACAATGCCGGCCGGTAAAATGGCTGCCGGTTGTGTAACGGCTAACGGAAACATCCGGGTCTGTGTATACTCTTTTCATCCCCAAACCAACAAAACGAAAGCGCGTCATGATCAATTTATTCGAAGCCAAGAATCAGATTGTGGAAATCGGCCGGCGGATGTGGTTGAAGGAATGGGTTGCCTCCAACGACGGCAATATTTCCTGCAAGACCGGGGAGGACGAGTACGTTTGTACGCCGACCGGAGTGAGCAAAGGATTTTTGGAAGTCGGCGATTTGATCGTGGTGGACGGGGAAGGCCGCAAGCGGTCGGGAGGGCCGCTCAATCCGTCGTCGGAAATCAAGATGCACCTCTTTGTCTACCACGCGCGGCCGGATGTGCAGGCGGTTTGCCATGCGCATCCGCCCACGGCGACGGGTTTCGCGGTGGCGGGCATGGCTTTGGATCAGTGCGTGCTGCCGGAAGTGGTGGCCATCATGGGGGCCATTCCCTGCGCGCCGTACGGATTGCCTTCCACGGACGAGATTCCTCAGGGGATCGCACCGTATGTCAAAGATCATAACGCGGTGCTGTTGTCGAATCACGGCGCATTGACCTGGGGCGCGGACTTGATGCAGGCGTACTACCGCATGGAGACCATGGAGCATTTCGCCAAGATTCTGCTGGTGGCGGTGCAACTGGGGCGGGTGAACCTGTTCTCGCGAGAACAAGTGCAGGCGCTGGAGGATTTGCGCACACGCTTTGGCTTGACGGGGGCTTTCGCGGGCTGCAACGTGGAGAATCCGGCCCTTCCGGTGCCAACCGGCCCGGTGCGGGACGTGCGGACCCCATGAGAGCGTCCAGTGAATGCTGATAGAGGCTGTGTGGTTTGATTCAGCGTATGGCGTTTATCGGTGGCAGGCGCCCCGCCCGGTCTTTTCGAAATAGCGCTGATGATACTCCTCCGCCCGGTAGAAGGGGCCGGCAGGGAGGATCTGGGTGACGATAGGCTTCTGAAAGCGGCCGGTTTGTTCCAGCCGTTCCTTGGACTCACGCGCCGCCGCTTCTTGCTCCGGTGTGTGGCAAAAGATCACTGAACGGTATTGTGTGCCGATATCCGGTCCCTGGCGGTTCAGCGTGGTGGGATCGTGGCATTCCCAAAATACATGCAACAGATCCTCGTAGGAGATCCGGGCGGGATCGAAAGTCACCTGGCACACCTCCGCGTGGCCGGTGTGTCCGGTGCATACCTCTTCGTAAGTGGGATTCTCCCACGTGCCGCCGGAATAGCCCACCGCCGTGTCGATGACGCCCTCCAACTTGCGGAATTCCGCCTCGACACCCCAAAAGCAACCCGCGCCGAATGTGGCTTTTTCCATGGTTGGTTTCCCGCTTTCCCCTTTCCCCGCAGACCGGCCATCTGGCGGGGGGATTCGATCCGGTATTGTTCATTATACGGGGCCGGCCGGCGTAATTCCAAATTCCCCGGGAATCTCGCTTGCTGCTTTGTGCGCGGTGCGCCGGCCCGGCTTCCGAGCGAGAAAGGAGCAATGTGGGTGAAAAAACACCGGAATGTCCTGTCTGCGGGATGTCAACTAGCCAACTCCCGTTATAATGAACCGCAGATGGGCCCGCTTCGTTGAACAACCGTGAACAGGAATAACCGTGAACAGGAGTCTTTTATGCAGGCTGCGTTGCTGATCGCTCCTCATACCTTTGTGGTGCAAGACCATCCCCACCCCGAGCCCCGCGGCAACGAAATGTTGATTCGGGTTAAACACGCGGGTATCTGTGGCTCGGATATTCATTTCTATGAATCGGGCCGCATCGGCGAAGTGGTGCTCCGCGAGCCTTTTATCATGGGGCATGAATTCAGCGGGGTGATCGAGATCCCTTCGGAAAATTCGCCCCTGGCGGCGGGGACTCGGGTTGCCGTCGACCCCGCGGTTCCATGCGGCCGGTGTTCGTTTTGCCGGGAGGGGCGGTTCAATATCTGCCCGGATATCCGCTTCACGGGATTTCCCCCGTATCCCGGAGCGTTTGCCGAATACGTGGCCATCCCCCCGGAGAATGTTTATCCGTTGCCGGAGGAGATCCCCGATGCGGCCGGGCCGCTTCTCGAAACGCTCTCCGTGGCCTTGCATGGCGTGGATCTGGTTGCCGGCGTGCAGGGCAAAACCTGCGCCGTGCTGGGGGCGGGGCCGGTCGGGTATCTCACCGCGCTGGTGTTGCTTCAGCAGGGGGCGAACCTCGTCTTGATCACCGAGCCGGTACCCGAACGCCGGGCTATTGTCGAGGCCAACCTGGGCGTGCCGGTCTACGATCCCGGCCAGGTGGAATTCATCCGAAAGCATCTGCGGGATGCCACGGATTGCGGCCCCGAATTGGTCTTCGAAGCGGCGGGCATGCCGGAATCGTTTCAGATGGCGTTTGACTTAACCCGCCCCGGCGGGCGGGTGGCCGTGTTTGGCATTTACCCGGCGGGTGAACATCCGATCGACTTCACCAACGCGCGGCGAAAGGAACTGGATGTGCTTTTCGTGCGCCGTTCGCTTCCGGGCAATTACCCCCGGGCCATCCAACTGGTGGCCGCGGGCGAAATCAACCTCAATCCCTTGATGACCCACCTCTTTCCCCTGGCAAAAATCGCCCAAGCCTTTGAACTCGTGGCCCACAAGCGCGAAAGCGTGATGAAAGCCACCCTGGCGGTTTGATCCGGTGGTTCCACTTTGGAAGGATGCAACCTGATTATAGAAAGAATGTTCCGTGATGATTATCGGCGTACCCAAGGAAATCAAAGATCATGAATACCGGGTGGGATTGACTCCGGCCGGCGCGCGGCAATTGGTGGAAGCCGGGCATACCGTGTTGGTGCAAACGGGTGCGGGGCAGGGCTCCGCCCTCCAGGACGAAGACTACCGTAAAGCGGGAGCGGTCCTCACTCCGTCGCCCGGAGAAATTTACGCCACAGCCGAATTGGTGGTGAAAGTCAAAGAGCCTCAGCCGGAAGAATTCCCTTTTTTGCGTCCCGGATTGATTCTTTTCACCTATTTGCATCTCGCCGCCGAACCCGGGGTGACCCGCGAACTCTTGAACCGGCGCGTGACGGCCATTGGTTATGAGACCGTCCAGGCCGCCGATGGCTCGCTGCCTTTGTTGACGCCCATGAGCGAGGTGGCGGGCCGCATGGCCATTTACCATGGGATCTATTACCTGGAAAGCCCGCGGGGAGGCAAGGGCGTGTTGCTCAGCGGGGTGCCGGGCGTCCGGCCGGGCCGGGTGACCATTCTGGGCGGCGGCACGGCCGGCCTCAACGCCGCCAAACTGGCCTTGGGCCTGGGCGCGCAAGTGTGCGTTATGGACATGTCGTTGACCCGATTGCGCTTTCTCGACGATATCCTCCATAACGCCACGACATTGATTTACTCGCCCACCGCCCTGGAGGAAATCCTTCCCGGCACCGATCTGCTGATCGGCACGGTTTTGATTCCGGGCGCCCGCACGCCCAAACTGGTCACCCGCGGCATGTTGGGCCTCATGGAAAAAGGATCCGTCATTGTCGATGTCTCCATCGATCAGGGAGGCTGTGTCGAAACCAGCCGCCCCACGACTCATTCCAATCCAACCTTCGTGGTGGATGGCATCGTTCATTACGGGGTGACCAATATGCCCGGCGCCGTGGCCCATACCTCGACCTTCGCTCTCACCAACGCTACCTTTCCTTACATCCGCCAATTGGCGGATTTGGGATTTGCCGAAGCCGTGAGGCGGGATCCTTCCCTGGCCCTGGGTGTCAATACGTACCAGGGTCAACTGACAGAACCGGCCGTCGCCGAGGCCCTCAACCTCCCGTGCGCTCCCTTGGAATTCGATTAGGAATTAGGCTGCTAAGCCGATAAGACAATACGGCAGATCTGATGAATCCGGGACCATGCAAGTACAATGGACCTGGAAGGGCGGAATCGTAGTCCAATGTTTCGATGAGATGATTTTGCTTTTGTCCGATTGAACATGAACGTCACCCGTAAAAATAATGTCGACAACACTCCCCGGCAGTGGGCGATTCTTTCGCAGGATGAATCATCGGTCATCTCTTCCGTAATGCAAAAATTAACGGAAGCGGATGCCCAGCTTACGGTGTTTGGGGATTTGCACCTGTTCGAACATGTAACCGCCTGCCCCGTTCCCCTTTCCGCGTTGGGGAAATTGCCCTCGCCCACCGAAATCAAAAATCACCCGCAACGGTTCGAAGGGGTGGTCATTCGGGTGGATGAGAAGAAGCGGATCATCATCCGGCTCGATTCTCATCCCATCCAGCTCCGGGGACCAGTGCAAAAGCTTCCCTTCCGGTTTGAAATGAAAACCTCGCCGGGGTACGTGACTTTCACCGCGCAAGGCGAGCCGCAGATCGCGGAATTCGTGAAGTTTCACGACCTCATCAAGGACAAGGCCCAGTCCGCGCTTCTGCTGGTGGTGGATTTGACGCAGATCACCCGGCTGCCCAACCTGACCAGCGCCATCATGGGGGATTTGATTGAGTATTTAAGCCAACGGAAACGCAAGGTGGCCATTATCAACTCGTTGAGTTTAGGGACGCATTTTCTCGGTTCGTATCCCAACACCCGGTTTGTTTGCCATGTGAATCAGGAAGGGGAAGCGATGGATTTCTTTCAGAGCAATCCCCTTAGGATTTTGGCCGTCGAGGATGAAGAAACCACGCAGTTGTTGATCGCCACATGCCTGACGCAGCAATACTTGCAACCCGTTGTGGCCTCCACCGCCGAGGAGGGGATTGTCCTGGCGCGGGAAAAACAGCCGGACCTGATCCTGATGGACCATTACCTGCCGGGCCTGAGCGGCATCGAAGCGGTGCGGATCTTACGGGAGGATCCCTTGACCGCCTCGATCCCGATTCTCATGTTCACTTCGGATTCGGAGCAGGAAACGGTGATGGAAGCCATGCAATTGCGGGTGGACGGGTACTTGTTGAAACCGCTTCATCCGGAAAAGTTCATTCAACGCATCGCCAAGACCTTGTGAGGCCGGGAACCCGTCATTCTTCCCGGCTGTATAACAAGCCTTCCATCAGATCGCTGCTGAGGGCCGAGGGGCACCAGTATTTTTCGATGTGCTGCACCACCCGTTGCGTGCCCAGGTCATGGCTGACGAAGGGTTTGTCCTGGGGATCGTACATGGCGTCGGTCAGATCCCGCAGCAACACGCATTGAAAACCCAGCCGGGTCATCCGCCGGATAGCGAAACTGCGGCCCAGGACGCACATGTTGGTATGCACCCCGGTATAGAGGATGTTCTTGATCCCCTGCTGTTTTAAGTACGCGTAGATCTCGTCCCCGTTGTCCGAAATGACATCGAATCCGCCGATCTCGATGAGCGGGCTTTGGCTGGACCACGCTTCGTATTGGATGGGATTGTCCGTGTCGCAACCTCCGTCTGAATCGTCGATGGGCAGCGGTGGCTCCTCGACATCCACCAAGGCGGGAATTTCAATCCGTGGAACCAGTTGAATCCGGCGGCGTTGAGGCCAATCGGCATAGGCTTCCATAGTATCCGAAGGAGAGTGGATGATGAGAATCCCCTTTTCCCGCGCGTATTTCAGCACTGGATTCAACCGGACCGCGAGCGCCTCGCCGCGGGCCGCCGCGCCGGCGCACCAATGCCGGTTCCACATGTCGCAGATCAAGATGGCGGTTTCCGAAATGCGAAAGGTTTGTTCGAAGTACGTTTCCTGCCAGTGATCCAATCCCTTGTACGGTTTCACCTGGGTGCGGAGCCGGAGGGTGAATTCGCCTGAAGCGTGAGGCCGTTCCGTGATTTCGAGCAGCGGCTTGGCTTCCACCGGACGGTTGGCGGCCCAGAACAAAGCGTGGCTCAGCAAACGCAGGTACGTGGCGTTGTGGAAATCCTGCAGGCCTCCGAGCGAGGTGTAAAACACGCGTCCGCCCCGGTTCATTCGTACCCAGGCCGCTGGTTGTTCTTGCTTTTCTGTGGGGATGGAGGAGGTCATCAGTACCGTCACGTCGTCCGCCACCGGCGCGGTGCGGTAGAGGCTGTACACCGAACGGAAAGGGACCACGCCCTCCATGATGGGGTGATTTTTGCCTTCGGGCGTCACGCGGGCGCTTTGGGTGAATTCATTCCCAAAATGGCCAGTGTAGTGGCCTCCCAAGATCTCCTTGTCGAAGGCCAGCCAGTTTTGGAATCCGTGGCTGGCGGTGCGGACGGCCACGATGGGCTTTCCGGATTCGCAGTACTTCTTGATCCGCTCCAATGGCTCACCATCGATCACCAGCCGCCGGGTGTAGAACAAGGCCACATCGCAGGTATCCAGGGCCTCCAAGCCGGGCAGGGCATGAAATCCCTGCGCCTTGAGCAGCGTGCATTTCGCGTGATAGCGGCTTTCCAGATGTTGTTTGAACAAGGTCAGGCACGTGTCCGAGTCGTATTCCGCCGAACCTGACACCAGGCACACGTTCAACGGTTCCGCGCTCCAAGCGGTAGCAGACAAAATCATCAGGGCGAGCAGGGGAAGGAAGCGGGGGGCTGATTTTTTCATGATCGATACCTCGTGGGATAGCATGAATGGATCGATTTTCAACATTTTTTGAAGTATTTTCCAGGAGGGTGGGGGGAAGGGGGATGGTGTGCAGCCCGATAGGTGCCTGTCGCGGCGCGCGGAATCAGAAGATTGTAAGTTGTAAATAAATGTAAAAAAATGATCCCTGAAAAACGCGGATCAAAAATCCGGTTAAAATGGCAAGACGGAAACAGGCAATAGTGGAAATACCGGGCGGTATTTCATGTTCCTGTGATTGACAAAAGATAATTGAAGGATGTAGCATCCCATTGGATTTTGAAATAATTATTCGGTTGCTCATAAAAAGACCGAATGCCTGGAGGAGAGGAAGCTGATGCGGAGAGAAGGTTTTACACTAATCGAATTGTTGATCGTCGTCGCGATTATCGGCATTTTGGCGGCGATTGCGGTGCCGAACTTTTTGAACGCCCAGACCCGGGCGCAGCTGGCGCAGGTGCAATCGAATTTTAAGGCCCTGGCCACGGCGTTTGAAATGTACCATACGGATTACGGTTGTTATGCCCTGCATGATCCTGTCCACAATTACAATGTTTGGTTGAATGGTCTGACCACGCCGGTAGCCTACATCGCCCGGATTCCCGTGGATATTTTCCAAACCGCCAAACTGGCGGGGACCACCTCGTTGGCTAACTGGGCGCCTAGGGAACTGCATCCGGAACCATTCTACACGACGGGCAGCGGCGCTTATGGCGCCCGGGGATTGGACGACATTCCGCCCCGGGGGAGCGGGAACGATCTGACGTTGCGATTCATCCAGGATAAGGAACAATACGACAAAGCCCAAAGTTTGTGGCCCAATGGGCGGTATGTGGTCAGTGTCGGCCCGGATGGCCTGCATACGTATCCGGGTGTATACAATATCACCAATGGATTACGCAGTTACGGCGATATGATCCGGGTGCTTCCCTGAGGATGATCCGGGCGAACCGAAAGGATCTGATTCCTCTTCGAGTCGATGGTTTCTTGGAGGAAGAAGATGATGGAGACGAAAGGTTTTACGCTTATCGAATTGTTGATCGTTGTCGCGATCATCGGCATTTTGGCGGCGATCGCGGTCCCGAACTTTTTGAACGCCCAAACCCGGGCGCAGCTGGCGCAGGTGCAATCGAATTTTAAGGCCCTGGCCACGGCGTTTGAATCGTATCATGTGGATTACGGCTGCTATGCCCTGCATGATCCGCCGCATAACTACAACGTGTACAAAAACGCCTTGACCACGCCGGTTGCGTATATCGCCCGGATTCCAGTCGATATTTTTCAAACCGCCAAGTTGGCGCAGACCACGAATTTATCCGCGTATGGAAAATTCGAACTGCATCCGGAGCCGTTCTACTCAATCGGCGGCGGCGGCGCTTGGGGGGCGCCGGGATTGGATAAAATTCCGGCCCGGGGCAGCAGCGACGACCTGACCTTGCGCTTCCGGCAAGATGAAGAGCAATACCAAAAAGCCCAAAGTTTGTGGCCCCATGGGCGGTATGTAGTCAGCGTGGGGCCGGATGGGATCCACAATTATCCCGGCGTGTACAACATCTCCAACGGCTTACGCAGTTCGGGCGATATGATCCGGGTGCTTCCCTGATTTAGAAACTCAAAGCCGGCCGGGGGGTTGAGAAAACCGCAAGAAGAATCCAACTGGGAGAACTAGCATGCGGAATCGCGGTTTTACCCTCATTGAATTGCTCATCGTGGTGGCAATCATCGGCATCCTGGCGGCGATCGCGGTCCCGAACTTCTTGAACGCCCAAACCCGGGCACAGTTGGCCCAGGTGCAAGCGAATTTCAAGGCGTTGGCCACGGCGTTCGAATCGTATCACGTGGATTACGGCTGCTATGCCCTGCATGATCCGCCGCACATGTACAACGTGTATAAAAACGCGTTGACCACGCCGGTTTCGTATATCGCCCGGATACCGGATGATATTTTTCAAGTGGGCAATAAGGCCTTACCCTTCCAAATGTCCGCTTACGGAAAATTCGAATTGCATCCCGAACCCCTCTACTCGATCGGGGGCGGCGGTTCTTGGGGCGCGCCGGGCCTGGATAAAATTCCGGCCCGGGGCAGCAGCGACGATCTGACGTTGCGGTTCAAACAAGATGCCGAGCAGTATCAGAAAGCGCAAAGCATCTATCCCAACGGCCGGTATGTAGTCAGCGTCGGACCGGATGGCGTTCATACGGCGCCGGGGGTGTACAACATTACCAATGGATTGCGCAGTTATGGGGATATGATCCGGGTGCTTCCCTGAAATCATCCCCCGGCAACCGGTGGGGAGGATCCCGCAAGGTTCCCCCTGTCCGGTTTTTTCATTGCCAGGGATTTTTATCTCAAGAAAGGGATATTTATCATGAAAAAGCGATTGGGAGCAGTGGGATTGTGTTGGTTGTTGGCCGGCGCCCCGGCCTGGGCCTGGGAGTTCAACACGGAGGGGGATCGCGAGGGGTGGACCAGCGGGCAGCATCTGAAAAGCAATGTGGCCCAGGATGGCAAACTGGTGATCACTGTGAACGCCGGCGCCACCGATCCGTTCGTTGTCGGGCCAGCGGGGCCGTTCAACGGGGATATCATCACGGGCGTGGAATTCCGGATCCGCTTTTCCATGGAGATCACCAGCACGGCCGGCGCGGCCATGTATTTTTTCCCATCCGCCGGCTCGCATGGGAGCTTCGATTACGGAATGCACCTGACTGATCCGCTGGACTGGAACATCGTGTACATCGATTTCCTCGGCCAGCCCAAGGGGGGAGACAGTCCGAGTGATTGGTTCGGCGAAATCAATAACATCCGCCTGGATTTTATCCAAAATCTTTCCGAGGAGTATACCGTGGAGATTGACTGGATCCGTTTCGTGGATGAGTGGATTCAGAACAACGTGTTTGAATTTGGATCCTTGGAACCTTGGGGGCTGGAAGGCGAAGGAACGATCGATGCCTTCCAAGTCACGGAAGAGCAATCGTTCGGGGGATTAGGCAGTGTGGCCGTCACTGGCTTGGGCAGTGACCGGTATCACGCGTTGTCTCAGGAGATCGCGAATGGCCTGACATTGAAAAAGGGCCAACTCGTGTCGGTGGTGGGCGCGGTGAAGGTCCCCCGGGATTCCTGGGACGCCAATTCCACCTTGTGGTTCCGGATTCGGGAATTCGATGGGACCAATGAGAACCTGAGTCCTGTGACCGAGGTAAGCGTTTTTGATGAATGGTTCCAGTTCCAAAGCCAATTGGCCCTGGCTTATGAACCCGCCCAGCGCCGGGAATTGAAAGTCCAACTTTATTCGAAGAATCCCGCGGGCAAGGTGTTTTATTTTGATGACATTTTCGTAAACGTCCAACCGGCCCCGCAACCCGTCATTGAAAATCCCGGCTGGCCGGTCAACGCGGTCAAGCTGGCCCCCGGCCAAACGATCACTATCGACGGCAATGTAAGCGCCGCCGAATACGCGGGCGCGCAGGCCCTGGTGATGAACGCGGACACGTACAAGGGAATTTCAGATCCCTATTTTCCGCAGTACAACCATAATGGCGCCCTGTTAACCGCGGGCATGGCGGCCGCCACGCCGCTCAGCGATTTCAACGCGACTTACTATTTCATGTGGGACGACCAATTTTTCTACGCCGCCGTCTCGGCCGTGGATGATCATTATTCCTTCGTGGGGCCCGATCCGAACGGCTCCGACACGTTGCAATTTGTGTTCGCGGAAACGCCGGACGAACTGCAAACCGCGAACATGTATATCCCCACCATCGCTCCTGAGGGGCCGGACGGAAATATCGTTGCCAAGAATGACTTCGGCGGTTGGCTGGCCGTCGATATCATGGGCGAATCCACCTTCGCGGGAAAAGTCGACCCCAACACCAGCGATTGGGCGGTGGAAATAAAAATCCCCTGGAGCGCGATGAACGGATTCTCCAAACCCGTGTTTCCCCCCAAAACCGGCGATAGGGTGGGATTCGTGGTCCTCGCCATTGACTATGACAATGGCACCCTCGAATGGTTCAGTTGCAATGAGTCCACCTTTCCATGGAATGGGGAGGGTGTGGAGCGAATGTATTTCATCGAACTGGGGACAGGCTTGGACGGATGGCCTCTCTATTGATTGGAATGATCTTCAACGGGAGTTGCTTGTTTTAGGTAGAGTTTTCTAAATAGGCTGTTTTTTTTGACTCGAGACGGCCCGCCTGCGTTCATGCAAACCAAGAGCGAGAGGCGGGTTTTTCTTTGTGGATTGCGTTTTTACTTTGCTTCATTATCCCTGGAGGTGTTCCTGCACCCCACCCTGATCAGAAAAACCGCCAATCCCATAACCGCGAACGCCGGGATCAAAATCACCAGGGATGGCAGGGCGTGGATCACCATGACGTGGCCGGGATCATAGCGCATTCCAGATAAGAGAAATGCCAGGTTTTTCCAATCGAACGGGGTGGGAATCAGAAAGAAGGCGATGACTAAAAACCAGTTGGTTTCCCTCTTCGGGAAATGATTCATGGCGAAGAGGTGAACCGCCTGCGCCAGGGGCAGCAGGGCCAATACGTAGTAATGCGGCCACGAGAACGGATTGAGGACGATGCTAAGGCACACCGCCAGGCTCAGAAGGATGTCCGAATCTTTCATTCGGCCCATCGATCTCCAAAATACGAGAAGGAGCAGCAAGGGGATCGCCACCGTTACCAACCGCCCGGCCGCCGGAGCGGTTAGCAAAGGGATCAAAGCAATTTTGTGTCCGGCGAAGTCGGCTCCCGGCGTGCCTTGGAAGAGCCGGTTGCCGATCGTCCAGAGGGATAGATTGAGCGGATGGTTCTGGTACAGGGCGGATACCGCGGGCAGGGTTTGGGTCAGGTAGAAGTAAACGGGAGTGTATCCGATCCATAACGCTACGGTCCCATACCCGGCCAAAACGGTAACCGCGGCCGCCCCCAACGCCCGGTAATCCTTGCGCGCCAGGAACACAAGACCCACCGGCCAGGCCAGTTGCTTGATCAGCAAACCCAGGCCCAACAATACGCCGGCCAAGACCGGACGGTTCCGATCCATTGCGTACCATGTCCCTGCCAGACAGAGCAACAAAAAACCATGCACCTGGCCGTTGGACAGTTCCAAAATGACGGGATGCCACGTTTGCAACGCAAGGGTGATGCCCAATGTCCATTTCCAGGAGAGGGGCTTCCTTTCAATGATGGAAAATAGATAAATCGAATAATACAAGGATGTTAACTCGACTAGAAACCAGACCACTTTGGCAGTCCGGTATCCGAACAAGGCCAGTGGCATGAGCAGAAAACCCATGGTGGGAGGATGGGGGGAAGGATGAACAAAGGCCGGTTTGTTTAGGTTAATCTCGTATTTACGCGCTAAGTCATTGACAGGTATGGAGATATCGTAACCATGGGCCAGAGTTTGCGCTAATACATATACTGCCAAAAAATCTTTTTCAAAATCCGTTGTCAGGACCCACCGATGCTGAGTTAGCAAGGACAGTCCGCCCAGGACGAGAACGGTGATGAGTACAAATGTCCGTATCCTTTGTTGTCTCAGGGAGTTCGGTTTAAGGAAAAAATCCGCGAAGGGGTGTGGGAGTTGCACCGCGTTGTTTTCAGTGGAATTTTTCATGCCGGTCCTGCCGCTAAGTCAAATAGGCTTTCCTAATTATTCGGTCACCACGGCGAGGTCTGAAGAGGCGCAATGCGTTTCGCTCTTGCAAGAACGGATTTCGTTTGAAATCCGTTCGAGTATCTAGGTTATTTCAGTATTTTTCCCCATGCCGGCAACCGGGCTAGAGATTCTCCGGCGAGACACTCCGTACAGAAAAAACCAAGCTGCGGCTTCCTCGCCCCTCCTGGATTGTGTTTTATGTTGATCCTAAAGAAAAAAACTCTTTTCTTTTTGAATGAAATCGTATATGATTATATATTGTAACAAAATGTAATTAAAATTGGGTATTTGAATTGATGTGTTATAGAATAATTGGGTCAATCAGGAAAGGGTGATGAGTATCATGAGAAACCATCGGGAAAACCAAAAAGGCAATGTATTGGTCTTTGTGGCGGTTTGTCTGACGCTGTTCTTTTGCTTTCTGGCCCTCAGCGTGGATATCGGTTGGATCATGCTGACGAAAAGCGAATTGCAGGCGGCGGCGGACTCTGCCGCGCTGGCGGGGGCGGCGCAATTAACGGATGAGGATATATTGACGGGTACGCCGAACCAGAATGACGATGTGTCGCTGGCCCGCGATTATTCGCAAACCTTCTCGTCCTTCAATACCGCCGCGAAGGAATCCATCACACTCGACCGCAATGAAACCAACGAGACCGATGGGGGAGTGGTCGTGGGGTATATCCATAATCCGTTGGATTTGAACAGCCCCCTGGAGACCACGGGCGTCTCCTATTACAACACCGTACAAGTGGAAACCCGCCGGACACCCGAAATCAACGGGACCTTGAAACTGTTTCTGGGTTTTTTCACCAACCTGGACGAAGTGTCGCTCCGGACCCGCTCGGCCGCGACCCTCGATGACCGCATCATCGGCTTTGATATGAACGCGGGTGAGTTTTTACCCATGCTGCCGTTCACGGTGTACAAGGAATCGTGGGACGCGGCCTACGATGCCACGTATATTGCCACGTCTGAGGCATGTCCCGCTTCGAACGGGGGGGATAAATTTGGATATGACGAGGCAACCAAATCGGTTACTCCGCACGGCGATGGCATTGTGGAAATTCATCTTTACCCCAATAAGCCGGACGTCTGCAAATATCCAGACGCGCCGGGCAATTTCGGAACGTTGGATATTGGGTATGAGAACAACAGTACGGATGACCTGGTGCGGCAAATTCAACAGGGATGCAGGGCTGAAGAGCTGGCCTTGTCCGGGAATATGATGCTGGAACAAGACGTAAGCGGAGTGTGGTGCAAATGGGCCAACGGCGATACCGGGGTCAGTTCCACGATCCGTTTGGCTTTGGAAAACATTAAGGGCCAGGCACGGATTCTTCCCTTGCACGACAAGGTCACTGGAACGGGGGACACGGCATATTTTCGAATAGTCCGGTTTGTTGGAGTCCGAATCGTGGACGTGAAAATGACCGGCGCGTTGACCGATCGGCGGGTTACCGTCCAGCCGGCCAGTGTGGTCTGTCAAAACGCGGTATTTCATCCGGACGCCCCGCATTCCAATCTGGTTTTTGCCCTTTCGTTGACGCGGTGAGAGGGGAAAGACGCCGATAGTTCAGAAAAATGAATCCCGGGCCGATACAATGAGCTGAACCGGGTTGTCTTTACTTGTAGGTCATTATTTTCGAACCGGGATGTTTTTCATGACTCGTTCTAACCAACCACGTCTTTTCCCTTTCGTTTCATCCCCCCGGACGCTTTCTTACGGAGGGAACTGCTTGGGCCGCTTTTTCATACAAATCATGCTCCCTGGATGGTTTCTGTTTTTCCCTCCCGCTACGCCAGGGCTGGTGGAATCCGTTTTTGTTGGCGATGCCGCTCTGACCGATTCATCCCGGGAGATCGAGCTCAGCGCCGGCCTGTTTTTCCAGGTACCGGTCGGTTCCTATCAGCCGGCCCGTCTTGATTTTGTGGACGGGCGAGTGGAAGTGACGGCCCGGCCGGACGAGGGGGTGTTGGTGATCCATTCGAGTCCCATGACAGTGGAACCAGAGGGAATCTTGGCGCTCGAATATCAAACCGATACCGATCAGGTCAACTTGGCGAGTATCGTGTTTGATGGAGCCGTCAGCCACACGTGTGTTGCGTTTGACAATCCTTCGGGTGCCAATTTAAAAGTGAATCAAAGTTCAATTTACACGCTTTTCTTTTTCAGCCATACCGGTGTGGTGTTTCCCGCCTTCCAGGTTTTCAATGGAGGCAAAGAAACAGCCCATGTCACGATTACCCGCATGACTTTGACTGCCTTCCCGAATGGAACCTTATTCAATCAAACCCAAAGAGACGGAGACTGGTCGGCTGATGTTCCGTTCCCTCTACCGGTCGATCCCGGTTTCGCGTCGCTGAATGATTGGGGATTTGACATCTTGTTAACGGGGACACAACGGCCCAAGGCGAATGGAGACAATCATTTCGCGTCAACCGGGGGAACGGGCTGCATGCTGTTACCCGCGGCGGAGGCGGTTGCCAATGCCTTTATTACTCTCAAGATCTCTGATGAGCAAACCGGCCCCGCCCGGGGGGAAGTGTATATTAAGCGAATGAGCGCCGCGGACGACAACAGCGCCTTCGTTTTTTTGATGACCAACGGAGCCGATACCCATTTCGCTGTATTTGTTCCCGGCGGCCGGATCCCCACGGATGGGTGGATGAAAGTCCCTCTGTTTGGCCATATCAGCGCCGGCCCATCATACCTGGTGTTGCAATCCGCGGGGGCGGATGTCTTGGTGGATGACTTGTCGTTCTTCGTATCGACACCGTTGGCGCAACCAACGCCCACGCCGGAAGAACCAAGTCCCACGCCGGAGGAACCCAGTCCCACACCCACCAGCCTCCCCTCGCCTTCTCCAACATTGGAACCGGAACCTACCGCGACGCCGACTTCCCCTGGTCCGCTCACTCCGACACCCGGAATAATTGACGTTCCAATCAATACCATTGTAGTTACGGATGATGAACATTCCACGGAAAATTTGGTGGGAAAAGTGGATCAGGACGAGGAAGATGACCGGGCGTTGACCATTCATTGGAATACGGACATTGAGGGAATCAAGGACTACCATATCTATGTCAACACGGTTGAACCCGCCAATTTTTTAGGATTGACGGGAAGCGGAGAGGTGAAAAGTTTCACCTGGAGAGAAGGCGTGAGATATCCAGGCGGGATCGTGACGGAAGGTCCCCAATTTGGATCCTCCTATCTTTTCATCGTCGCGGTGATCCCGTTTGAAGGAGCGGCCCAGTATATCTATGCGGCCGCGCCTGTGTTATTCTTGGGTTACCCGGAGCCGACGATTCCGGCCACTGCGACGCCGGAACCCAGTCCAACTCCTTCGCCCTCTCCCACGGCCACGCTTGCGCCTACCGTTACCCCCACCGCGGCGCCCACTGCTACTCCCACGGAAGCGCCTACTCCCACGGCAACTCCCGCGCAAGTAGGAGATCTTGTCCGCAACGGGGGATTTCATGACTCCAGCGCCTGGACACTGCAAGCGGGGTGGACCATTGCTGACGGTGCCGCCCGCTATGACGGGAGCCAGAAAGGGTGGAGTTACCTGGAGCAGGACCTGGCCGGTGACGAGCAAGGAATGACCGCCTGGTTGGGATATACCGTGATCGAATCCTCGCGGGAGGATCAGATCCTGGCTTTGTCGAGCCGGGGAAATTGTGGGGTTGTGTATTTGAGTTCGACCGTGGGCCGGCACGAGGTCGAAGTGAAGGTCACCAATCCCCAGGCGCCGTTGCTCATCTCGGCGGGCGGATCCAACGGCGCGGGAAGAATCGTGCTGGATGATATTTCTTTTATTCCCGCGGGTGCCAATCCCACCGCCACCCCTACTCATGTTCCACCGAGTCCAACAAAAGTAAGCACCCCGACGCCGACTCCAGTCCCGGTCGATACCGGTGTCTTGAAAAACGGCGATTTCCGAACGGACAGCGAGTGGATCAAGGACCGAGGCTGGTCGATCGCGGATGGCGTGGCCCGGTATGACGGCACGAATCAAGCATGGAGTTATATGCAGCAGGATTTGGCGGAAGACCGCAAGGGGCAACTTTACCGCCTGGAATACACGGTGATCGAATCATCGGCAGCCACGAATATTCTCGCCTTATCCAGCAAGGGGAATTTTGGGTTGGTTTATTTGAATTCCACCGTGGGTACCCATTCGGTGGAATTGACTGTCACCAATGACGCGGCGCCGTTTATGATTTCCGCGGGCGGTAACAATGGGCGGGGCACGGTGGTATTGGATAACCTGATCCTGAAACTTGTCCAGGAACCAACTCCAACTCCTACTCTTACGTTCACACCGGCGCCAACGAATACGCCGACCGCAAAGCCGACGAATACCCCGACAAGCACCCCGGTGCCGGAACCGACACATACGCCAACAGAAAC
>Ga0116167_1001635_pt1 | contig 20299 bp, 19 predicted proteins | sample AD_JPNMR3_MetaG_FD_89794 | JGI IMG/M metagenome (GOLD analysis project Ga0116167, IMG submission 89794) | Active sludge microbial communities of municipal wastewater-treating anaerobic digesters from Japan - AD_JPNMR3_MetaG | ecosystem: Engineered > Bioreactor > Anaerobic > Digestate | place...
ACTGATATTTTATTTCAGCAACAAGGTCAAGTTCTGTGATTCCTTCTTTAATTATGTTTTCTATATATTGAAGTGTTTTTTCAGTAATTTCTTTCGCTTTTTTTATCAATCTAATTTCCTCTTCATCTTTTGCCATTCTTATTTCAATAAAAAAGTCATTAATAGGAATTAGTTTTGATTTTATTTCCTTCTGTAAATTTTTAAATAAAGTATAAGAAATTTCAGTGTTTATAAATCCAATTTTTTTATATACGGATAGAAATTTTTGGAAGTTTTTATTTTTTATCTGTTTTATATATGTTTTTAAATATTTATTATTATACCCCAAATTGTCAAGAGATTCATAAAAATAAAGAGGAGAAGTAAAAATATAAATGTTGTCTCTATCAATCAATAAGTATCCTTCAATATCAAAAAGACCTGTAAGATAAAAAATATGTGATGGATTTTTTGTAAAAATGCAATCAAATTTTTTATTTTCAATAAACTCTTTAACTTTTTCAGCCCTTTTAAAAATAGTCCTTTCTATTTCTGAAATCTTTTCTTTCATTCAATCTGTTAATATAATTTGTGATTAGCGGAATTTGTAAAGAAGGTCATCTCCAGAAGGAGTTGTTTCACGTGCATCTGTCTCTATTTTTCCATTTGGTCCTGCTGAATAAATTATCATAACTTTGTCTGAATCATTATAAGCAACAAGATAAGTATGTCCCCAAGGGTCAAGTGGTGTACCATAAGGTACTACATTCTCTAAATTAGTACCCCATCCAGATGCAAAGACAGAAGGAACAGAACCATTACTTAATTGATAGGTTGCTTTTGGCTGATATGTAATATAAGGTCCATCCCAGTTATGTCCCTGCGTAAGTTCGCTTTGCGCAGATGTATCATCTGTTGATGTATTTATATTATAGAACGCAACAGTTCCGCTTCCATCTTGTGTTATATTAAAAGAAGCATCGGGAGGAGAAGCGTGCTTAGGATTGGTTGAATAATATGTCGTACTTAAAGACACATCAGCCAAATCACACAATCTCACATAATAACCAGTATCCATTTTTACCATTGTCATTATACTTGCTAAATTTGCCATTTCTGCTTTTGCTTTATCTATAAGTGCTTTACTCCTTGATTTTCTTATTGCTGGAAGTAAAAGTCCTGCAAGAAAAGCAATTATAACCATAACAACAAGTAATTCAACAACTGTAAATCCTTTTTTTCTCATTTTTACCTCCTATATCTCTTTTTTCTTTTTTAAATATTTCAACAATTCATCCACAAACATTTTAAAAATCTTTAAATTATCACACGTTTTCAAAAGTTCATCTTCACTTACTTCCCAATATAGATGAACAAGACGATTTCTTAATCCAACAAGTTTTATAATTTCTTTAAATACTGCTTCACTAATTATATTTGCATCTTTCAAAATTTTAAAAATTTCTTTATATGTTTCCGGTCTTTTTAATAAAAAACCAGAAATTATATGATTTCCTATATTCAAACAATCTTCAACTGCAAGTTGTAAATTTCTTTCAAGTGCGTATATCCTTATTTTTTCATCTTTTTTTTCTTTCTTTAATTCTTTTATCCTATCAATGTGCTCTTTTAATCTTCCTATCTGTATAAATAACTTCTCTTTATCAATCCCAGAAGGTACCATTTTCAATTTTTTCCATCATCTTTTCAAAATATTCCTCCCTCATCCAGTATGTATCAAGATATTCATTCTCTTTTTTTGTCTCAAATTCAATCTTTATTTTTAAATTTTCTGCATATAAACATTTCCCTTCTTTCAAAATCCTATGTATTAAAGTCAATGGTGCTTTTTTCAAATTTACTATATCTATACCTTCATCTTCAAATATTTCTTCAAGTTTTTCAATCAATTTTATTTCATCGTCAAAATTTATTTCTTTTTCAGGTAAATATGCAACATCTATATCACTCAATTTGGTTGGATTTCCTTTCGCATAAGAACCATAAATATAAAAAAGTTTAATTTTAAATTCCTTACAAACATTTTCAATTTCTTTTTCAATCTTTTCAAAATCAATTTTTCTTCCTTCTCTACTTTTTAAAACAGAATAAAATCTCATTCTTCTCCCCATTCAGTCAATTCTTCCCTTTTTTTCGTGGGGTCACTTAAATCAAGTCCCACTACTACTGAATATCCATTTGGTCTTGCAGCAACATTTCCCATATGAGGAGTATTATCATCTGGAGAGTTTTCTGTATCATCTAAAGAAAAATCTATATCTCTTAAATTTACCCAATTTACAGAGCCATCTATATATAAAACATTTATTCCCCAAGCATGATTTCCAGTTAAAGGATTACAATCTTTAAGATTTGGATAACTTAAATCACTTGTACTTATACTTGTATTATAAATTCCTCTATCGCTTATAACTGGTACTGGTTTTGTTGATTTATTTCCTGTTGTAAGTCCAAAAACAAAAGAATAAGAAGCATACCAGTCATTTTTCCATGCACTCCAGTTATTGTCAGAGGGTGGACTTGAATGATATTCTTCAATAGGTCCATCAGGTGGTGGTAGTTTTCTATTTAAAGAACTCGGACACCAGAAAATTTTTGTTGTATTTATATAAAAAGGATAGATTGTTTTAAAGTTATTATTTGTTGCTCCTATATACAAAGCAGATGGCTGGTCAGGAAATCTTTCATAAAAATCTTCAGCATACATTTCAAAAGCAGCAGAAAACTGTTTTAAATTGTTCATACATGTTGTTCTTCTTGCTCTCTCCCTTGCTCCAGATAGGGCAGGTAAAAGCAAACCAGCAAGCATAGCCAAAATCGCAATTACAACAAGTATCTCTACAAGCGTGAAGCCATTTTCTCTTTCCATTCATTTCTCCTTTTTTATTCACCACCACCGCCACCACCTCCACCTGTACTTCCAGATAAACTCATAGCAATTTTAATTAATGGCATATACATAGAAATAACAATAAATCCAACAACTCCACCAAGAAAAACAATCATTATCGGCTCTATCATTGATGCAAGTGCTGCAACTGCTGCATCAACTTCTGCTTCATAAGCATCGGCAATTTTGTCAAGCATAGCATCCATCTGTCCTGTCTCTTCACCTACTGCCACCATATTTGTTACCATTGGTGGAAAAACCTTTGTTCTTAACATGGGACCTGCTATTCCTTCTCCTTCTCTAACTCTATTTCTTATTTCATTTATTCCATTTGATATAACATCATTTCCGACTGTATCCCTTACTATTTGAAGTGCCTGTAAAATCGGGACTCCACTTGAAATCAATGTTGCAAATGTTCTTGCAAATCTTGCTATTATTGTTTTTGAAACAATGGGACCGAAAAGAAAAATTTTTAATTTAATCATATCTATCCAGTATCTTGTAAATTTAATTTTTGTCAGGATTCTATAAAGTATAACAAGAACAACAATCCCGATTATAACAAGATATGATTTTTGAAGCATTAATTTTGAAATAGCAATACAGAGTTTTGTGGGCGCGGGTAAATCACCTACTTCCATATCTTCAAAAATCTGAGTAAATGTTGGAACTATTTTTACCATAATAAATGTCAACATACCTATTGTAACGAAAAGAACAACCATAGGATATGCCATTGCTGATTTTATTTTACCCCTTAATTTTGCTTCCTTTTCCATAAATTCTGCCAATCTTGAAAGAACGATTTCAAGAGCACCACCTGCCTCACCCGCTTTAACCATAGCAACATAAATTCTCGGAAAACTACTCGGATGTTTACTCAGTGCTTCTGAAAATAATGCTCCACTTTCAATATCATCTGCTATTTTTCCAAGAATAGCACTTGCTGCACCTCTTCTCTGTTCTTTCAAAACTCTTAAAGACCTTAAAAGAGGTAATCCTGCTCCAATTAATGTTGCTAACTGTCTTGTTATAATCATCAATTCTTTTGTTTTTATTTTTTTTCCACCAATAAATGGTAAAGGAATGGAAATTGATACTCCTTTACTCTTTGGTTTTTTAGCAGTTGCTTTTGAGGGTTGTGCTTTCGTCTCCTTAGTTTTTGCAGTACTTGACCCTTTTGCAGGTGAAACATTTGTAACAAAATATCCCATACTTTTAAGTTTTGCTATTGCCTCCTGAACACCTGAAGCATCTATTGTGCCATTTAAGGTTTTTCCGGTATTGTCTATCGCGTTATACTGGAAGAGAGCCATTTTCTCCTCCTTTTTAATTTTTAATAACCATGAACTTCCTTAGCAACCTCTTCTATAGTAGTTATACCCAAGTTTATTTTTTGAAGTCCATCATCAAGAAGAGTTTTCATTCCACAATCTTTTATAGCAATCTCCCTTATTTCACCAAGAGGTCTTCTTTCATATATTGCCTGCCAGAATTTTTCATTTGGAGTTAAAATTTCAAAAATACCTGTTCTTCCTTTATATCCACCTCTGCAGAAAGGACATCCAACTGCTTTATAAAATTTCATATTCTCTGCTTTTTCAGGTGTTAAACCTACTTCAAGTAATTCCTGTTTTGTTGGTCTATATTCCTGTTTACATCTTGGGCATAAAACCCTTACCAATCTCTGAGCAATAACCCCTTCAATTGTAGATGCAAGTAAAAATGGCTCAATATTCATATCAACAAGTCGGTAAATTGTAGTTGGAGCATCATTTGTGTGAAGTGTGCTTAAAACAATATGACCTGTTAGTGATGATTGAATTGCCATCTGTGCTGTATCAAAATCTCTAACTTCACCAACAAGTATTATATCAGGGTCCTGCCTTAATATACTCCTTAAACATTTTGCAAAAGTAAGTCCTATATGTTCTTTTATTGGTACCTGAATTGCCCCTTCAAGCATATATTCTACTGGGTCTTCTGTTGTTATAACTTTAACATCAGGAGTATTCAATTTTCTTAAAATAGCATAAAGTGTAGTTGTTTTACCGCATCCAGTTGGACCTGTTGCAAGTATTATTCCGTGTGGTTTCCTTATCATTTTCTCTATTTTTTCCATATCGTCATGAAGTAGCCCAAGGTTTTCAAGTTCAAAAATTGTTTTTCCTCTATCAAGAACACGAATTGCGAGACATTCTCCAAAAACAGTAGGAACTGTGTTTACACGAAGGTCAACCGCTCTACCCATAACTGATAGTTCAATTCTTCCATCTTGTGGAAGTCGTCTTTCAGCAATATCCATACCAGCCATAATTTTAAAACGACAGAAAAGAGCAAAAGCAAGTCCTTTTGGTGGATGAACAAGGTCATAAAGAACTCCATCTACTCTATATCTAACTCTAAAATCATCTTCAAATGGTTCAAGATGCACATCCGATGCATTATCTCTTACTGTTTGAAGTAAAATTAAATCAAACAATTTAACTACAGGTGGTAAAGAAGCAATCTCTTCAAGAGATGTTATTGTTGCATATTCTCCCTGACTTGCTATAGCATTCAATTCTTCCATTTCCTCAACATCCTGAGCAAGCCATTTTATTAAGTCATCTATCGTTTCTATTTCTTTTCCATAATATGTTTCAATTGCTTCCTTTATATTATCTTCATCTGCAAGAACCATTTTAATTTTATATCCAAGGATAAATGAAATGTCATCCTGAATATTTAAACTTAATGTATCACCAACTGCAAGTGTTAATGTATCTCTTTCAAGTTTTACTGGAATAACATTATATGTTTTGGCAAGTGCTGATGGAAAAACTTCAACTGCTTTTCTATCCACAGGAGTATTCTTCAAATCAATCATTTCAATTCCTGCCTGAATACTTAAAACTCTTTTTAAGTCCTTTTCTGAAATGTATCCAAGGTCAACAAGAATTCTTCCAAGAAAATGTCCTGTCTCTCTCTGTTTTTCAAGTGCCTCTCTAAGTTGTTGTTCTGTTATCAATCCCTGTTCAAGTAATAACTGACCGATAAGTTTTTTTGCAGTCATATTATTTCACCTTCTCCTTTTCCATTTCTGCTTCCAAACCCTCTTTCTTTGCTTCTTTCAATATTTCTTCTCCAAGAACCCCTTCTGCAACAAGTTGTGCTTTTACACTATCAGGGTCATAAGAAAATGTCAGAACATCATCAAGTCCAATCTTTCCTTCTTTAAATAATTTCATTAAAAAAGAATCCATTGTTACCATTCCCCATTTTGCACCTGTTTGTATTTCTGAAACAATCCTGTATGTTTTCCTTTCTCTTATTAAGTTCTGAATAGAGGGAGTTGCAACCATTATTTCAAAAGCAGCAACTCTACCAGGTTTATCTATCCTTTTTAATAAAACCTGTGAAATTATCGCAAGTATTGAAACAGAAAGCATAACCCTTATTTGTTCCTGCTGTGCTACAGGGAAAACATTTACAATTCTATCAACAGTTCTTGCTGCTCCTGTTGTATGTAATGTAGCAAAAACAATATGACCTGTTTCTGCTGCTGTAATTGCCGCTTCAATTGTTTCAAGGTCTCTCATTTCCCCTACAAGAAATACATCAGGGTCCTGCCTCAATCCCCTTCTTAATGCTTCAGCAAATGTAGGCACATCAACACCAAGTTCTCTTTGTGTTATTATTGACCTTTTATGTGTATGATAATATTCAATCGGGTCTTCAATCGTAATTATATGCCTTTCAAGATTTGTATTCATCCAGTCAATCATACTTGCAAGAGTTGTTGTTTTACCAGAACCTGTTGGACCTGTTACAAGGATAAGGCCACGAGGTCTTGTAAGCAGATATTTCATTGTGTTTTCATCAAGTCCTATCTCTTTAAAACTTAAAAATTTAAAAGGAATTAATCTTAATGCCATAGCAACATGCCCTCTTTCTTTAAAAACACTTACCCTGAATCTTGCCAGGTCCCTGAAAGCAAAACCAAAATCAGTCCCTCCAACTTTCTGTAATTCTTCCTGATGTTCTCTTGATGTTATTGCCTTCATATAATTTACTGTATCCTCTGGTGTGAGTGGTTCACTATCAAGTTTCTGAAGTCCTCCATGAAGACGAGCCATTGGAGGAAGACCAACATTTATATGTAGATCAGCCGCATTTTCCCTTACAACGAATTCAAGTAATTCTTCAATTCTCTTTGCCATTTATGACTCCCCTGTTACAGATATAACTTCGTCAAGTGTGGTTAATCCCATTTTTACTTTTAATACACCATCATCAAACATACTTCTCATACCTGATTTTTCTGCTACTTTTCTTAATTCTTCAGCACTCACTCTTCTTAAAGTTAAATCCCTTAACTCATCATTCATAATGAATATCTCAAAAATACCGATTCTACCAAAAAACCCTGTAAATCCACATTCATTACAACCCTTAGGCTGACATACATTCACTTCTTCTCCTTCTTTTATTTTCAATACTTTCCTTAATTTTTCATCTGGCTCAATCTTTTCCTTACAATATTGACATAAAACTCTCACCAATCTCTGTGCCATAACTCCCTGAACAGCAGAAGCAACTAAAAATGGTGGCATACCAAGGTCAATCAATCTTGTAATAGCACTTGGAGCATCATTTGTATGTAATGTAGAAAAAACTAAATGCCCTGTTAACGCTGCTCTTAAAGCAATATCGGCTGTTTCTTTATCTCTGATTTCACCAACAAGTATAACATCAGGAGATTGTCTTAAAAACGCTCTTAAAACATTTGCAAAAGAAAGTCCGATTTCCGTATTAACCGGTGTCTGATTTATACCTGGAATCTGATACTCAACAGGTTCTTCTACTGTCATAATTTTTCTATCAATTGTATTTAACTGTTGAAGTGATGCATAAAGAGTTGTAGTTTTACCAGAACCTGTTGGACCTGTAACAAGCACAAGTCCTCCTGTAAATTTTAAAATATTATTCCATTTTTCAAGGTCATCTGGTAAAAATCCAAGTTTATCAAGTCCTATTAACATTTTTGTTTTGTCGAGAATTCTCAAAACAACACTTTCTCCATAAATTCCCGGTAAAGTTGAAACTCTGAAATCAATCGGTCTACCCCCTATATCAAGCATTATTCTTCCATCTTGAGGAAGACGTTTTTCTGCAATATCCATTTTTGACATAAGTTTTATTCTTGCAATAACTGCTCTTTCAATTCTTTTTGGTGGAGAAACAATTTCATATAAAACCCCATCTATTCTAAACCTGACTCTAAATTTTTTTTCAAGTGGTTCAAGATGAATATCACTTGCTCTTCTTCTCAATGCCTCAACAAAAATCAAGTTAACTATCTTAACAACAGGCGCCTGTAAAGCAAGTGTTTCTTCATCTTCGTCAATTTCTTCAAGGTTTGGTAAATCCATATCAACAGTTGCACTACTTGCTTCCTGAAGCATTGTTGTCAAATCTTCCATTTCATCCTGTCCATAATATTTATCTATTAACTGGTCTATTTCTTCTTTAAAGGTTACAATAACTTCAACATTTTTTACACCTTCAATGTTTGCAAGTTTTTTAAAATAGTCAGCAGCAAGAATGTTTATGGGGTCATCTGTTACAAAAACAAGTGTATCAGGTCTTTTATCCCATGGAACAATCCTATGATTTTTAACAATTTTTGGAGGAAGAATACTAACAACTTCAGAAGAAATTTCTCTTGCTGGTAATTCTCTCTGAACAATACCAAGTTGAAAATAAAAAGAAGGACCTATTTCTCCAAAAGGAAGCATACCCCTTCCCTGAAAAATTTCCCTTAATGGCTGACCTGTCCTTTCCTGTTCTTCAAGGGCCTGTTCTATACTTTTTCTATCCCACAGACCTACATTTTGAATTATACTTATTATTTCTTTTTTTGTTGGCATACCATTTTATATATTACCTTAAAAAACAAAAAAGTCAATATTTATTTAAAAATGATTCCAATGCTTCTGTAATAAACTGAGAAACTGTTTTTTCTTCTTCCACTGCTTTATGTTTTACTTTTTTCATTAAATCCACTGATAATATGAATGTATATTTTTTATTTTTACCCTTGTTTTTTTCCTCTTTCCTGCTCACCTCAAACAGTTTTTTTGTCTGTGGTCCGAGTCGTTTCATTTCAATCTCCTTTTTATTTCTTTAGCAAGATTTAAAAAATCAATTGCTCCCTGAGAATTTTTTGCATAATCAAATATTGCTTTGCCATAAGAAGGGGACTCTCTTAATCTACTGCATACTTTTATACCATTTTTAAAAAGTTTGTCTTTGAATTTTTCCCTCAATAAATCCAGACTTTCTTCGGTTATTTTCAATCTATAATCAAGCATATTCGGAACTATTCCAAGAATTTCAAGGTCTGGATTCAATTTTTTATTTATCATGTCAATTGTTTCAAGTAAATTTACAAGTCCCTGCAAGGAAAGATAATCAGCAAGAACTGGAATAATTACATATTTACATGCACAAAGGCCATTCACTGTCAAAAGTGAAAGAGAGGGTGGACAATCAATAAAAATAAAGTCAAATGACTTCAAAACATCTTTTGAATTTTCTATCGCTTTTCTTAAGTAGAATTGATTTTTACTTTTATTTGCTATTTCAACTTCTACATGAGCAAGGTCTGAGTTTGAAGGAATAATTGATAAATCAGCAATATAACTGTCAACCATCACATCTTCAATTCTTGCCTCTCCAAGTATAAACTCTCTTACAGTCAAATCGTCTGGTTTCAAGTTAATACCAACACTCACAGTTGAATTACCTTGCGGGTCTAAATCAATTATTAAAACCCTTTCCTTCAATTTAACAAGACCTGCTGCAAGATTGACACAGATAGTTGTTTTCCCAGTACCGCCTTTTTGATTTGAAAAACCTATTATATTCATTTTTTAAAAAGGCCTTTTTGAATTAAGTTTCTCAATTTCTCCTTCATATTCAACTACAATTACAGTATCAATTGGGTCTGGTGGTTTTTCCGGAAGATTTTTAAAAACAACTCTATCGTGTTCAACTTTAAAATCCACACTGATTCCTTCATTCAAAAAATATGCATTTTTAACATTTATCTTTAAGTTCCCAATTGCAAATTCTTTAAACCAGTAAAAAATGTGGAGATATAATTTATTACCTCTTTTTGTGATAAATCCAGGATGAAAGTGATACCACTCAAAATCTGTTCTTTCTGTTCCATATACACTTTCTCCATTCACTTTAAGCCATTCACCTACCTTTTTTAAAATTTTTATACACTTTACAGGAATTCTTCCATCAGGTCTTGGTCCAACATTCAAAAGATAGTTTCCACCGTAACTTGCGCATCTTACAAGATTTATTATCACTTGTTTTGGTGTTTTATAATTATCATCATATTTACAGTATCCCCAGTGGTCATTTAAAGTCATACATGATTCCCAGTCCCTATTGCTCGGTTTTATATGCTGCTCAGGCGTATCAAAATCCTCTGGAAGTAAACTTCTATCATTTATGATTATATGTGGTTGAAGTTCACGTACCATTTTATTAAGTTTTTCTGATTGCCAGTGTTCAGGTTTATATGGTCCGGCTCCATCATACCACAAAATATCAATTTTCCCGTAATTTGTCATAAGTTCTTTAACCTGACTGTGGACATAATCAACGAGTTCCTGCCAGCCGGATGGGTCCTTATCAGGTCCAAGAAAAAAAGCATCATATCTCCAATCAACAAGCGAATAATAAAAACCAATTTTCAAACCATATTTTCTACAACTTTCAACATATTCAGCAATAAGGTCTCTATTTATATACTTTGGTGCTGTAAAATCACTGACTTTGCTATCAAAAAGAGAAAATCCATCGTGATGTCTTGTTGTTAAAACCATATATTTCATACCTGCATCTTTTGCAATTAATACCCAGTCATCTGGATTGTAATTCTTTGGATTAAATTTTCTGGCAAACTTTTTATATTTCTCCTTTGGAATTCTTTCACAGAACATAACCCATTCACCTCTTGCAGGAACACTGTAAATTCCCCAGTGAATAAACATTCCAAATTTTGCTTCTCTCCACCATTTCATCCTGTCTTCCATTTTTTCTCCTTATTTTATTGAAAATTTTGAGAAAAATAATTTTCTTGTTTTTATAAACTTATTTCCTCTGATTTCTATTTCATCTTTAAATTTTATGTCTTCTGACGAACTCCCAATCATAACTTCATATATTCCTTCTTCTATTTTCAATTTCATATTCTGGTCTGTAAAAGCAAGTATTTCAGAAGGAATTTCAAATATTACTGTTTTTTCTTCACCTGCTTTTAAATTTACTTTACAGAAACCTTTAAGAAGTTTTGAAGGTAGAACAACAGAAGAAAATTTTTTTCTTATATATAACTGAATAACTTCTGCTGCTTCCATATTCCCTGTATTTTTAACTGAAACTGATACAAAAAACTTATCACCTGCTTTAATTTTTTTCTTTTTTACTTCAAAATCAAAATATTCAAAAGTAGAATATGAAAGTCCATAACCAAAAGGAAATAATGCCTGACTATCTGAATATACATATTTCCTTTCTTTTGAAACCGGCTTTCTGTGATAGTAAACAGGCAATTGTCCCACACTTTTTGGAAAGGATACAGGCAATTTACCAGAAGGACTGAATCTCCCGAATAACATATCAAATATAACATTTCCTGTTTCTTCTCCTGGAAACCAGCACTCAACAATAGCATTTACCTTATCTATAATTTCAGTGAGGATATAAGGCCTTCCAGTTATCAAAAGAACAATTAATGGTTTCCCTATTTCTGATAATTTTAAAATTAACTCTTCCTGAACACCTGGCAGTTTAAGGTTATGACTGTCTTTACCTTCACCGCAAGTGCAATCAGAAGAAAAACCTGATTTATCTCCACCAACAAAAATTATGACATCACCTTTCTCTGCCACTTCAACTGCTTTTGAAAAATTATCTTTATTAAAATCAAAAATCTCACAACCTTTTTCATAATATATTTCTATACCTTTTTCCTTGAAAACATCCAGAATTGTTTCACATTCAACAGATGGTTTTTCAAGATTTAAGTGTGCTGTATAGGCATAATCACCAAAATAGTTTCTTGGATTTTCAACTGAAGGACCGATTAAAGAAACAGATTTTATATTTTTTAATGGAAGTATTCCATCATTTTTCAAAAGGACTATTGTTTCCTTTGCAATTTCATAAGCAAGTTTTCTGTCCTCATCTCTGTCAAAATCAATATAAAATTTTCTATTCTCCTCAAATAATCCAAGTTCTTTTTTTACTCTAAGAACTCTTTCTACTGCTTCATCTATTTCTTTTTCTTTTATCAATCCTTTTTTCACACATTCTATCAAAAGTGGATAACAACCTTTATTTGGAAGTTCTATATCAATCCCTGCTTTCAAAGATAAAATTGCACATTCTTTATCATCTTTTGCTACAAAATGAGTGGAATTTAACATCTTTACTGCTCCATAATCTGAAACCACAATTCCATCAAAACCCCACTCTTTTCTCAAAATATCGGTAAGTAATTTTTTTGAAGATGCACAGGGAATTCCATCTATATCATGGTATGCATTCATAATTGATTTTAAATTACCTTCTTTCACACATGCCTCAAATGGAAAAAGAAAAATGTCCCTCAATTCTCTTTCACCAACATGGACAGGATAAATATTTCTACCGCCTTCTGAAAATCCATGGGATACAAAATGTTTACCTGTTGCAATTATTCCTTCTTTTAAATCTTCTCCCTGTAATCCTTTAACATAATGAAGTCCCATTATAGCACATAAATAAGGGTCTTCTCCGAATGTTTCTTCTGTTCTTCCCCATCTTACATCATAACAGACATCCAAAACAGGAGAAAGCCCTTGATGAACCCCTGCATTTCTCATCTGTCTTCTTATAACCTCTGTCATCTTCACAACAAGTAAAGGATTGAAAGAACTTGCAATTCCAATTATTTGAGGGAAAGAAGTCGCCTTATTTGTCAAAAAACCTGATAAACATTCTTCATGAATTATAGCAGGAATACCAAGTCGTGTCTTTTCTCTTAAAAATTTCTGAATTTTCTCAAGATATTCTTTTGCTTTTTCTGGTTCTATATTTTTAATACCACCGTAAACCCTTGAAATCTGACCTATCCCTGATTTCAACTCTTTTTTTAAAATATCTTCAGAAATTTCTCCATCTTTTACAAGGTCTGTTATATAAACTGAACATAACTGCATGACTTTTTCTTCAATTGTCATTTTTTTAAGAATTTCTTTTACTTTCATTTTCCCCTCCATTTCATCTTTTTAGTTTATAATAGAGAGATTTTCGTGTCAATTTACTATTCAAAACTTTTATTTATTGAATTAATTCTTTCTGAATTACTGATTAACCAGATATTTTTCATTTCCCAGAGGGATAATCTTTTAATTTTTAATTTTCCATTGTTAACAAGAAAACTTAAATTTAAACCTGTAAATTTTGAAGGATAAACTCGTAGTGAAAAAGAAAACTTATTATTTAGAAAAATTTCAATTACTGAATTATCAACAAATATCTGCATAAAAATTTCATTGTTTTCAATGTCCATTTTTTCCTTTATCAAAGTTTTATGATGGGTTTCATATAATGAAGAATTCACTGTATCAACAAAAAATGTTTTTTCGTTTTTGTCATATCCAATATTTATATTTTCATCTGTTAAATCTGAAAATAAAAGAACCATTTTAAAAAAATCAGTATCTATTAGGTTTATTAAAGCATCTATTTCTACAGAATTTTGTTCCATATCTTTTAAACAAAAAGTTTTTTCATCTGTAATTTCAATATCAGAAACATCAAGTAAAAGAGAAGAACGAAGTTTATTAATTTCAGGAATCACATTTACCTTTAATTCATTATTCTCTACATCCAGAATTCTCGGTAAGGACATAACTCCAGCCCATCCCTGTTCTTCATGAAATTCTTTTTTTGTCAATTCTCTTAACCATCCAAACATTAAAACTCTATCTTTATCATCCTTAAATATCTGTGGTGCATAAAAAGAAAAAGGAAATAAATCAACTTTACCTTGTTTTTCAATTTTAAATTTGTTATTTTTATATTTTCCAATAAAATAAATTGGATAACCTAATGGTACAGAAGAAACAACAAGTACATATTTATCCTTCACTTTGAAAAAATTTGGACATTCCCACATATATCCGTATTCTATACCGGCCTCACAAAAAACTCCTCCATATTCCCAATGTAAAAGATTTTTTGATTTATATAAAAAAGCAATTCCACCTCTTTCTTTAACTCCTGAACCAACAATCATATACCATAAATCTTTTTCCTTCCAAACATAAGGGTCTCTGAAACCAGTAACTTCAAAATTTTCTGGAGGAGATTTAATTACAGGATTTAGTGGAGATTTTTCAAACTTTACTCCATCTTTACTCTCTGCAACACATATACATTCAGGTCTAACTCCTGTATAAATTAAAGTAAGAATTCCATTATTATTAACTGCACTACCACTCCAGCAGCCATCTTTATCCGGTTTATTTTTATTTGGAAAAAGAGCAATCGGTAAATCCTTCCAGAAAAGTAAATCATCACTTATTGCATGACCCCAGTGAGCACCAGTTTTTGAACATGGAGGATAGGGAGGTTGAACTCCGTAAGGATTATACTGATAAAAAAGATGATATTTTGATTTAAATTGAATTAAACCATTTGGGTCGTTCATCCATCCAGAAGGTGGCATAAAATGATAAATAGGTCTCCATATATCTTTTCTCATTTTTTTAAATTATATACTCAAATAGTAAATATTTACACATCTACTTATCTATTTTGTTATATTTCGTTTTTCTTGGCAACTACTCTATTTTCTTAAAGGGGTTTAAACCCCTTTAAAATCCCCAAGAGGTATCAACTCCCCCAAACACCCCCTCAATCTTTGAGGGGGATTTATGGTATTTTTGTCACTTCTGGGCAAAAAACGCCAGAAAAAACACATGGAATTTTTTAAATTCCAGTGTTTTATACCCCTGGTTGAGTAAGTATTTACCTCAAATATCGGATTGAAAAATTTAAAATAAAATTAACTTTTAAATTCTATTTTTCCTAAGAAATAAGAAAAAATCAAAGCACCTATTATACAGGAAAAACCTCCAATAAATAAAGTCAGGGGAACACCTAAAAATTTCCCAAGATAACCTGCAAGTAAACTACCAAAAGGTGCTGTCCCCATAAAAGCAAGTGTATAAAAACTCATAACTCTTCCTCTTTTATCATCATCCACAAATGATTGTAAAAAAGTATTACTTGAAGCTATCTGTAAAACCATACCAAAACCTGTAATAACCATAAAAATCAAAGCAAGAGAAAAAAAACGTGATATAGAAAACATTATAAGTCCTGAACCAAAAACAATTGCAGAAATTTTAATAATTTTTTCAAGTCCTTCAGTATTTTTTCTACCCGCAAGATAAAAAGCACCGATTAAAGCACCAAAACCACCTGCTGCCATTAAAAAACCAAATGTTTTTGAAGTTCCTTTAAGAATTTTCGTAACAAAAACAGGCATCAGAATTGTATAAGGCATCCCCATTAAACTTACAAGAGCAAGTAACAAAATTACATATTTTAAGTATGAATAATTTTTAACATAAAGAAATCCTTCTTTCAGTTCCTGAAAAATATTTGTTTCCTTTGTTTTTAAGTTTCTTGATGGAATATTTATTAGGAGAAGTGAAATAACGACAAATATATAACTTATAGCATTTATAAGAAAACAAATTCCTTCATTTGTCATTCCAATTATAATACCTGCTAATGAAGGACCAACAACTCTTGCACTGTTAACCATAGAAGAATTTAAGGCAATTGCATTCGGTAAGTCCTCTTTTTTTTCTATAATATCAACCACAAATGCTTGTCTTGATGGCATATCAAAAGCATTTATACAACCAAGAAATATACCAAGAAATATAATCTCCCATACTTTTATAGTTCCTGTTAATGTAAGTATTGCCAGTATTAATGCCTGTATTGTTGCAAGAATCTGTGTAGTCAACAGAATTCTGTATTTATCCTTTCTATCCACAACTACACCTCCAATAGTTGCGAGTAAAAAAGTTGGTATCTGTTCAGCAAAACCAGTAATTCCAAGTAAAACTGTAGAATGTGTTAGATGATAAACAAGCCATGGCAAAGCAATCCTCTGAACCCATGTACCTATTAAAGAGATACTCTGTCCTATAAAAAAAAGACGATAATTTCTATACTGGAGAGAACGAAAGATTGTCTTAATTTTTTCAAAAAAAATTTCTTTTTTTATAAGTTCTAACATAACATACCTTTCAAAAGATTTTTTTATAAAGATAAATTTTAACTGTATAATAAATCCTGTGTCAAAATTTTCAATGTGCTACTTATTAAAATATTTCTCTTAGATATTTATTTTTTGCTCTTTTAATGTCCACAGATAAAAGGAGTGCGTCTTTCTTATTTTTGATGTATTTAATAAAATTGCAGGGATTAAGGTATTTTCACCAAATTTTTCATTTATTCTATCTACATAATAAAAAACCATTTCTCTTTTTATTTTTTCTTCAAAGACATACTGACATTCAGGATTGAATAAACCTCCAACAGAAATTCCAATACCCCTTATTTTTTTCTCAATTTGTAAAGAGGATATTATTTCACAGTAAAGATTAAAAATTGTACTTCCATCAGCGGGAATGTCATTAAATCTTTTTCTTTTCAAAATAGATGAAAAATCCTCAAATCTCAAAAATAAAGATATAAAATTTCCATGTTTTTTTTTCTTCCTCATCCTTTCTGCCACTCTTTCACATAGATTGAATAGTGTTTTATTTATAGTATCAATATCATCTGTATCAAAAGAAAAGGTAAATGAATGACCTATTGAAACTTCGGGAATTTCAATCTGTATCTGGGGTTTTTCTATTCCACAGGCATAATTATATATTCTTTCACCCAACTTACCAAAAATCCTTACAAAAAAATTCTTACCCGCTTTTTTAATATCCCCGCATTTTTCTATTCCCATATCTGAAAGTTTTTTATATGTTTTCTCTCCTATACCTGGAATTTCACTTACAGGCAAATTTTTCATCAAATCTTCAACCTCATTTTCTTCACATATTTTAATTCCATCAGGTTTTGATAGAGATGAGCATATTTTTGCAATTAATCTATTTGGTCCAGAACCAATTGAACATTTAAGACCTGTTTGTTTTTTTATTTTATTTTTTATTTCTTCTGCAAGATATTGTTTCCCCCCATATAATTCATAAATTTCACTGACATCAATAAAAACCTCATCTATTGAATAAATCTCAATATCTTCTTTAAAACTTCTTATAATTTCAAATATTTTCTTTGATGTTTCTATATATTTTTCAGAATTTCCAGGAACAATTATTAAATGCGGACATAGAAATAAAGCCTGATAAGTACTCATTCCTGATTTCACTCCATATTTTTTTGCTTCATAAGAACAGGATGCAACAACTGATTTTGTTGATGGCCCTCCTGAAACAGCAACTGGTTTTCCTTTTAAAAATGGATTTGTAAGTTGCTCAACAGAAGCGAAATACGCATCCATATCAATGTGAAAAATTACCCTTTCCATTTTTATAAAAGATGTATTTTTTCAAGATTCCAGATTAAATCTTCAGGGATAAAGGATAATTCAAAAATATTAAAACCATCTGTAACAGCAAAATTATAAATATCTTTTTCTCCCTTTTTTGTTTTCCATCTGTATGTTATTTTTTCAATATTTATTTTCCTGTTTTTCCATATAAACCAGTTTATTTTAATTGAACCATTTTTAAAAATCGCACCAACTATTATTTTTTCGTTTATTTCTGTTATCATTTTATTTTTCTGAATAAACCCACAACCTTACCAATAATCAGAGGATTTTCTTTTATTATTATTGACTTATAAGAAGGATTTGCTGGTTTTAACTCAATAAAATTTTTTCTTTTATAAAAGTATTTGACAGTATATTCACCATTGTAAAAAACAACAGCAATATCTCCATTTTCAACTTCAGCATTTTTTCTAATAATAACATAATCACCATCAAAAATACCTGCATCTTTCATACTATCACCTTTAACAATCAGAGAAAAAAATTCTCCTTTACCCAAAAATTGACCATTAACACTTATAAATCCTTCCAGATTTTCTTCTTCAATATTCGGTATTCCAGCAGGTATTCTTCCAATTACAGGAATATTTAAAAAGTGCTTTTTTAAAATTATTCCTCTTGAAGTTTTCTCCTCTCTCTTAATATATCCCTTTTTTTCAAGAGCATTAAGATGTGAGACAACAGCAGTTGGACTTGAAAATGAAAAATGTTTCATAATTTCTTTTATAGATGGAGGATAACCATTTTTTATTATATAGTCATTTATGAATTCAAAAATTTTTCTCTGTTTTTCTGTTAAGTTTTTCATACTGTAAATAATTATACTGTAAATTTATATAGATGTCAAGAGGAATTTTTAGTTAAAATAAATCAGAAGGGAATGGATTTAAATATTTCTGTTTTATAAGATACTCATTTTCAAACCTGTAAGCAAAATTTTTTAAAATTTCTATTAACAAAATCAAAGGTATTTCATTTTTCTTATATCTTCCCAGAAGGTCTAAAAAATGTCTTTTTTCCTTCTGGTTCAACCTGTTTTTAAAATGTCCGTAAATATGCTGAATAACATTTATATTTGACTTTGGATTCATTTTTTTTGAAAATGCTTTATAAAAATTTACTCTGTAATTTTCTTTTATCTCTCCAATATTTTTACTATTATCATAATTTGCAAGAAAATTCCCAAGAAATCTTAAAATTTTTTGGTTGTATGCCATCAAAAGATATTTATAATTCTGGTGAAAATCAAGAAGTTGTTTTATAGAAATCATATTTTTTAATGTCTCATTCAATTCAAAAAAAGAAAAAATTCTGACAAGGAAATGAAATTTAATATCAGGGTTTTTCAATCTTGCCTCATCTTCAACAGGTAAATATGGAAATTTTTCTTTCACTCTCATTGCAAAAAATCCTTTACCTCTATAACCTGATTTTTTACCATCTTTTTCATAATAAATTACTGTTCCAGAGACACCACAACTTGGAGATTTACTTTTTAAAAGAAATCCATCTATGTTATTTAAAGAATTTAAAAATTTTTCACAGAAAATATTCATTTTTTCTGTTAAATCCAGATTTGTTTTCTCCTGAATCAATCTGAAATCCTCACCATAATTAAATATGTTTATGGGTTCTCTTGGAACAGAAAGACCGATATCTACTTCAGGACAAACAGTAATATATTTTACAAACCTTATAAGTTTTAAAACAAATTCATCCTTAATAATACCACCATTATATCTTGTATTTTCAAAATTAAGACATCTTGAAATAACAACTGTTGGTTTTTTTTCTGGATAAAGGAAAGATGTATTTAAAAATTCTTCTTTCTTTTCCTTCAATTTCCTTTTCCCTAAATTTTTTAATTATAATACTTCTTTCTATAACTTTTAAAATTAAGAATCAATTAATCGTAACCTCTCTTACTTCTTTTGAAATGAGTTTGCCATCTCTTAAATATTCAACAGTAACCATTCTTTTATTATCCTTAAGTTGCCCGGGTGTTGCAACTATTTCTTCCTTTACTCCATTTTCAGTTACCCTTGAATATTTCACGACTGCATTTAATTTTCCTGCTTCATTTGCTGCCTGAGTAACAACATCTTTATTTGCTTCTACTACCTTTTCTTCTGATTTTTTCTCAAGTGTATTTCCTATCCATCCACCAGCAACTGCACCTGTTGCAGCACCAATTATTGCTCCTCTCCACGGCTTGTTAGAATCAATTATTGCACCTAATATACCACCTGCAACTGCTCCGATTGTAGCACCCTGTTTAGTTTTTTCAGAGAGATTCCCAATTGTCTCACAACCACTGAATAACAAAAGACCAATTAATAAAATCCCTGCAATTCTTTTCATTTTGACCTCCTTTAAAAAAACTTTCACTCACTTATTACAGAAAAACTAACTTTTCTTGCAGCAGGCCATTCTTTTTTAGGAACTTCAATTTCTCCATCTGCTTTTGTTTTTAATTGATTTTCTGAAATCCCTTCTTTTTCTATTAAATAATTTCTGACAGCATTCACTCTTTTTTCAGAAAGTTTAAGATTATACTCTGAAGACCCTTCAGGTGATGCTGAACCAACAAGAAGAACCTTTAAATTATTTTCCTTAATAATTTTAGCATTATTTTTGAGTTTCTTTATACTTTCTGCTGTAAGTTTTGCACTATCATATGGAAAATAAATATCCAA
>Ga0116167_1001663_pt1 | contig 20091 bp, 19 predicted proteins | sample AD_JPNMR3_MetaG_FD_89794 | JGI IMG/M metagenome (GOLD analysis project Ga0116167, IMG submission 89794) | Active sludge microbial communities of municipal wastewater-treating anaerobic digesters from Japan - AD_JPNMR3_MetaG | ecosystem: Engineered > Bioreactor > Anaerobic > Digestate | place...
GTCGACGGCGCCATCGAGAGGGTCACCGTCTGGCCGCCTTCGGCGGCCAGACGAGGAAGCGCCCCGGTCTTTCCCGTACCCTGAACATGGCCCATCCCCGCCCACATCACCCAAGGGGCGGCAAGCCCCTCGTCTGACCGGGGCCTGCCCTCGGGAATCGCCTCCTGGATCCCCAGAGGGGAAGCGATACGCGGCGGGAACAGCTCCTCTCCGACCGGGCAATCACGACATCGGCAAGCCCTGAACCCCTCTGGTGCACAGGTGTTCGAACAGCTCGACGCCCCCACAACAGCTTTTCTTCCGGGTGCATTCCGCGCCGTCAAGCGCCAACCGCACAACGCCCGCCCCACGCGGGAGGAGTCATTGGCGATAGTCGCGGTAAGCGCTGTCCCACGCGAACGCCCGCTACACGCGTGAGGAAGCCTTGCCCCTTGCCCGCCGGGCGAAACCCTGACATCCGGCCCGCACCCCCCATCCACGAGCGGCCGGGTGCGACAACTGGGCCGTCTCCGGCAGAGGTCCTGCAGGACGAGGCGGCATCAGGGGGAAGCTTTTCCCGCATGGCAACCCGGGCACGCCCTCCAGAGGGGAATGACACGGGCACGACCCGGGTCATCACCGGGCCGCATGGTGAATGGGAAACCGGGCACACCCTCCAGGGAGGGATGACCCCATGCGCTCAGGTCTCCGGCCCGTGATCCACGCCTCCACCCACCAGCCTGAAAGAGTGGGCTCAACCGGTTATCGGGGCGAGAATCCAGGCCGGTTGACCTCGGCGCTCACAAAAAAGAGCGTCCATGCATCGTCCGGGACCTCTGCACCTAAGCAGGCAGGCGGCAGGGTCTATTCATTCTCGTGGGCCTCTGCCTCCTCGAGGCATTGGACCTGGTATGTCTCCACCTCGAGACCGCCCCTCTCCCAGGCCTGGGCGTCAAGCCCGGCCTTGAGGCACAGGTGTGAGAGGAACTCCCGCGGGTCTTCCAGCTGTTCCCAGACCTGGGGGAGGAAGGTCGCCGTGGCCCACCCCTTCCGTATGATGACCCCGTCGACACCCGGTCTGAGCTTCCGGACGAGATCGTCCGGGTCCTTGTAGGGAAGAGGCTTGGGCTCGGTGAGGACGCTCACCTCTATGCGGACCCTGGCCAGCTCGTCCTTTCCCAGGGGCGGGAACCTGGGGTCCTTGAACGCCGCATTGATCGCGTTGCGTCGTATGCCCTCGAGAATCGACTCGCGCGCCTCGAGGGTCCCGATGCACCCCCTGAGGCGGCCCTTTTCCGTCAGGGTGACGAAGGTGCCGGCCTTTTCCGTCAGGGAGGCATCGCAAGCCGCCTTCTCGACTGCCCGCTCGGGGCCCGCGGGCACACCGAGCTTCTCCCCGATGGTCTGCCTGGCCACCTTCAGGAGGGTGCCAAGCTGCTCCTTGGTCAACCGGACTCCCACTCGATCCTCCTCCCCCGCCCCCGGCCCAGGGTCGTATCGTGTCTCTGTGGACCTGCAGGACAAGAATGCCCTTACCGAACTCCCAGTTCAAGGGGCAATTTACCCATGCACGACCCGCTTATGACATGCGGACACCGGGGATCCCAGGTGTCGGGGGATGACACGCACGAAGGGTCTCACAGGGCCCGGTCGCTCACGAACAAACGGTGCGTACCTGGCGAGATCGTCTCGGTCGGCATCTTGACTCGATGGACATCGAGAGGGCACATCCTCCTGGGGACGGTGCCGAGAGACCACTGAACCACGCGGCAAGGGACCGTGGACCCTCCACGCGCAACAGCAACCGGGCATGGAAACACCCAAGCCCCTGCCCCGGCGCCGAGGCACCGCGGTGGTGAAGGGGCAGGCGCGCTCTGGAACGATTCACGGGAATCTCAGCCAGGCGATGATTCGGGGACGATGCTATCGCCGTAGTCCCGAGACGGCCGGGGCATGTCCAGAAGACGCAGTCACGTGGAGGACCGAGACTCGCCCCACGCGGTGCGAGGATGTCGTCTGGGACGTGCCTTTCGAAGCCGCCGCCACGTCGAGGTGGGGCCCCGGTCCAGGGCAATCCTCTCTCTCGCCGAGGATGACCCCCGAATGATTCCCAGCTGGGCACGGCCTCGGATGAAGGACGGACACGGGGTGGGCCCGTGGCTGACAGAGGAAGGGCAGCCATGCGGATGGCGAGGCGACTTCCCGGGGGAGGCGGGACTCCTCCCGCTCAGGCCGCCGGGCGCGAGTCTTCAGGCGGTCTGGCGACATACCGGCCCCTCCGGGCGGTTGCCGTCTTTTGCCGTGTCCAGCTCGAGGGGCAAAGAGCGGCTCACGCCGCCTGCACCCCCTCCCCGAAGTCACGCACCGAGGTCTTCCCCGCCTTGAGGAGCCGGCTCACGGCGTCCTTGAGGCGCGTGAAGTCGTGGGACTTCACGACGTATTCGTCGGCTGCGAGCGAAAGAGGGTGATTCCGGTACCCCGAGAACGCCGAGTGGAGTATCACGGGGGAGTCCACCCGCGACTTGAGTATGTGCCCCATGGTCTCGAACCCGTCCATCCTCGGCATGCGTATGTCCAGGATGATGAGGTCCGGCCTGGGCGAGCGATCGGAGAGGAGCATGGACATCGCCTCCACGCCGTCCGAGGCCACCACCACCTCGTACCCCTCCTCGACCAGTTCCTCCTTGATGAGGAACTGGAGGTGCTCATCGTCTTCCACCAGCAGGATCCGCTTCATGCCCACCTCCATTCAACATGATCCGCCTGTAGCCCGGCAATCGTGTCACCCAGCAAAAGCATCCAGCCGGCACCCGACAGACCGCATTTATGCATGAAAAATGCCAAGAATACCCCGTAAGAACAGGCGCCTCGACGACCGGGGACCGGGGCACGGCCCTTGACCGATGCCGAGACCTTCCCTCTCACGCCGCACCAGGAGACAAACCGGCAGAAATGCGTCACCCCCGGGAGAGGCAATGTCAAGATATTGACGGAACCGTGCCGCGCTCCGGCCGACACGCGGCCTCTGTCTGCCAGGTGGTCACGGCCTCATGGATGAGGCTTTCTTTCTCGCCTGTTTCAAGGCCGCCTGCGGAAACCGTCGCGCGCCGCGCCGCATACGAGCCTTGACCGGCGGGCGCATTGGGTCTAGTCTCCCCATTGACCATGCGGCAGGCGGATTTCGAAGCGGCGGGCATCGCGTGCACCGAGGTGACGGAGAGGATCTTCGTCATCCACGGAAACAACCGTTCCCGTACACCCTTTTCCCATTCCTTCCTGGTGCTGGACACCGTGAACGTGCTCTTCGACGCGGGGTGCGGCCTCGACGTCATCGAAAGGCTGCTGGGTCTCGTGCGTATCGACCGCCTGTTCCTGTCCCATTCCCATGTGGACCATACCGCCGGCTGTCGCCTCATGAACGAAAAGACGGACTGCGAGATCGTGGTCCCCGAAACGTCGAGCGACACCATCGCGAACGCGGAGCTGCTCGCGAGGCGTTTCGTGGGCGATGACCTCGTTCCCCTGTGGATGGAGACCTACCCGGTACTCACCGGGTTCAGGGACTTCTCCTTCCACTCCACCTACGACCACGCATACGAACTCAGAACCGGGCACCTGACCTTCCTCGCGGTCCCCACGCCCGGGCACCTCGAGGACCACACCTGCTTCTTTGAACCGGACAGGCGCATCCTCATCGGGTTCGACATAGACCTGAGCCCCTTCGGCCCCTGGTACGGGAACCCCGAGAGCGACATAGACGCGTTCAGAGCCTCCATCTCGCGCATCAGGGAGTTGAAGCCGGAGATCTACCTCCCGTCCCACGCAAAACCGGTGAGGTCGGCGCACTTCGAGAAGCGTCTCGCACGCTACGAGGCCTCCTTCGACGAGCGGGACAGGCTCATCCTCGCGATGCTCACCGAGACCCCGGGGATGGACCTGGGGGCGATCGTGAGACGCTCGCCCTTCTACGACGCGGACCACTCGACCATCACGGACGAGCTCCTCTGGTTCGGAGAGGAACAGATGGTGCAAAAACACCTCGATCGCCTCCTCCTCGCGGGTGTCATCAGGTGCGACAGGGGCCGATACCTGGTCTCCCCGTAGGGGGAGAAACGTCCGCCCCAAGCTCAGACCATGGAGGGCGAGGAGGCCGTCTCCCTCCCCCGTCAACCAACCGGCCCGCCTTCGTAGCCAAGCCATCTGCGGCCGGGCGGCCTCCCCGCCGTCCCCATCGCGGGGGCTGATGCCGACCTTGAGCCCATGGATTTCGGTCATCAAGGGCCCCGCCCACCCTCGTGCTCCAGGAAAGGCGCCGTCATGGAAGGATGCCCAACGAACAAAGCCGTCCTTTCATCGCCGCACGGTCTTGGGTCGGGCCGGCGGCCTTTTGCCCGGGCTCAGAAGATGAACCTCCTCCACGCCACGTTCAGCACCAGGCCTATGCACACGAGATTGATGAGCATGAACGTGCCCCCGTAACTCACGAAGGGAAGAGGCACCCCCACCACCGGGAAGATGCCCACCGCCATGGAGATATTGATGAACACGTGGAAGGTGAAATAGGAGGCTATGCCGAAACAGATCAAGGCGCCGAAGCGGTCTTTCGCCTTCAGGCCTATGTCGATGATCTTCGTGATGAGGATGAGGTAGAGGGTGATGAGGAGGATCGACCCAGCGAAACCCCACTCCTCCGCCACCACGGAGAAGATGAAATCGGTATGGTGCTCGGGCAGGAAGTTGAGCTGCGTCTGTGTCCCGTGCAGGAAGCCCTTGCCCAACAGACCGCCCGAGCCCACCGCGATCTTGGACTGTATGGCGTGGTAACCGCTGCCCTGCGGATCCCGCGAGGGGTCCAGGAAAGTGAGGATCCTCGTCTTCTGGTAGTCCTTGAGCGCGAACCATGCCGCCGGCAACCCCGCGAGGACCATGCCGGAGAGTGCGAGCAGGGTCGAGCGCCGTATGCCCATCATGATGAACATGGCGCACGCGATGAAGGAAACGATGCCGGCAGTTCCCAAATCCGGCTGCAACAGGATGAGGATGACCGGCAGGGCCACGACGGAAACGGGGAACAGGAGATCCCGAAACCTGTAGGCGACGATGTGCCTGTTCTTCTCCGACCAGTACGCGAGCCACACGATGACGAAGATCTTCACGATCTCCGAAGGCTGCATGCGCATGGGCCCGAGCTCTATCCACCGCCTGGCCCCGCTGATCTCCCTTCCGATCACGAACACGAGCACGAGGCCGAGGAGCACGAGGGCGTAGAAAGGCCAGGCCGAGTACATGAGGTTCCTGTAGTCGACGGCGAAGGCGGCGACGAGGAACACGCACCCCATGCACACCCACGTGAGCTGGCGGAGGAAGATGGACGGGCCGGACGCCGACGTAGAGCTGTAGACACTCATGAGCCCGATGACCACCAGCGCGCAGGTGGTCGTGACGACGCCCCAGTCAAGGTGTTGGGCTATCCGCTCGTACCTGATCATGACGGGATCCCTTGATGAGGTAATATCCCTTTATGACATCCCTGACAATGGGTGCGGCCACGGCCCCACCGTGCCCGCCGTGTTCGACCATCGCCACCACCACGATCTCGGGCCGCTCGATGGGCGAGAACCCGAAGAACCACGCATGGTCACGATACCTGTACGGGATGTCCGCCTCGTCTGGAAGTTTCGAGGTGTACCCCCTGGCCACCTGGGCGGTACCCGTCTTTCCCCCCATGGGCACGTCCTTGTCCCAGATGGAATGCGCCGTACCGCGGGGGTCCGAGACCACACCCCAAAGGCCCCTCTTGATGATCTCGACCTGCATCCTCGGGATGGCGAGGTCGCGTTCCACGATCCTGGGCTCGTCCGCGACGATCCTCGGCTTGAGCACGTACCCGCCGTTGAGGACGGCGCTCATGGCCTTGGCCACCTGGATGGGGGTCACCGCCGTGAATCCTTGGCCGATCGCATGGATCACGCTCTCCCCCGGGTGCCACGGCTGTCCGAAACGCTTCCTCTTCCAGGCCCTCGTAGGTATCACGCCCGAGGCCTCGTTATAGAGCACGCCCGTCTTCCTGCCGAGCCCGAGCTGTGTGGCGACCTCGGCGATGGCATCGACTCCCAACGCCCTCCCGAGGTTGTAGAAATACACGTCGCACGACTCTGTCAGGGCCCTGACGAAATCAACGTACCCGTGTCCCTCCCTCCTCCAGCACCCGAACGAGACCCTCCCCATGGAGTAGAAACCCGGGCAGTACACCCTGGCATCCGGGTTCAAGATCCCAGCCTTGAACGCGGCCAGGCTCACCACGACCTTGTACACCGAACCAGGCGGGTAGGCGCCCCTGAGCGCTCGGTTCTCCAGGGGGTGCAAGGGGTCGTTCATGATCTCCCTCCACTGTGTGGGGCTCAGCGTCCCCGCGAAGATGGAGGGTTCGTAGCCGGGGGTGCTCTCCATGACGAGCACCTCGCCCGTATCGGGGACCATGGCCACCACCGCTCCCGCCCTGTCGCCGAGGCTGTGCCGCGCCACGGCATGGAGATCGGCGTCCAGCGTGAGCCTCACGTCCCGGCCGGGCACGGGGGCGACCTCCTCGAGCACGCTGGAGAGCCTTCCCGTGGCATCCACCTCCACGACGCGCCTGCCCTTGGTGCCACGGAGCGCAGCCTCGCAGTAGGCCTCGATCCCGTTCTTCCCCACGAGGTCACCCGGCGAGTAGTCCATGCCGCGCATCTCCTCGAGCCTGGCCTTCGAGACCTCCCCGATGTACCCGATCACGTGGCAGGCGAGATCCCCGAAGAGATACTCCCTCTCGGGCACCGCCTCTATGGAAACGCCGGGCAGCCTGAACATCTCCATCTCCACCTTCGCCACCTGTTCGAAGTCGACGTCCCTTGCCACGGCGACGGGGTCGTACGGCCTGGTCTTGCCCTTGATCACCGCCTGCTCGATGGCCTTAGCGTCCTTGTCCACGAGGGGTGCCAGACGCCGGGCCGTCCTGGCGACGTCCGTGACATCCTCGGGCAGCACCACCACGTTCAGGGCGGGCCTGTTGTCCGCGAGGACCACCCCGTTGCGGTCGAGGATCCTCCCGCGGGGGGCGAGGACGGGCAGGATCCTGATCCTGTTGTTCTTCGAGAGCTCTTCGTAGTACTGGCCGCGGATGATCTGCATGTACAAGAGCCGCAGGGCCAGGATCCCGAGCAGCACGATGACGAACCCCAGCAGGTAGCGGGACCTCTTCTTGAGATCCTCTTCGAGGTGCGGGTTGGCGATGTTAGGTTCCATAGACCTTCTTGAGCCTTCCCATGAACCCTACCATGACGGGTCCCGCACACCCGGTCAGGAGACACCCGGCAAGCATGGACACGACCTCGAAGCCCTGCGGGACGACGCCCTGGACAAGGAAGAAGCAGGCGGTGCCCATCACGGAGAACCCCGAGACAAAGAGGGCCTGGGTGAGGGGATTCTCGAGGTAGATGACCTCCTTGAGCATGTCGATGGCCACGAAGAACACGAGATAGAACAGGGGAAGCAGCCCCGGCCTCGCGCTGGTGAAGGACTGGAGGAGCATGGAGGAAAGCATGACGAACAGGAGTCCCTGCCCGAAGCCCAGGTGAACCACGGCGCCCAGCACCATCCCGAGCACGAGGTCCACCCTCAGGGGGGTCCAGAGGGCGGGGATCACGGCGCCCTCCACGAATGCGCACAGGAAGACGATCCCGAGAAGGCTAGTCTGCAGCTTGAGCACCTAAGGCCACCCCGAACACGCTGTCTATCCTGGACATGTCCACGCTCGGCCTCACGGTGATGCGGAGGAAGATCTTGCCCGGGTCCTTCTTCACCCCCACCACCTGCCCGATCCTGATGCCCACGGGGAAACGCCCACCGAGGCCCGAGGTGATCACCGTGCTGCCGATATCGACCATCTCGCTGCTCCTTACGTACTCGAGCTCCATCGTGGAGGTCCCCGTCCCCTTGACGATCCCCTTGACCCCGCTCTCTTCGATCATCGCAGGGACCGAGCTCGTCGGGTCCGTGATCAGGAGCACCAGCGAGGTATGGCCCGTCACCGAGATCACCCTGCCCAAGAGACCCTCCGGCGCCACGACCGCGGTGTCGGGGACCAGGCCGTCGAGGGTCCCCCGGTCAATGACCACGGTACGGAACATGGCAGTTATGTCGTGTGTCACGATGCGCGCCGGGGAGAGTTTCAACTCCGGGTGCGAGGTCTTGAAGTCGAGCATGGCGCGAAGCTTCTCGTTCTCCAGCTCGAGGCCCCTCACGGCTTGGCACTTGAACTTCAGGACCTCCAGCTCACGGATGAGTTCCTTGTTCTGTCGGCGTGTGTCCAGGAGGGCCACGTAGTCGGCCCACGCCGACGCCGCGAACCTGAACGGGGCGGTGATGACCCGCTCGGCTATGTAGTACCCCTCCCTGACCGGGCTCAGCCCACTCGAGAGCGAGCGGTATTGGCCCATGGACAGCAGCACGATGACGACCGCTGCGGCTATGGCTACCGGGACGATCCTCGATGTGGGGAAACGGTCCATCAACTCGGAATGGTCACGTCCCTCAACAGCTCTATGTCGTCAAGGAGCTTGCCCGCGCCCCTGGCGACCGTCGACAACGGGTCCTCCGCTATGATGACAGGCAGACCGGTTTCTTCACGCAGGAGCTTGTCGAGGTTCTTGAACAGCGCGCCGCCCCCGGTGAGCACGATGCCCCTGTCGACGATGTCCGCCGCCAGCTCAGGCGGCGTCTGCTCGAGGGCGACCCGTACCGCGTCGATGATGGTCCTCACCGGTCCCTGGCAGGCCTTGCGGATCTCCTCGGAGCTTATGGTGAAGATCTTCGGGATGCCGTCCACGAGGTCCCTCCCCTTGACCTCGATGGTCTTCTCCACGTCGTCCGCCGCGGCGGAACCGATCATGATCTTGATGATCTCTGCGGTACGCTCGCCTATGAGGAGGTTGTACTCCCTCTTGATGTACTGCATGATGGCCTGGTCGATCCTGTCGCCGGCGACGCGTACGCTGTTCGTGTACACGATGCCCGACAGCGAGATGACCGCGACCTCGGTGGTTCCCCCGCCGATGTCCACGATCATGGAGCTGATGGGCTCGGTCACCGGGAGTCCTGCGCCGATGGCGGCGGCCATGGGCTCGGCCACGATGTAGACCTCCCGGGCGCCCGCCGCCTCGGCGGACTCCTTCACGGCCCTCTTCTCCACCTGCGTGATGCCGGAGGGCACGCAGATGATCACCCGGGGCCTCACGAAGAGCCTCCGCTGGTGCACCTTGGTGATGAAGTACTTGAGCATGGCCTCCGTGGCCTCGAAGTCCGCGATCACGCCGTCTTTCATGGGCCTGATGGCCTGGATGTTCTCCGGCGTCCTGCCGAGCATCTTCTTTGCCTCGGTCCCCACGGCGACGATCCGGTTGATGCCCCCATGCTCCTGCTTGACGGCCACCACCGAGGGTTCCGAGAGCACGATGCCCTTGTCTCTCACGTACACGAGGGTGTTGGCGGTGCCCAGATCGATGGCGAGATCGTTCGAGAACAGCCCCGAAACCCATTCCAAGACCATGCCGCGCCTCTCCTTTCGCCCGTGGATCGATGATGCGCACCTCTTAGCAGATGCCCCGTACCCTGGCAAGGCTTCCGGGGAGTCGGATGCGATTGCACGCCCCCCCTGGACTGTGGTAGCAAGGCACCACGATGGAGTCCACTTGTAGCATAATACTGGCCGCCGGGAAAGGCACCAGATTGCAATCCGACCTCCCGAAGGTCCTCCACGAGATCCTCGGGAAACCTCTCATTTCCTATAGCCTGGACCTCGTCCGCGGGTGCTCCTCCCCCCTCATCGTCGTGGTGGGTCACGGACGGGACCGGGTCATGAAGGCGCTTCAAGGCCAGCCCGTGGAGTTCGCCGTCCAGGAACCCCAGCTGGGGACCGGGCATGCGATCATGACGGCGAGAGACCTCCTCGAGCGGGCCCCTGCACGTGATGTCATCATCCTGCCCGGGGACATGCCTCTCATCAGGAAGGACTCCATCTCAGGGCTCGTCGAGGCCTACAGGAAATCGTCAGCTCAGGCGGGGATCCTCACGGCGACGCTGGAGGACCCCACCGGGTACGGCAGGATCGTCAGGGACGACTCGGGCGGGGTCGCGAGGATCGTGGAACACCACGACGCGAAAGACCGGGAGCGATCGATCAGGGAGATCAACACGAGCGTCTACGTCATGGACAAGTCCTTTCTCCTCTCGGCGGTCGAGAGGCTCAGGCCGGACAACGCCAAGGCCGAGTTCTACCTCACGGACGTGATCCCTATGGCCGAAAGGGTCGTGGCCTTCAGCGCGACGGACCCGGACGAGGCCCACGGCATCAACTCGAGGGAACAGCTCGCCCGCGCCCAGAGGGTCATGCAAGGACGCATCAACAGGTCTCACATGGACCGCGGCGTCACGCTCGAGGACCCGGACACCGTATGGATCGGCCCGGACGCGGCCGTCGAGGCGGATGCACGCCTGTGGCCGGGGGTGTTCATCCTGGGGGCCAGCAGGGTGGGTCGCGGGGCGACGATCATGCCGAACGCCTGGGTGGAAGACAGCGTGATCGGCAACGGCAGCGTGATCGGGAACGGCAGCGTGCTCAAGGGAGCGAGGATCCCGGAGGGTACGACGCTCCCCCCGTTCTCGGTCATCGGTGCCGGCTGAGGGCGCCCCCGCGGATCTCCCTGTCCAACGCCGCTTCCCGCTTGAAGACCCCCGACCCTGTCTCTCAGCCACAGGCGGCTCCCCGGCCGTCGCCTCCCTGGTTGGGTTCCCGTGGGCGAGGGGCTGAACGGCCGCCTTCTCCGCGGTGCCCGTCCAAGACAGCCCCTACCCCATGGTTGCAACCCGGTATGAGCGCTGCCCGCAGGATGAACCACCTCCACCCATGGGACCGTTCAGCCGTACGGCCCGCCTGGTGAGGCGACGGGGTGAAGCGGCAGGGACGCCCGGCGCCTGTGCAGACGCTCGAGCCTTTCCAGCCGGTACGGATGGGGGCTCCCGGCGAAGCCCCCTCGGAGACGGCACGTGCCCCGCATAATCGGCGTGCGTCCTCATCGGCAGTGCGAACACGCCCCGACACGAGGAGGCCTCGGGGCGACCCCTGGTCACCCGGCGGCGCGGCCGCGGCCCGCTCGAGGCCAACGCGGGCCGTGCCTGACGACCCGCCTCTGAAGTGCATCCGCCGCGCCGAAAGCGGCCTGATTGACTTTCCACCCGGCCCGACCTACAAAGAGACTATGGACTGGCTCAAGAACATCTTCAAGAACGCCCAGGAAGAGGGAGACCCGATCGAGGTGGAGCAGATCCACGAGGTGCTGCCCGTGCTCCCCCTGAAGGACGCCGTGTTGCTCCCCGGCGCGATGCTCCCGCTCATCGTGACGAACGCCACCTCGGCCGCCCTCGTCAAGGAATTCAACAGTTCGAACAGCCCCATCGTGGCGGTGGGGGTGAAGAAGTCACCGGAATCCGAGGGGGTGGCCTGGGAGAACCTGTACCGCGTGGGGTGCGTATGCCGCATCACCAAGGTGACCTCGAACAGGCCGGGTGAGCTCTCCATCATGATCAGGGGCTCGCACAAGGTGCTCATAGAGGAGAAAGTCAGCGACGAGCCCTTCCTCACGGTACGGGTGACCTACCTGAACGACGACATGGAACCGACGCGGCAGGTCTACGCCCACACCCTCGCCGTGAGGGAGACGCTCGCCCAGCTCGGCAAGCTCTCCTACCAGAACATGGAGAACGTGCTCGCAAACCTCTCCAAGATCAAGGATCCCCTCGTGCTCCTGGCCACCTCGACCACGAACCTGCCCTTGCCGATGGCCAAGAAGCAGAGGATCCTGGAGGAGGACACCCTGGAGAAGAAGTACGAGCTCCTCTACGAGGCCCTGAGAGAGGAACTCGACATCCTCGAGCTCTCGTCACGGATCACCGAGAGGACCAAGGGCGAGATCAACAACGCCCAGCGGGAGTACTACCTCAGGCAGCAGCTCAAGGCCATCAAGAAGGAGCTCGGCGAGGGCGGCGAGATCGACGAGGAGATCGACGAACTGAGGGAAGAGATCGAGGCGAAGGGCCTTCCCGAGGAGGTCAAATCCGAGGTGGAAAAGGACGTGAAGCGCCTGTCGAGGATGCAGCCGACGTCCTCGGAATACGTCACCATCCGGACCTACCTCGACTGGATCCTGGACCTGCCCTGGAAGGAGAGCACGGAGGACAACCTGGACATCGAGCATGCCGAGCGGATCCTCGAGGAGGACCACTTCGACCTCAAGAAACCGAAGAAGCGGATCCTCGAGTTCCTGTCGGTCAAGAAGCTCAAGAAAGACCTCAAAGGACCGATCCTGTGCTTCGTCGGCCCCCCGGGGGTGGGCAAGACCTCCCTCGGCAAGTCGATAGCCAGGGCGATCGGCAGGAAGTTCGTCCGCATCTCCCTCGGCGGGGTGAGGGACGAGGCGGAGATCAGGGGCCACAGGAGGACCTATATCGGCGCCATGCCCGGTCGCATCATAGCGGGCATCAAGACCGCCGGCACCGTGAACCCCGTCTTCATGCTCGACGAGATCGACAAGCTCACCAGGGACATCCACGGCGACCCCGCCTCTGCGCTCCTGGAGGCCCTGGACCCCGAGCAGAACAACCACTTCACGGACCACTACCTCAACGTGCCCTACGACCTGTCGCGGGTCTTCTTCATCGCCACGGCGAACGTGGTGGAGACCATCCCGCCGGCGCTCAAGGACCGGATGGAGATCGTCGAGATAGAGGGCTACACGCACGAGGACAAGCTCCAGATAGCGAGAAACTACCTCATCCCCAGGGAACTGGAGGCCAACGGCCTTCTCGGGTGCTCGATAGACTTCACGGACGAGGCCGTCAGCCACATCATCAGGCACTACACCAGGGAGTCGGGGGTTCGGAATCTCCAGCGCGAGATCGCCGCCGTCCTCAGGGGCATCGCCTCCAGGGTGGCCAAGGGTTGCACCGAGGGCTTCGTGGTGGACGAACGGTTCATCGAAGACGCCCTCGGCCCGGTCCGCTTCATGCCCGAGCTCACGCAGCGGACGGGCATGCCGGGGATCGCGACCGGGCTCGCCTGGACGCCGTTCGGGGGCGAGATCCTGTTCGTGGAGTCCGTGCTCGTGGAGGGAAAGGAAGAGATGATCCTCACCGGGCAGATGGGCGACGTCATGAAGGAGTCCGCGAGGATAGCCCTCAGCATCGTCAAGTCCATGGGCCTGAAGCCTGAGAAGGACCAGGGCATCCACATCCACGTGCCTGCAGGCGCCATACCGAAGGACGGGCCGTCTGCGGGCGTCACCATCGTCACGTCCCTCATGTCCCTCCTCACCGGCACACCGGTGAGAGAGAAGCTCGCCATGACGGGCGAGATCACCCTCAGGGGGGTGGTGATGCCCGTGGGCGGCATCAAGGAGAAGGTCCTGGCGGCGCGCAGGGCGGGTATCACGGACATCGTGATGCCCATGATGAACGAGAAGGATTTGAGCGACATCGAGCCCTACGTGAAGAGAGACCTCACCATCCACCTCGTCGAGAACATCGAGGAAGTCCTTGCGGTCGCCTTCCCGGCACGCCACCATGGCCTCTTGGCCGAGCTCCACGAGCCCGTGGAGATTCCCGGACCCAGGCCCGGGTGCTAGCCGACCCTTCCGCCTTCCCCTGCCGGGGTGAGGGGCCCTCTCTCAGGGGCCTTAAGGGGAGAGGCTCGAGATCGCCTCGTGGGCTGCTGCCAGAGCCCTGTCGATGATGTCGGGGGTGTGCGCCGTGCTCACGAAGAGCGCCTCGTATGGGGACGGCGCGAGGTAGACCCCTCGATCCAGCATGGCGTGGAAGAACCTGGCGTACAGCGCGGTGTCGGCGGCCTCCACGTCGGCGAGGCCCCTGACCGGCCCTCGAGTGAAGAAGACCGTGGCCATGGAGCCCATGACGTTGACCGTCACGGGTATGCCGGCCTCTCTCGCCGCCTGCCCGATCCCGTTCGCGAACACGGCCATGTTCCTCGCGAGCTCCCGGTAGGGATCCTGTTCCCTGAGCACCCTGAGCGTCGCGATGCCGGCCGCCATGGCGAGCGGGTTGCCCGAGAGGGTACCGGCCTGGTAGACAGGGCCCACGGGCGCGAGCAGGTTCATGATCTCGGCCTTGGCGCCGAACGCCGCGGCAGGCAGACCCCCCCCGACGATCTTACCCAGGCAGGTGATGTCCGGCGTGATCCCTGAGATGTGCTGGTAACCACCGTAACAGAACCTGAAACCCGTGATCACCTCGTCGAAGACCAGCAGCGCGCCGTGGCGCCTGGTCTGGTCTCTCGCGGACTCGAGGAACCCCCTCTCGGGCGGGACCACGCCCATGTTTCCGGCCACCGGCTCCACGACGACCGCAGCGACCTCGCGGCCGTGCTCCCCCATGAACTCCTCGAAGGCCTGCGTATCGTTGTAGGAGAGCACGACGGTCGACGACACGACCGCGCCCGGCACCCCGGGACAGTCGGGGACCCCCTGGGCGAGCACCCCTGAGCCCGCCTTCACCAGGAGGCAGTCCGAGTGCCCGTGGTAACACCCGTCGAACTTGACCACGAGATCCCTCCCCGTGGCCGCCCGGGCGAGCCTGACCGCGCTCATGAGGGCCTCTGTACCGGAGTTCACGAAGCGCACCTTTTCCATGGACGGGAAGGCCTCGCAGACCATGCGCGCCATCTCGACCTCCAGCCTGGTCGGCGCGCCGTAGCTCGTGCCCAGCGATGCCTGGTGCATGAGGGCCTCGAGCACGTCCGGGTGGCAGTGTCCCAGGATGAGAGGCCCCCAGGAAAGCACGAAGTCGACGTACTTCCTGCCGTCGGCGTCCCAGAGGTACGCCCCCCTGCCGCGCTCGATGAACCTGGGCGTCCCGCCGACCCTCCCGAACGCCCTGACCGGCGAGTTCACACCGCCGGGGATGACCCGTTTCGCCTCCTCGAACAGCGTCTCGCTCGTCACCGATCCCCCCTGTCCTTGAAGTATCTCATCGAGGTCTTCTTGAGTTCCCGGACGCTCCAGAAGACCTTGTACTCCTTCACCCCGGTCCTCCTCGAGATGTCATGCACCGTTTTCACGAGATCATCCCTCGTCCTCGCGTGGATCATGGAAAACACCGTGTAGGGCTCGAACCCCTCGCGTTCGTAGCAGTGGGTCACGCTTTCGAACGAGGCCATGACCTTTCCCGCGGTATCCACCTCGCCGGAGGGGACGGCCCAGACCACCATGGCGTTGGCCCCGACTCCCGCCCGCGTGTGCCTCAAGACCGCCTTCACTTCCCTGACGATTCCTCTTCGCCTGAGTCGCCGGAGCCTTTCGATGAGTTCCTCCTCGCCGACGCCGAGCCTTTGCGCCATGATCCCGTAAGGGCGCACCGAGATCTCGAGGTCCCCTTCGGCAAGGGAGAGGATCGCCTTGTCGGTCGCATCGAGTTCCATGACCATGCATCTCACCACAGCACGCCCCGCGAATCAACCGGCAAGGTGGGCGCACTCGGTCCGCGGGTCTTCCGGGAACCTCGGGCAGGCGGGCCTCCTTTCGGCCCCCCGGAGAGGTCCTGCCCACGGTGACGATCGTGCGCACGCCGCACCCCGCGGGCAAGCTCCCGCGCACCCGCCCATCAAGGCTCACCCCCAGGGCCGCGTCATGGAAACCCTCGGGCTGCTCTCGAAACACACCGGGCCGCTTCATCTTGGAACGTCATGCACTCGCCCAGGGAACGGTTCGTCGTGTCAAGGCACCGCACAAGGGCTCCCGGCCGTCGTTTCCCGGTCGAAGCCGCGCCTCCCCGGGCATCACGAGCCGCAGCGGTGGGCCGGCCCGCCCCGGGTGCAGGTCTCCTCCCGCCTCGTCACGGGCGTCACCGAGTGCCCTTACGTGACGGCTCGGCGGCTCGGGAACATCACGAACGACCATGGCGTCTCGACGGCCATCCAGGGATCGAGGCCTTTCAGGGGCCGCTTCTCTCGGGCGGGCCGACAGGTTCAGTCGTCTTGACCGGTCAGCGCCGAAGTCGGCCGGTCGAGGAGGGTATACCTCATGTCCGGCCAGACGCCGGGCAGCACGATGAGGTACGAGTGGAGGGCGAAGAGACCGTCGGACTTCCTCCTCGCCGACACGAGGATCCGGTTCGTCTTGCGCGTGAGGTGAAACGGGCCCGTGCATACGAGGGCGCCGGTCGACGGGTCGAAGCTGAAGGGGATCCGCCCCTTTTCCGAGAGGAAGACGTTCACCTGGCCCGGGTCGTAGAGGTGTGCCTCGGCTATCGTCAACCTCACCTCAGGCACGGTGGGGCCCTTCAAGGTCCCGGGCCCGGGGTCCCGGCCCGACACCACGAGAGGCGGGTTCTCCAGCTTGCGGGCGAAATCCTTGAGGGACATCCCCATGCCCACCACGGCCTGCCTCGGCACGAGGTCACGCTCGACGCCCGGCCCCACGCTCCCCGGGTCGGACGTCAGCATGAGCCTGAATCCCGCCTTGTGCGCGATGCGCCTCACCCTCTCGTCGTACTGGCCGAACGGGTACGCGAAATAGGCCACGGGCCTTCCGAGACCCTTTTCCAGGATCTCCCTGGAACCCATGACCTCTTTCTCGATGGCCTGGTCGCTCATGTTCATGAGCCGCGGGTGACTCTTGGTGTGGGATCCCACGATCCCTCCCATGGAGGCGACCGACCTGAGCTGGTCCCAGTTCATGTATCCCCTCGCCCCTATCCCGTTGGTGAAGACGAAGATCGCGAAGGGGTACCCGTACTTTTTGAGGATCGGGACTGCGCGCTCGTACTCGGATATGAACCCGTCGTCGATGGTGATGACCACGGCCCTCTCGGGAAAGGGCGCCGCCTTGTCGACACACCGTGCCAGGTGATCGAGGCTGATCACCGAGTAACCATGGTCCCTCAGGTACGCGAGCTGTCTCTCGAACTGTGCGGAGCCGGTCGTCGTGGTGGGAAAGGCGTTCTCGTCGAAACGGTGATAGAGAAGCACGGTCACATAGGCGCTCGACGACAAGGCGGGCGTCGCCAGGAGGCACACCGCCAGGACCGTGACCACACACAGGTCGAGCACGCCTCGGGCGGTCCCAGAACGCCGCGGCCGGCAGGGGCTGTCGCCCACCAAGCCCCGAGCGGGCAGCCTTCCTTCGTGCCGTTGCATGACGGGGTCACCCTACCGGAGCCTGTAACTGTCGTACTCGCGAAGGTCATTCATGCTTATGACCCTGGCGACCTTGGCCACGTAGAGGGGCCCTTGTTCAGAGTAGCACTCGAGACCCCGGGCAAGCTCGTACGGGTCGTGGGCCCTGCCGCAGGCCCGACGTATCCGCCTCAGGGGCTCGTACAGGGGGTTCGTGTTGATGTTCCACAGGTAGTAGTCGATGCACGACTGGAGGTTCTCGAAGCGTGACACGGCGTAGGACTCCTCCGGCGGCCTTCCCAGCGGGACCATGCCGTTTCCCGTGTGCGTGCGAAGGCCGAAGACGTTGTTCCCCTCGTGGCTGAACCTCGAGGTCCCCCACCCCGACTCGATGGCGGCCTGCGCCAGGACGAGCGAAGGGGGGAGGACGTCCACCCGCATGAGAAGCTCTCGCACGGCCTCCTCCCTGGTCGTCGCCTCCACCCTGTAGATGCGCGCCAAGGCCCACAAGGTCTCCTCCTCGTGCCTGTCGAGGGAGGGGAGAGACCTGGCGATGCGCTCGACCACCATGCGCTGCGCGAACACCCGCTCGTTCGCCTTGAGCACCATGGGCAGGAGCACCTCGACGAGGATGCGTTTCCTGTCCTCGCCCTCTCCCGCCCGGAGAATCCGCTCAGGCAGGCTCTCCGAGGAGGTGTACCCGATGACGGGGTATGCCGCCAGATACCTCTCGGGCACGTTCATACCCGTGCTGATCTCGGCGGGTATCAACGATGCGACGACGAATGACGCCAGAAAACACGTCAAGCTGAGAGCCCGGGTGCGCACCTGAGCCTTGTCAGTCCGTGAACCGTCCATATGTCACACGTTAACGCTTTCATATCCTCAAACTTCAATTGTTTATCTCAAAATCTTTCACATGGCAAGAAAAATATACCTCGCCGGCGGCATGCTATTTTAACCAATGATACCTTTAGGTTATAGCCGGTACGGCGCCGAGAAAATCTCTGTTGCATTATGAATGACGATTCAGTAGTATGGTGTTCACTTCGTCGAGAGGATATCTCTACCCATGGGTACTATCAGCGACAAGGAGAAGAGGGACCGCAAGAAGCTCTACCTGACCGTTGCGGACCTGAGCACGATGGGTTTCGCCATGGTGCTTTCGATCGTGCTCGGGCTCGTGGCCGGGTTCTTCCTCGACTCCCACCTCGGCACCGAGCCCATCTTCACCTTCGTGTTCCTCTTCGGCGGCATCATGGCAGGCTTCCGGATGATGTACAAGACCTACATGAGGTTCTTCAGCGAGGACAAGACCGACCATGAGGATCGCCGCTAAAGACCCCGTGCAGAGGCGTATCGAGTTCATCGCCTACACCCTCTGGGCCTTGGCGTCCGTCGCGGGCCTGTCGCTGTCGGGAGCGGACTTCGCCCTTGGCGTTTTTCTCGGGGGCTTGGTGTGCATCGCCAACTACCATCTCCTCTGGAGACACGCGAGATCCTCGGTGACCTTCCCGGCAAAGCAAGGTTCCGGCTACATGATCAGGCGATACATCCTCAGGCTGGCGCTGACCGGCCTGATTCTCTACGTGCTCATCGCCCGGCTCCACATAGACGTCCTGGGCCTCTTGCTCGGGCTGTCCGTGATCATGCTCGGGATCATGAGCTACGCGTGCTACACCTACATCTGCGCAGGAGGACATTAGTATGGATCACGGCATTCTCGTCCTTGACTTCATCACGCACCCCATCTACGAGTTCCTGCACGAGCGCTTCGGGCTGACAGACGGGAACCACTTCTACCAGGTCACCTTCACCTGGCTCTACATGATCTTCCTCGTGCTGATGGGCTTCCTGGTCTCCAGGGGCCTGAAGCTCGTGCCCGGCCGTCTCCAGAACTTCCTCGAGGTGGTGATCGGCGGCCTCAAGTCGCTCCTCGTGGACACCATGGGGGAACACGGCATGAGGTTCTTCCCGCTGATCGCGACCATCGCCCTCTTCATCTTCACCTGCAACATGGCGGGCATCATCCCGGGGTTCTACTCGCCGACGGCGAACCTCAACACGAACCTGTCCATGGCCCTGACGGTCTTCTTCCTGACGCACATCGTGGGCGTGAGGATTCACGGCGTCAAGTACCTCAAGCACTTCATGGGCCCGGTATGGTGGATGGCCCCCATCATGATCCCGGTGGAGCTCATCGGGCATCTGGCAAGGCCGCTCTCGCTCACCATGCGGCTCTTCGGGAACATCTTCGGCGAGGACCTGGTCCTGGTGGTGCTCCTCGCCCTGGTGCCCTTCCTCGTCCCCATGCCCATGCTCGCCCTCATGATCTTCACGTCGGTGCTCCAGGCCTTCGTGTTCACCCTGCTCGCCATGATGTACATCAGCGGCGCGATGGAGGAGGCGCACTGATTACCGGCGCCGGCGCCCATCACACGACGACACCGAGGGGGCCTCGGCCTGGCCGAGAGGCAAGGTCGAGGCCCCCTGTCCAGGAAGACCGCCCCGTCCGGGGCGTCATCCATGCCCGGCCCGAGCGCCCCGGGCAGCCGCGGTGCGCGTGTTCGATCACGGCGGAGATCCACTGCACGCCCTACAAGGCTATTGACCTCGACCGCCTATCGCGGGTAGAGTAAGCTCGATTGAGAATCGCGGCAATCATCTGAGAATACTTATTGATGGAGGAATGTATGAAGAGAATCGGTCGGGTTTCAGGGGTTTCAGTATTCTTCGTCATGGTTTTCGCGTCATTCGTCGCCGCGCTGAACGACGACCCGTCAGCGGACAGGGGGGAGCCGGTGCCAGGTGATACCGCACTTGACCGCTTCGTCGCCGCGCTGAACGACGACCCGTCAGCGGACGAGGATCTCGTGAGCCTGCTACGCGGGCGGAAA
>Ga0116167_1001674_pt1 | contig 19988 bp, 16 predicted proteins | sample AD_JPNMR3_MetaG_FD_89794 | JGI IMG/M metagenome (GOLD analysis project Ga0116167, IMG submission 89794) | Active sludge microbial communities of municipal wastewater-treating anaerobic digesters from Japan - AD_JPNMR3_MetaG | ecosystem: Engineered > Bioreactor > Anaerobic > Digestate | place...
CTGGAAATCCGGAAATGGAGTAAAGGAAAAGATATTCACCGATGGTGGCGTCCTGCTCCGGTATCCGGTAGTACTCAAAGCGGCCTTCGTTAAAAACCATGTGAAAACCTTTGATGTAATCAACCAGGGAAATGGCCCGGCCAGCCTCTGGCACATTTTTCAGAAGATAGTACTGCAACGATTCCATCTCTTTTAAAACTTCGGTGCTCAGCAGCGCTTCGGAAACTTTTCCTTCCACCATGATGTAGTAAGGGTCAGTCCCGCTAAAGTTCTTATTGATAAAGGCTTCACTCCGGTTGTAGTGGGCATCAGGATACAGCGCAGGAGAGCCGGGCTGCTCATCGCCCACCCGCAGTTTCCTCAAACCCAGGCCACCGACGACAGTTAGGAAACCAAAAACAGCAAAGATAACCATCCGCCGAGAAATTACCCAGCGGCTGATCCGAACCATAAAACGGTCCAGCAGCCCTATCCGCTGTTCTTTTTCCACCTCTTCCCTGACCGGCAGCGGAAGGTATGTCAGAAACGCAGGAATGAAGAAAACCGTGGTCAGGAAAAGGCTGAAAACGCCGATACTGGCCGCCATGGCCATGGTCTGCAGCAGCCGGAAGGGAATGAACAGCAGGGTGAGAAAACCAGCCCCGTCTGTCAGCAGAGAGATGCTGGCCGGAATGAGAAGTGAGTTCAAAACCTGCCGGCTTATTTCCTCCCGGGAGGATGACCGGGTTACTTCGTCGTAGTACCTCTTGATAAACTGCACACTGTGGCTTACACCCAGCGCCATGACCAGAAACGGTACCAGGATGGTGGAGGGAGAAAGGCTGTAACCGGCGACAGCCAGGGAGGCCAGACCCCAGATGCTGGCCATCAGGGCGCTGGCCAGCGGCAGCAGCACGCCCCTTTTAGAACGGAAGGAAAGATAAAGCAGACCAGCCAGAATCACCAGCGACAGGAGAAAAAGATAACTCATCCGGGGCAGATAGAAATCAAGCCAGCCTTCAAGGATAGGTCTTCCGGAGTAGTAAACCTCAAGTCTGTCGTTGCGGATGGGGTCGGTCAGGTTCTTAATTCTCTGGAAGATCGTCCGCGAAGGGATACCGGAGAAAAAATCAGCCTGAATCAGGGTTGAGGAAAAATCCCTGGAAACAAAAACTCCGTAAACCATCGGGTTTCTTTTTACCATCTCCTGCAGCCGGAATATTTCATCAGGTGATTGCGGAACTGCCGGCATCAACCGGGTAATCTTGAAACCATTAGCGTCGGCCTGGATGTTCCGCATCTTGTGAGCCGCCAGTCCATTGATGCGGGAGATGTTAACCCCATCGGTAAAGTAAAGGTCCTCGGTCAACCGGTAGACCTTTTCCAGTATCTCTGGTTGAAAGATGGTGCCGTTTCTGGCGGCAATCACGATGGAAACCTGATTCAATCCGCCAAAGACTTTTTCTAACTTTTGCTGAACATCAATCGCCGGATGATGCTGCGGCACAAAGTCGCCTAAACTGCTGGCGATGGTCAAACGCCGCAGGGGAATGAGGGAAAGTAACGACAAAAGAAGCGGCAGAAGGACAAAGAAAATGCGCCACTGGATGATAAACCTGACCAGTTTTTCCTTCATTTGAGGGCTTCCTTCTTTATCTTGCCGGTGCCTGTTTTGGGCAGTTCGGGACGGGTTTCCACGATGGTCGGAATCTTGTAACGGGCCAGGTGTTTCCGGCAGAAATTGGCCACTTCAAATTCAGTCATCTCGCTTCCGTCCCGGGTAACAAAGACAGCCTTGACAGCCTCCCCGCGTACCGGGTCAGGCACGCCCACGACCGCCACCTCTTTCACCTTCGGGTGCTGGCGCAAAATTCCCTCCACCTCGGTCGCTAAAACATTGAGTCCGCCGACGATAATGACATCCTTTTTCCGTCCCACAATAAAGAGGTAACCGTCTTCATCAAAGCGACCGTAGTCTCCGGTGAAGAGCCAGCCATCCTTGATCACTTCAGCTGTCAGTTCCGGCTGACGATAATACCCGGCCGTAATCGGCCATCCTTTGATAATAATTTCGCCCACCTCGCCGGCCGGAACTTCTTTCCCCTGCTCATCCACAATCCTAACTTCCACCCAGGGAACAGGTTTGCCCACGGAACCAGGTTTTACCTTCTCCAGGGGCATCAAAACATTGGGAGCGGCTGATTCAGTCAGGCCGTAGCCGGCCACCAGGAGAGTTCCGGGGCAGTATTTGCGGAAACGGCTGAGCAGCTCATGCCCGCCAGGCGCGCCAAAAAGGGAAATCCAGCGCAGCGAAGAAAGGTCTGCCGTCTCAAACTCTTTCAAGTTCACCAGACCGGAAAAGTGGGTTGGCACCAGGAAGGTAAAGGTGATCCGGTGTTTGACCAGACCATCAAGCAAGTCCAGCGGGTGAAGCCGGTCAATGAGAAGCATGGGAATACCTTCCAGCATGAGAAGCGGCGCGCAGATACCGCCGTTATGAGACAGCGGCACCGCACACAGGCCAATATCCTCAGGAATAAAGTAATGGTAGTAGTTCATCGTGGCGCAGGGACTTTCCAGTTGCCGGTATGTCCACATGACACCCTTGGGAGTTCCGGTGGTGCCAGAAGTATAGAAGATGGCAGCCAGGTCATCATCAGAAATCTCAGCGACCGGGAAGACCTGGTCAGTTGCTGGCAGGTGTTTTTCCAGAGAAATCGCTTTTTCCTCAGTGTCTCCGGTCAGGATTACATCTCTGAGCCCCGGCGCTAACGCCGTGATTTCTCTGACGCTTAAATGTTTGGATGGCTGGGTGAGAAGGTACTCGCAGCCAGCGTGGCTTAACAGAATCACCACTTCTTCCAGTCTAAGGCGGCTATCCAGCGGCACAGCCACCGCACCCATTTTGAAAAGGGCCAGGTAAGCAAAAATGTATTCTGGCATATTCGGCAGGTAGATAGCTAACTTGGTGCCTTTCTCCACGCCGATGTTATTAAAGAAGTGGCAGTAGCGGTCCACCATCCGGGAGACTGACCGGTAATCAAACGATAACTCTTTGAAAATTAAGGCTTTATCTGCTGGCCGTCTTTCCGCTAATTCCGTGAGAATTTTTCCCGCATTCATTTTTGCTCCAATTTTAATAGTTAAATTTTACTACGCCCAGAAGGGTTGTCAAATTTCCAATTTTGCCATTGTGATTCTGTTCGAAGAGGAAAACCTCTGACGGAGTAAAAGCCAGGGATATCGGTTGTTGTCTGGGTGAGTGTGAAATTTTGGGTGGTTAGTGGGAAGTCGTAATCAACAACTGGCTTTTAGGATTAATCCGCAATGATTTGCTAGTTGAACTTCGGCTACGGCGTCTTCCCTGACCGGGCTTTCTTTACTCCCTGTTACCTGAATTTAGCGATTGTCTCCAGCATGGCCAGAACATTCTCGTCGGGCGTCTCAGAAACGATCATATTGGAACAGCCGGAGATAACCTTACCTGTTTCTCTGGCCTCCTCAAGGCAGGCCCGCGTCTCCGCGACGACCGCCTGCCGTGTGCCGGTGTGCAGGGTGTGGCTGGGAATGTCGCCAGCCATGGTGATATTGGGATAGCGCCGGTGGATTTCCCGGGCAGTCATCCCGGCACGGCGGTCAACCTCATAATGGCCGTCAATGCCGGAGCGGCCGTAGAGGTCCTCCGCCACCGGCCAGAGATTGCCATCACTGCCAAAGAAGTGGTACGCACCGGCTCTGTGGCAGTAGTCCGAGAGAACCTGCAACCGCGGCAGCATCAAATCGTGGAAAATTCTGGGGGAATACATGGGTCCTTTATCCGAAGCAAAATCCCCGCCGCCGAAGAGCATAACCGCACCCAGCCCGGTGATGAAAGGAATTACTTTTTTAGCGCGGGCAACCTGGACGTCCAGGTATCGAGCGACTAAGTCTGGCCGCAGTAATGTTGCTTCCAGCCAGGCAGGTTCATTCACCGGGATGGCCAGGCCTGGTCCAGGCGCCCGAACTTCCCGTTCCTGGCCAACCCGCTTCAGCACATAGATAAGGTCGGCAAACTCTTCTTCTGTTGGCTGGTACTTCTCAACCGCCTGCTCCAGGCTTTCCGCAATTTCCTCCAGGTCTTCCAGCTGGAGCTCAGGCTTCGGAGATTCCGCAATGGTGTTGTATAACTCGGTAGCCGGGTCAAGCCGCATCGTGTGCCAGGAACCATCGGCTGACTCGTAACGAAAGGTAAACTCATCAACCCGGGCCGCAGGTTTCTCGTTTAAGCGCCAGTAAGTTGGTCTGACCAGGTCGTGGTCAAGTGCGAGTGCGATCTCAATGGCGTCCTGACGGGTACGTTCCACAAACTCATCATGGGCGGCTGGTCCGTTCCAGAGAGCCACTGCCTCACGCCACTGATTGATGCCGCTGCCAACATACGCCGGCCGAGAATCAGCGAAGCCACACGGCTGGAGATAGAAATGTGGCTGATGGGAACTTTATCCGCCGGTTTGCCAGCCACCACTGCCCGGACTCTTTCCTTTGGTGTCATTTTCCTGGACCAGCAAATCACAGACTGTTACTTCAGGTAGTTTCATCATCTTAATCTGGTGTTCATCTTACCCTGTCACACAAAACTCTTCAATTTTCACTTCAAATTTGTTGCGCCCTGGCTGGAAATAACCCGGAAGGCTTCTCTTTGACAAAGACGAAGGCAGCAGGGAAGAAAGCCCAGAGGTCAGTTTTTGGAGAAAAGCATTCTGGCGTAATCGGCTAAAAATTTATACTTCTTCTGCCAGGTGGTATACAGAAAACCGCGCACGCCAGGGAAATTTTCCGCTATGTTCCACCAGCCTTTTACCTCATCAAGGGTGTCAGCGTCGTGGTAGTTGGCGATTAAAATCTTAAAGCCATTGTCGGTGAAAAACTTCAGACTTTTTTCTCTGGGTTTTCCTCCCCAGAGCGCAATAACTACCTCACGGGGTAGATAGTTCCATGAGCCGGTGAAATCTCCCCGGACAAGGTAGTAGTCAGGTCTGGCATTATGGTACGGGTCAAACATATCAGACCAGATGTAGGGTTGAACCTGCGGATTGTACCTTTTCAATATCTCCACCTGCTTTCTCACGCATTCACCCAGAAGTGCCGCCATGTTTTTTCCTTCACAGGCTTTACAGGTGCCGCCCATTCTCACCTCGTCCATGTTCAGGAATACCTTTTTATACCTCAGTTTTTCCCACAACAGTCTGGCTTCATGGTCAAAGATTTCGTACAGGGAAGGTTCAGCCATACAAACGGTTACCTGGCTATCATAAATCAGCAGGGGATGATACCAGCTCACCCGCAAGGAAGTGCCGTCCTTAATCCGGCTTCCCGGCAGAATTTTTATCGCGGGCGCCGGGTAGTCAAGGTCCCGGCGGTAAGGATTAAGGTAGGGGTCAAAAATCTTCTCGTAATCCTTTCCTTCTTCAAACACGGTGTTGTCCTCAGCGCTTTTTACCACAACAGGTGTTCCGGGCCGCCGCAACACATTGTAAAGGCCGACTTCTTCAATTTTCCAGTCATCCACCCAGAATTTTCCCTCTTTGCCACCCCAGATACCGGCGTAAAGTTTTACTTTGTTAAACTCCATGCTGTTAAACACCAGGGTCAACTTCTTCCAGTCAGCGCTGGCTGGCAGATGGTAAGAACGCGGGGCAAGGTCCCGGCTGTCTCCCAGGGCCAGAAGACGGAAATTCCCTGATGGTTTCAGGTTCTCGGTTTTAACCTGGATGGTGGCCCTGTAGCACCGGTAGGGAATGACGCTTACTTCCTGCATCACCCGGCCGTGGCCGTGGGGAGAAACGGTGAAGTTTTCAAATCTCAATGAGGCCTTACCGCTATGGCTGACCGCGGTATCAATAAAGCTGATTTTACCAGGCTCATCGTGAAACCGGTATCCGGCGGCTCTATTTCCCTGATACTCTTCAAAGCCGCCGTTGGTTATCCCCTCAGTCTTCTCTGGAACAAAAAGCGCCTGATTTCCCTTTACCTGGAAAAGGGCTTCCTTTACGGGCAGACCTTCAGTTAGGTTTCTATCGTGGGCCAGCACGCTCCCGTATCCCACGGAGAAAACAGCAGGGATCAGTTCTAACCTGAATTGTTCACAGGCCTTTTTTATTTTCTCCAGCCCCTCAAAGTACTTCTCGTCCTGTTTGCAGAGGGAGTCAAGCCCGCCGGAAAGCACCACTCCGTTGTAGTTATTTTTTGCTACCTGCTCAATCAAGGAGACGAGATTGTCGGTATCCACCTGGCTGGTCAGTTTGAAGCCAAACAGCCACACCAGCCTGTCCTGAAAGTTTAGGGGAAAACAGGAATGGGCTATCCCGGCTACCGCCATTATCAGGATAAGTTTTCTCACGCTCTCATTTTATACCAGCAGCAGGCAGAGGGAAAATAGGTGTTCACCAGGAAAGTTAAGTCTTCCCCTTGTTGAGCCAGTTTAGTTTGACTGACTGGCAGGCGAGGGTTATAGAGCTTGCGTAAGTTCTGGCAGGGCTACGCATCAGGTAAACACAGGGAAAAAGTGGAGAGTCTGGCAGAACTATTGTCAGAAGGGCTGAGATAAAGGTAATATACAAAAGAAGGAGGTCTCATGATGAATTGGAAGAAGGCAGGTTCTGTTCTGGTGCTCATGTTTTTTCTGGCGGGTGCTGCCTGGGCGCAGGAAGGTTACTTGAGAATCACCAGTACACCTGACGGCGCCAGTATCAGTATTGACGGTAAGGAGAAAGGGAAAACCCCGCTTCTTTTAGCCATCGCACCGGGCAAGCACACCATCGTAGCCAGTCTTTCCGCCTATGATAGCGTTACCCAGACGGTGGAAGTGCTGGAAAATGAAGTAACCAGAGTGGATCTTACTCTTCAGAAAAAGGCAGTCCGCCTTCCGGTAGCCACTCCTTTGCGGCCTTCCGGTAAAGGTAATCTCACCATTATTACTGACTGGCCAGATGCCACTATCTACCTTGATGGCTTAAACACAGGGGAGAAGACGCCGGCAACCTTGAAGGACTTATCCGCCGGATTGCATTCTATAATTCTGGTCAGTGGTGACCTGGCGATGTTTGACCGGGTTTTCGTCCAGCCGAACAAGACTTCTGTGGTCAAGAAGTCCTTTGAAGATTACAAGAAGACGCGGCTTTCTCTATTAAAGTCCGAAGAAGAATCCTTGAAGCAAAAGGAGATTGAAGAGAAAAGGCAGAAGCTACCCGCCAGAGTAGCCTTCAAGCTGGAGAAGTTAGCGGCCGCCTCCACGGGCAAGACTGGTTCGGTACTGTGGGATACCACGGATACAGTGGTGCTGACTTTTGCTTACAGAAAGGCTGGCGCCACCGAGTGGACGACCAGAGAATTAAAATGGGAGGCGCCGGAGGAAGAGCCTATTTCTCTGGAAAAGGGTACCTATGAGCTTCAGATGACAGCCACCCGCTATAAGCAGCCGAAGGGATTGTTGACTATTATCGTGGAATCCAAAAAAGAAAAGGTGGCTGAAGCCAAAGCATCCCTGAAGAAGGATTTGCAGGCGGATACTCTCTATACCTTCACGCTCAGTTATGATGGAGGTACCAACCTGAGTTATAAAATAGAAGAAAAAGCGCTCAATACCGCGGTGGAGTAAAAACGGCAGCAGGTAGCACAGGATGAGGAAGAATTTCAGGGTTTTAACGCTGAGCCTGACAGTGGCCCTTGCTCTTGTTTTCTTCTGGGCACCCCTGCCCCACTGCGACCACCTTTTCTTTCAGGATAGTTGCTCGGTCTGCCTGCTTCATCTGTCCGTTAGCAATCAGTGTTCTCCTGGCGTCGTAGCCGTATGGCTGTGGCTGGTCCTTGTTTTTCTGCTTGCCGTCAGTCCTTTTCTCTTCATCCAGCAGAAGAGAGTCTTTACTGCTTATACCCGCGCGCCTCCGCTTTCCTGATTCCGTCCTTTTTTCTCTGAGCCTCAATCACCAGGAGGTGTTATGCGTCGCTTTCTACTTTTAAGTGTTTTCCTTCTGTGGAGCAGCCTTGGCCGGGGTGAGGAGTCAGCGGAAAGTTTAAGGCAAGAACTGCGTCGGCTTACCGAAGAACTTTCCACAATCAAACAAACTTACGAACAGCGGATTAAACTCCTGGAAGAAAGAATAAGCCAGATGGAAAGAAAGATGGAACCAGAAGTGGCTGCTCCTTCCGTGGCGGAAAAGAAGACTTCTTCGGTGGGTCTGCCTGACATCAGCGTCATCGGAGATATCCAGGGGAATTTTGGTCCGGATCGGGAAGGAGATGACTCCCGGAATAAACTCTTCCTTCAGGAACTGGAGCTGGGATTACAGGGGTATCTCTTTCCGGAGATTAGAGCCGATGCCTTTGTCTCCCTTCACCGTCATCCGGACGGAGAGTACCAGGCAGAACTGGAGGAAGGCTATGTCAGTTTTCTCAATCTGGGACACGGCTTTTCTGCCCAGTTAGGCAAGAAACTGATTTCTTTCGGCAAACTCAACCCGATTCATCCCCATCACTGGGATTTTGTGGATCGGCCTCTGGTTCTGAAAGAATACTTGGGAGACCATGGGCTGGCCGGCAATGGTGTCAGCCTTTCCTATCAGTTACCGCTTCCCTTCTTTGCTCAGGTGGAAAGTGGCGCCTGGTATGTTGACAGTGAGCATGTCCATGGCGAACTACCGATGGTCAGTCCGGCTGACGAAGTTTACACGGCCCGGGTATGGTTTGGCGGCGAACTGGGCCAGACCGAAATGGAACTGGGTTTTTCCGGGTTGAAAGGTTACGGTTCTCACCATGAACAGCACCTGGATAAACTCAATCTTTACGGGGCTGACCTGACCATGAAATACTTTGGGCCTGGCTACCGGAGACTTCTGTGGCGCAATGAAATTCTTCATTGTGAGAGAAAAATTCCGCCGGGCACAGTCAGTCACTGGGGCGGCTATACCCACCTGAACTGGCGGTGGGATAAGTACTGGAATGTCGGTTTTCGTTACGATTGGGTTCAACCACCATTTCCCAAGCCCCTTCGTTCCAGCGAAAAACAGAGCAGTCTTATCCTTACCAGAAATCTTTCGGAAATGACCAGTCTTCGGTTTCAGGCCTTTACGGACATGAAGGATGACTATGGCGTTTATCTTCAGGTTCTTTTCGGTATTGGACCGCACAGCCATCCTCTGGAGTAGGGTCACAGAAATAGTGAGGTAGTGTCAAAAAAGGAAGAAACAAGGATGAAAAGAAAGGGAACAAACTGGCTCACTCAGAATGCTCCGGCACAGACAAGGACTACGCCGAAATCGGTCGCTCGGCGAACTCGCTCGCCATCTGGCGAGCTCAGACACCGCCGAGTAAGGTATTGCGTCCCGGATAAACTTTTCCGGTCCGCCTACCGAGCGCGTGCGCTTTTCGTCTTGTCTTGTAGCTGTGCCTTCGCAAATCGTTCGCCAGTTATTCCCTTCCTTTTTTGACAGTGTGGGGCAATGGCGGAGAGATAAAGACAGGCAGAACCAAAAAAGGAATAAAAGAAGAATGAAAAGAAAGGGAACAAACTGGCTCACTCAGAATGCTTCGGCACAGACAAGGACTACGCCGAAATCGGTTGCTCGTCGAACTCGCTCGCCATCTGGCGAGCTCAAACACCGCCGAGTAAGGTATTGCGTCCCGGATGGACTTACCCGGTCCGCTTACCGAACGGTGCCGCTTTTCGTCTTGTCTTGTATCTGTGCCTTCGCAAATCGTTCGCCAGCTGTCCCCTTCCTTTTTGACAGTGTGGGAGGAAGGGCAGGGAAACAAAAGCACAGGCAGAACCATTGAGACACAGAGAAAAGACTAAAAGACAACCCATTTTTGAAAGAACCTAAAGTCCTAACAGGGAGGCAGGATGAAATGGCTGGCGGTAGTTCTGCTGGTGAGTCTGGCTGCGTGCGCCATCGTGAATGTTTATGTGACTTTTCCGGAAGAGAAAATTAAGCAGGCCGCAGATGACCTGCTTGGCCCGGCCGAGCCGGTTAAGCCGAAAACTCCAGGGCAATCTTTCTTCAGGTTTGACTTCACTGCTGCGGCCTGGGCCCAGGAAGTGGGTATCAGTCGGGACCTTAAAACTTCTTCTCCAGTTCTTGACGAAATCAAGAGATTGCGTGATTCCTGGCGGGATAAGATTGACCAGTATAAAGCCAAAGGCTATCTCGGAGAAACCAATAACTTTTCTCTGGTGTTGAAAGACCCACCGCCGGCCAGTATTGCCGCTGAAGTGAAAAACTACCTGGAAAAAGAAAATCAGCAACGTCAGGCGATGATTGCCGAACTGATGAAGATTAATAAGGCTGACCCCTCCCAGGAGAAAACCTTCCGCACCATTTTTGCCGAGGTGATGATTAACAAGTACACGCCCTCAGGTGCCTGGATTCAGGAAGCCGATGGTACCTGGGTCAGAAAGAAATGAAAAGTCTTCTGCTGAATGGCTGCGAAGCTGCGGCTGAGGCGGCGATTGCGGCTGGTTGCCGTTTCTACGCCGGCTATCCGATTACCCCTCAAAACCGCTTCCCGGAGTACATGAGTTTTCGCCTGCCTCAATCTGGCGGTGTTTTCCTTCAGGCAGAGAGCGAACTGGCGGCAATCAACATGGTTTTTGGAGCCGCCGCGGCTGGTGCCCGGGCGCTGACCTCTTCTTCCAGTCCGGGTATTTCCTTGAAGCAGGAAGGCATTTCCTACCTGGCCGGCTGTGAGCTGCCGGCGGTAATTATCAACATGAACCGGGCAGGCCCGGGCCTGGGCGATGTCACACCCAGTCAGTCTGACTACTTTCAGTCCACCCGGGGCGGCGGCCACGGGGATTACCGGACCATCGTGCTGGCTCCCTGGTCGGTCCAGGAAATCTATGATTTTACTTATCTGGCCTTTGACCTGGCTGACCGATACCGCAATCCAGTGCTTATTCTTTCTGACGGGATGGTTGCCCAGCTTCTGGAGCCGGTGCATCCAAGAAACGGGATGAAAAAATTGCCCCAGAAGAAATGGGCACTGACCGGTTGCCGCGGCCGGAAACCCAACTCCATCAAGTCCCTTTTCTTAACCCCTGGCGTTCTGGAGACACACAACTGGAAGTTAGCCCGGAAATATGAACGGATGGAAAAAAGAGAGGTCCGCTGGGAATCTTATCTCTGCGAAAAGATGGAACTTCTCATCGTAAGTTTTGGTATCTGTGCCCGGATTGCCCGGGAGGCGATGGAACAGGCCCGCCGGGAAGGTCTCCGGGTCGGTCTTTTTCGGCCGATTACTCTGTGGCCCTTTCCTTACAGGCAATTGAAATCCTGCCTGGAAAAAGTTTCCAAGGTGCTGGTGGTTGAACTTAATCTTGGCCAGATGCTGGACGATGTGAAAATTGCCTCTGGCGGCCATTCCCGGATTTTTTTCTACGGTCGGCCTGGTGGCGGCGTGCCCACTCCGGAAGAAATTTTGAAGGAAATCAAGAAAAAATGAAGGCACTTTTTACCCGGCCCCGGTCGCTCACCAGCAATGTCATGATTTACTGTCCGGGCTGCGGCCATGGCCTGGTCCACCGGCTGGTCGCTGAGGTTATTGACGAACTTGGTCTTCGCGAAAGAACGATAGGTGTCGCGCCGGTAGGCTGTGCGGTTCTGGCTTATAACTACTGGAACTTTGATGTCACCGAGGCCGCTCATGGTCGGCCGCCGGCAGTGGCTACCGGCATCAAAAGGGTGCTGCCGGACAGGCTTGTTTTTACCTATCAGGGAGACGGAGACCTGGCCGCGATAGGGACCGCGGAGATTATTCATGCCGCGGCCAGAGGGGAAAAAATCAGCGTGATTTTTGTTAACAATGCGGTCTACGGGATGACCAGGGGGCAGATGGCGCCGACCACGCCCCTGGGACTGAAAACCACGACCACGCCTTCTGGCCGGGACCCGGACCTCCATGGTTACCCCATCCGGGTGTGTGAACTTCTTACCAGTCTGGAGGGTGTCTGCTATCTTGAACGGGTAGCGGTAGATTCTGTTCCGGGGATTCTCAAAGCCAGGCAGGCTATCCGGAAAACCTTCACTTACCAGTTAGAAAACCGGGGCTTTTCTCTGGTGGAACTTTTGTGTTCCTGTCCCACGAACTGGAAGATGACTCCGTCCCAGGCCATGAAGTGGATCGGCCAGGAGATGGTGAAATGGTTTCCTCCTGGCGTTTACAAGGATGTTGACAGCACTAACCAGGGCTGACCGGTTATGATTTTCATACCTTTTTCCTTGATTTTGTTCCTGCTCTTTCTTTTTCTCCTGCCATTCTTTTTCCTGTTAATCCAGATTGAAATTGTGCGACTGGCTCTTTCCAAATTAGGTCTTTCGCCGGCGGCCGCCTTTGCCATTGTGCTTCTTTCTCTTATCGGCAGTTCCATCAACATCCCCCTGGTAAGCAGAGAGGCTCCGGCCTGGCAATCTTTCCGACCGGAAATTTTTCCTCTGCTGGCTCCCTTCCGGATGCCAGAATTAGTTCAGCGCCAGGTGATCGCCATTAACTTAGGGGGAGCAGTAATTCCTCTGCTGCTGTGTCTTTACCTGCTGCCGAAAGCGCCGGCCTTACCCACCTTTTTTGCAACTTTGATTTCCACCCTGATTTGTTTCTACCTTTCCCGGGTGGTGCCTGGTCTTGGCGTGACCATCCCTGCTTTTATCCCTCCTCTGGTTGCTGTCTCCTTAGCCTATCTTTTCTCTCCCGGCAACAAAATACCGGTGGCTTACATTTCAGGGGTATTAGGTGTCCTGATTGGCGCAGACCTGTTAAACCTGCCGCACCTGGAGACCTATCCCGGGGTCATGAGTATTGGTGGAGCCGGCGTTTACGACGGCATTTTTCTGGTGGGGATTATTTCCGCCCTGCTGGCATAAAGGGACAGGATGAGTGAAGAAAAAAGGCCCCTTCGGGACTGGCCGGAAGACGAAAAACCCAGAGAAAAACTCTGGCGGGAAGGCGAACACCGTCTTTCCGATACGGAACTGCTGGCGATTCTGCTGCGCACAGGCACCAGGGGTCAAACGGCCCTGGAACTGGCCAGGGCTATCCGGGAAAGGTTTGGCTCTTTCCGGAACATGAGCCACAGCAGTCTCCAGGAGTGGCTCAAAATTAAAGGATTGGGCCAGGCCAAAATCTGTCAGGTTAAGGCGGCCCTGGAGATAGGCCGGCGCCTGGCCGGTGAAGCCAGCCCGGTCAAAGAAAAAATTTCTTCAGCGGCTGACGTTTTCCGGATGTTAGGTCTAAGGATGAGGGACTTAAAGTATGAGATTTTCAGGGTTCTGTTGCTGGATTCCCGAAATCGGTTACGGGAGGATGTGGAGATAGAACAGGGCACGGTAAACCAGGCGCATCCCTTAATCCGGGAAGTTTTCCAGGTCTGTCTGGAGAAGCGGGCCGCGGCACTTATCTGTGTGCACAACCATCCTTCCGGCGAAGCCTCACCCAGTCCAGAGGACCAGGAGTTTACCCGGTGTCTGGTTCAGGCCGGTCAGGTTCTCAATGTGCGCGTGTTAGACCATGTGATCATCGGCGACAATACCTATTACAGTTTTGCCGACCACGGATTACTCTGAGCATGCCAGCCAGATATCTTCCCAGAACGAAAATCATCTGTACCTTGGGACCAGCCAGTTCCAGCCAGCGAACGTTGCGGCAGATGATGTTAGCCGGTATGGACATGGTCAGGATCAATTTTTCTCATGGCAGCAAGGAAGAATACCTGTACCGGATAAAACTGGTGCGCGGCCTGAACTGCAAGTATCGCCGTGCCGTGAAAATTCTCGGTGACCTGGAAGGTCCGCGGTTGCGGATTGGTCGGCTGCCTCCGAACGGAGAAAGGCTGCTTTCTCCGGGACAGATTTTCTCCCTGGTGCCAAAAGAAAGCGCTGAGCCCCGCTGTCTTCCCTTTGACTATCATGGTTCTCTTTCCGATCTGGCTGGTGCTGACTTTGTCTACATTGACGATGGTACCATTGTCCTCAAGGTGTTAAAGTTGGAAGTGGCCGGGCTGCGGGTCCGGGTGATTGAGGGCGGCCGGTTGAAAGAGAGAAAAGGGATTAACCTTCCTGGCGCCAGACTTAAATTTCCGCGGCTGAGCCAGCAGGATAGAAATGACATTCACTTTGCTCTGAAGCATAAATTTGACTGGCTGGCCCAGTCTTTTGTCCGGTCCGGTGATGATGTGGCAGCAGTCAAAGAAGCCAGTAAGGGCCGGATACCTGTCTTCGCCAAGATAGAAAACAGAGAAGGGCTTGGGCACCTTGAAGAAATTCTGGAAGTGGCTGACGGAGTGATGGTTGCCCGGGGTGACCTGGGCGTGTCTCTGCCGGTGGAAGAAGTCCCGCTGGTTCAAAAGGAGATTATTGCGCTGTGCCGGGAAAAGAAAAAACCGGTGATTACCGCCACCCAGATGTTAGAGCATCTGGTGGAACATCCTGTACCCACCCGGGCCGAGGTGGCAGACATTGCCAACGCTGTCTTAGACGGGACCGATTACGTGATGCTTTCCGCAGAAACCGCGGTGGGTCGCTACCCGGTACGTGCGGTAAAGATTATGAACAGGACGATTTCTCTGGCAGAGAAATGGCAGAAAAAGGCCATTCACTTTCTCAGAGAAAGATAAGCCCGGGAAGTTTCTTCCTGCCAGGTGAAGGCAACGCTGGTGCCATTGAGCAGTAAACGGTGTGGTCTTTCCGGCAGATAAAAGCTCACCGACTCCAGTGTCACTTCTTCCCAGGGCACAAGTAGCCGCAGGTCCTGTTTTTCAAGCCTGGCCTGCAACTTGAGGAGTCGATACTCTCCCTTCTGATACTGGTAACTGACCCCATCGTCCTCATACAGATGATACTCGGCCTGGCCGTTCTGGCTCAGGAAAATATGCAGGGTGAAGCCTTCCCTGATTTCCTGGCCCAGATACTGAATTACCGGGCCTAAGGGCAGGATGGAATTTTCCCGGAGAAACAGGCCGCCACCGCGGTTTTCGGGCGGCTGTTAGTTTATCAGGCCTGGTCCGGAAAAGACTTTTTTTGTCCAGAAATCAAGCCAGCGTCCCGCAGGAAGATAAACTTGCCGGGAGAAAGCCGTGACCAGAAGCTCCCGGCCGAGGCAGAAATCGTTCAGACAATTAGACACTTCCGGCAGGTCGGAAAATTCCAGGGGCAAAGGTCTAAGGATGGGTACGCCACTGGTATGCGCCTGGTAGGCGCAGGTGTAAAGGTGGGGAAGAAGCTGGCTGCGCAAGTTAGCATAATCAAAGAAGACTGAATACAACTGTTCATCCAGCAGCCAGGGATGCCGGAAATAATTCCAGTAGTTAACTTGAAGCATCGGAATTTGAAAAATTCCGATGCGGATTAGGGGGTGTACGGGGGAAATAATCTGATTTCCCCCGTGGGGTGACAGGGAGCGGCCGCGACCGTCAGAGGGGCGTGCGCCCCTATGAAAGTAATCCCGTAAGGGATTATCTTGAGCCCACGGTAGCAGGAACCCGTAATGAATGCCTTCTCTGGTTGTGGTTTCCATATCGCAGCTTTACCAGACCGTGGCCGGAAAGGGCCAGGTTCAAGCAGGCCACCAGGGTTTTCGCGCCGCCGCCGGTGTCTCCGGTCCAGGTGCCGGTATACCTTTGCAGACCAGCCGGCTGGAGTGAAACAGCAGGGTCTCCGGCCGGTGTACTGCTTGAAACCTTCAAACATCTCCTGGCTGTAAAGTAACGGATAAAGGTTGTGCATTTCCTCATCTTTCATACCGTTTCCCCAGAGTCGGTCAGGATGCTCGCAGACCTGCAGGGCACCGTCCTGCTTGAAAAAGTCAACGCCCTGGTCAATAAACTTTTTCAGATGTTCAAACCAGGGCTGGTCAACTTTGGTTAACTTGTCCATATAAATCGGGCTGGTGAAGTGCGCATCTTTCTCGGTATCGCCTTCAGATGGAGAAGATACTTCCTTCTCTCTAATTAGCCGGTGTTTTTCCGCCTGGTAAGAAAGGTCATAGTCGTTGCACAGCCACAGTTCCACCCGGTAGCCAAAACGTTTCAGCGCCGCCAGGAAAGTATGCGGGCCGTTCGGGGCATAGGAAGGAAAGGGGAAACGGACCGGGTGCCATCGCTTTTCCGTACTGTAGTCATACTCCTTTTCCATCCACCCTGGCTCTAAACCGATAATCTGAGAGGGAATTTTTCTTCCGCGGAACTTGACCGCATCGCTGATTACCTCAAAATCGTTGGCCTGGGTCCGACAGATAAACCTGAGACCAAAAGACCATTTCGGAGGCAGCGCCGGCCGGTCACCGCAGTATAACGGGCAAGAAGACTTTTGAAGTCCTTGCCAGCAAAAAGGAAAAGGTCCACCGGCCCTTCAGGGATAAGAATCTGCACTTTCGCCAGGTCGCTGGAAGCCACATCCCAGGTATGCCGGAAGGTGGTATTCAGAAAAAGGCCATATCCTCGGCTGCTCATCAGAAAGGGAATGGGAATGTAACGGGTGACATTCTGGATCCACATCCGGGCGGTGACGCCTTTTCGTTCTATGGTGTTCCGGTTTAAGTCTCCCAGTCCGTAGAAAAACTCTCCCTGTTGAACCGAAAAGAGAAATTTATAGCCGCTGGAAAAAGGAGAGACCTCGCCGCTCAGAATAATTTCTCGGTCAGCCCCTTTAAGGGTCAGCCGCCGCTGGTTAAGTGTCAACTTTACCCTGATTCTCCCATCGGCAAAAGTAGCCTAAGTCCAGTTTCCCTCCAGAAAGCCGTAGCGTTCCAGGCCGGAAATTTTTTGCCCTGGTTCCACCAGGGTGATTCTGAAGATACCATTGTTTCCCTGCTGACACCGAAGTTTGATCGCCGGCATGTTCACCCCACTAATTAAATCCTGGTGAAAAATGATTCCAGACTTCCTTACTTAAAAAGCCAGCGTGGCGCCAGTATAAATCATACTTGATTTCTCAAACTCTCCAAAAAGGGTGTTGGCTCGTCCGGCAAAATAGTGCAGGCCTCCGTAGATGGTGAGCCGGTCATTCACCTCGTAACTGACTCTCGGGCTGACCCGCCAGTCGCCATTGCCCCCGAAAACAGCCAGGACTTCTGATTTGAGTCTTTCGTTGAGAAAATCTTTGGAGAGCTTAACTGTCGCCATATTTTCTACTTTGTTGATGGGCGCCAGGGTCGCCGGATGAAGCAGATGACCGGACGCCACCTGGTCATCCTGGTTGATGTACTGGATAAACTGCACACTGGCCAGCAGGTCGGTGAAAAGATACTTATCCAGACCCAGGACATAGGCAAAGGTGTTCTGAGTGGTATTGCCGGTGGCGTTACCGTCGGCGCCGGTGGGATAGGGTTTGTCCAGGGTATAGGTGCATTCTCCCCGGATGGTCAGCCCGGAAAGCCGTCCGGTATTGATGGCTTTGGTGAAAGAAGCCCCGATGACCTGGGTGCGTTGATAATTCCTGGTTAGCTGAAGTGTCCAGGGAGTCGGCGGTGCTGGCGGTGGAAAGGGAATCTGTCTCACGGTGACACTGGGGTAAAACTCGCGGCCATACTTATAGTTGAGACTGTACTCCCAGCCGTTGAGCACCTGCTGCCAGCGCACCGCGAAATCCGGGTCGTCAAAACCGTCTGCCGGCAGGTTATCCACTATCTGATAGGTCACCCAGGGCGGCAGAACAGGCGGTGGACGATTGGCCACCCGGTAAACAAAGACATCGCCGTAACCAGCATTAAAGTTGGGTTCGTGGTCCGGAATCAGGAGAAACTGGAGATTGCCATCGGTGATGGGGGTGAATTCAAACCGCAGCATCCACAGCGGTATCCGGTATTCAGCGGCGTCATCCAGATTGGCGTACCGGTTGTCAGCAGGATTGATGCAGTCCAAAAGCCTCACGCCGTCGGCTGTTCCCCAGACCACCTGCTGCCGGCCAGCCCTTAAGAAAAAAGGCTGGTGCTGGTAGTCAAGGAAAATCTCCCGGAGCCATAAGTTTCCGGCGTTGGTGGCAGTTTTGGCCGACCCGTTTTTGTACTGGCCGGCCACGTCATAGACAAAGTCGTAGTACTTCTTCAGGTTGAAATACAGCGAGACCTCCCGGGTGAAATCAAATGTTCCTTTTAACTGAAGGCTGGTGTATTTTTTCATCAGCTGGTCCGGCTCATTCAGATGAAAGCCGAATTCCGCATTGAAATAGGTGCTCAGAGTCAGTTTGTCTTTTTCCAGAGCAGCGGCGGAAAAGGCTAAAGTTAAGAGAACTAAAGCGAAGGATACCTTTCTCATCTTTCCTCCTTTCCGTGATAGTTGTTTTTCACCACTTCATCTTCTGCAGGTTTTCCACACTGAAGATGTTTTCCTTCAGACCCTGGTCAAACTTGATTTCCTCGTTGACCACGATGGAGACATCGCCGGTTCGCAAATCCTTACCTTCAATAATGATCTGGGTGGGATAGCTATTCGGTCCCACGAGCTGGTAAGAGCGAAACAGAGTTTTGTACATCTTGCCATTCTTATCAAAAACCTCCTGGAAGAGACAGCAGCCATCGCTTTTCCTCAGCCAGAAAGTCCGTCTGGAACGAAGGGTGGTCTGCCTTCTGGGAAAGGCTTCAATGAGGTAACAGTCATCGCCGGCGTAATATGTTTTCCCGTCGTACTCGGATTTGTATCCCGGAAACTTCTTGACCCCGACTAACTTGTAGGTTTCGTAGGATGGCCGCCAGGAGGTAATCTCCTCCACGGTGAAGACACTTCCCATAAAGGAGTCATCGTCGTTAGCCGGCGAGGTGCGCCTGGCTTTCTTCAGAGAAGGCAGGTAAAGCCACTGCTCGCGCTCTTTTTCCGGGTCAAGGTAGGACCAGGTAAGGGTGGCTACACCCTTTACCGCAGCCGGGGAAACGAAAGCCACATAATCCTTGTAGTCAATGCCGTGCTGCTGAAGGATAATCCTGGCCCGGTATCCCTGTCTTTCCCGCCTGGCCTTTCCCCGGTCAATGAGAATAACCTTGTTATTACTGGTGTAGTCTCTGGCAAACCTGGTGAACTGAATCTGATACCAGACATCAATCAACTGGTCCACACTCATCCCTTCCTTCGGCTTCGGTACTTCACCGGCCAGCGCCATTCCCGCGGCCATTACTATCAACAACAGCCACCTTGTCTTCCGCATCTTTCCTCCCGGTTGGTTAAGTTAAGATTGTTTTACTTTCCCATTCTTGTCGTCTTATCTTCCGGCACCGCCTTCCCTGGAAAAAAATCGCAGGCAGCAGAAAGAGAGCTGCCACCATGTTCAGAATTAAGAGACAGGCCAGAGACAACCCCAATTTTGCCTCCATCTTCACCGGCGAGAAGATCCAGACCAGGACACCGGCGGAAACAGATGCCGCGGTGAAAAAGACCGCTTTGCCTGAGCCAAGGAGACTTCGTCTCACCGCGTCAGCATGCCGGCTTTCGTCCCGCATCCGGCCAAGGATGTAGATGCCGTAGTCTACACCCAGTCCAATTCCCAGGGAGGCCAGGGGTAAAGTTTCCACGGTCAGCCCCACGCCCATGAAACCCATGAGGCCAAAGGTTACCAGGATGCTGAAGAGTAAAGGAATAAGAAGCAAAAGGCCCTGGGTAAGACTTCCTAAGAAAATAGCCGCCGCCACCAGAATCACCGGCGTAACCAGCAAGAGACTCTGGGGAATACTTTGCTTTACCACATCATTGACCGCGGCTAACTGGCCGATAATCCCGCCAGGATAAAGAAAATTGACGGCCCTGCTGCGATGAAACTTGGTCTGCCACTGCTCGGTGGCCGATAGAACCTTCCTGATGGTGGAAGAACGATGGTCTTTTAAGTCCACCTTGATGTTGGCATGCGTGAAGTCAGGGCTGCAGACGTGGTCAAAATCTCCTGGAAATCCGGAAATGGAGTAAAGGAAAAGATATTCACCGATGGTGGCGTCCTGCTCCGGTATCCGGTAGTACTCAAAGCGGCCTTCGTTAAAAACCATGTGAAAACCTTTGATGTAATCAA
>Ga0116167_1001675_pt1:0-15000 | contig 19985 bp, 17 predicted proteins | sample AD_JPNMR3_MetaG_FD_89794 | JGI IMG/M metagenome (GOLD analysis project Ga0116167, IMG submission 89794) | Active sludge microbial communities of municipal wastewater-treating anaerobic digesters from Japan - AD_JPNMR3_MetaG | ecosystem: Engineered > Bioreactor > Anaerobic > Digestate...
AAAAATACCTCACAATAAGACGAAAAACCCTCTCGGAAATGTGCGAACGATGACAGTACCTGTTAACCTTGTCCATAAGCCAACTTATAGCACTTTTCACGTGCCAAAGTTGTCATGAACCTTGCGATAAGCCCAGCAAGATCGTGAGCCTGGAGAGACTCAACAACTACGTGGCGGACAACATGGACAACCTCGCCCACGACATCGCACAAGGAGACGGAGAGTACCTGCACACCCTCGCCGTGCTCATGGAGGTCCCGGAGACCGAGAGGCAGGCCTTCTACTCGAGGCTGAGGGCAAACTTCTCCAGCATCTATACCTCACCGGACGTGACGAGCGCCGAGGTCCTCGATCACATCGGAAACCTGATGTAAGACCGGCCCCATGCTGGGGACGCTGGGGAAGAGAAAAGGCCTTTGGAAAGAAGGCCCCCCTTCCCGCACGATACAGTGGGTGCTCTGGCATCTCTGCGTGTTCTGCTGCGTCTCGTCGCCGGTCGGGGCGTCCGATTACGCCTCTGTGGCGGTCGAGCGCGCAAAGGCCTTGAGATTGCACGAGCACCCGTACTGGCATGTGTTGCTGCACTACGAAAGCGGTCTGTTCGGGCTTCGGAGCCTCGTGGACGACGACAGGTTCTTCCTCGCCCCGGACGGGAAGACGAACCCTGAATCGGAGCTGGAGGCCACCATAAGGGCGTTCTTCAGGGCGCCCGGGCAGGGCGAGACGCCGGCGGTTTGCAGGTTCGTGGCCAGGTACGAATGGCTCAGGCGCATGCTCGACCTCGATACGGGCAGGCTGCCTGTCCCGTCGTGTACTGATTTCATGGCATTCCTGGAACAGATGCGCCCGAAGTCCGCCACCCTCGCCTTCCCCATGGCGCACCTCAACAGTCCTGCATCCATGTACGGTCACACGCTCGTCACGGTCCAGACCGCCAACGAGAGCGCACTGCTCTCCTATTCCGTGAGCTACTCGGCTCTCACCTCCGAGACCTTCGGGCCGGCATTCGCGCTCAAGAGCATCTTCGGGTTCTATCCCGGCTACTTCTCCGTCCTCCCGTATTACCGGAAGCTCCAGGAATACAACGACGTGGATCACCGGGACATCTGGGAATACAGGCTCGATCTCACGGAAGAGGAGACCAGGAGGATGATCCTCCATGTCCGGGAGCTCCAGGACATACACTCGGACTACTACTTCTTCGACGAGAACTGTTCCTACTCGCTCATGTATCTCCTCGACGCCGCCCGGGACGGCGAGAGGCTGACCGGCAAGGTCCGGGGATGGATGATACCGCTGGACTCCATTCGGATGATCGAGCGCGCGGGCATGATCGAGGGGGTCTCCTACAGGCCGTCGAGGGTCACGAGGATAAGGTATTTCCTGGGGCGGATGACGGATGCGGAACGAGAAATGGCATACTCGTTGGCCACCTCCGACGGGGATACGCATCACGACGAGGGTTTGACCACGGGACGGGGCGCCCTGGTGCTCGAGGCCGCGGGGGAGTACCTCCAGTACCTCTACACGAAGGGGGCAGTATCCCGTGACGACTACAGGAGGCGCTACCTGAAGATACTGACGGCCCGGAGCGCCTTGGGCCCCCAGGAAGACGAAGAACGAGGTGAGCCCGCCCCTGGGGCCGACCCCCTGAAGGGACACCTCTCGAACAGGTTCTCCCTCGGTGCGGGCGCAAGAACCGGTGACCCCTTCGTTGAGTTCAGGGTGAGGCCCGCGTACCACGCCCTCATGGACGACGACACGGGCTATGTGGAGGGTGCGCACCTGGTGTTTGCGGACGTCATCCTCCGGTCGTACCCCGGCGAGGACAGGTTCGTCCTCCAGGCAATCGACGCCATCGACATCGTGTCTCTCTGCCCGAGGGACAGGTTTTTCAGGCCTATTTCCTGGAAGGTGAAGGCGGGTCTCACCCGTGTGCCCGACAGCAACGGTGCGGATCGCCTCGTGTTCGGCGTCAACCCGGGTGCCGGTTGGGCCTTCGGGGAGACTGCGGGGCTCCTTTGCTACGGCATGGTGGAGACGGCGGCGTACGTGGGCGGGGTCCTCGAGAAGGACTGCCTGTTCGGGGCCGGTGCCTCGGCCGGGGTCCTGAAGACCTTCCCCACGCCCCTGAAGTGGAAGGTGCACCTGTTCACGAGGGGCTTGACGCTGGGTCCCTGGGACAGGCACAACCACTTCGAGGCAGGGCTCAGCCAGGGTCTCACCCTGGGGAAAGACGAATCGCTGGGGATAGACCTGGCCTTTGAGAGGGAGAGAGGTTTCCCGCAGTGGGAGTCGAAGGTGTCGTGGAACGTGTTCTTCTGAGCTTCAAGCGTACGGGCCGGAAGGTGCGGGTGAAGGAAGAGCCGGCGGCTTCACCAGGGAGAGGCTCACCGCGCTGGACGGTCGAGGGCCGAGCGTTCCCGGCGGCCGCCCTCTTTCTCTCGGCCTTCCTTGCGTGTGCCGGGTGCGTCTGCCGGGCGGTCTACGTCCCGGACGACGTCATCCATGCGACGCCCGGGATGCTCGGGATGCCCCACGAGGAGGCGTCCATAACGACCGCCGACGGGGAGGTCCTCGGCGCGTGGTGGATCCCGGCGCGCAATCCCTCGGGGACCGTCCTGTTCTGTCATGGAAACGGCGGGAACATCTCCACCTGCCTCGAGGCGGCACGGCTGATCAACAGCATGGGCCTGAACGTACTCCTGTTCGATTACCGGGGGTATGGCAGGAGTACCGGTTCGCCCTCTGAGGAGGGTACCTACAGGGATGCCGCTGCCGCCTGGGACTACCTGGTGAGGGTGAGGGGCGTGAGGCCGGAGACGATCGTCGTCTGGGGAAAGTCCCTGGGCGGGGCAGTGGCGGCGAGGACGGCCGCAGAGTACAAACCTGCGGCCGTGGTGATCGAGTCGGCCTTCACCTCCATCCCCGACCTCGTGTCTGACATGGGGTATCCCATCCTGTCGCGGTGTTTCTCCGGGTGTTCCCATGACACCCTCGCGTGGGTGAGACGGCTGGAAGTCCCGCTGCTCGTCATACACAGCCCCCAAGACGAGATCGTGCCGTTCTCGCACGGCAGGGTCCTCTACGATGCGGCTCCGCTTCCCAAGGAGTTCGTCGCCGTAGATGGTTCGCACAACACCCTCTCCAGGGCGTCCCTCCCCTCTTACGAGGCGTCCGTGCGGGCGTTTTTGTCGCGGCACCTCGGCGCTCGGGGGGCAGGGCCATGAGACACCTCCAGGGCCCGGCCTTCGCAGTCGCCCTCGCGGCGCTCGTCATCCTTCCCTGCCGGCAGGCCAGTGGGGCGTGCCTCGAGATACCCAAAGACGCCCTCCTGCTCATCGAGAAATCCAGGACCGAGTCCTGCGCCCTGTGCGCCAGGCAGTTCCGAAAAGAGGCCTTCGCGATCCTGGACGCCGCGCTCGCGCCGGGGACGCAGATCGTGCCTGCAGGACCCTGCGTCTTCGAGAAGGGCGCTTCGCCAGACGTCCAGGAGTTCACCCTGAGCCCGGCCCCCGGCGAAGACGGGAAGGCCGAAGGGGGCGCGTCGGAACACGCCCCCGAGGTCGTGTTCGTCTTCCACACACGAGCGAGAAGGCTCGTGGGGATACCAGAGCGGGAATGCACCGCGGACGAGGTGGCGGCGGCCTTCAGGGGCCTCGCGCCGAAGTCCGGGTTCAGGGGGAGGGCGAGGCTCGTGAGGTTCGCCTACGGGGAAGGCAGGACCTTCACGTACCTCGTGAAGGAAAACCGTATCGTGATCCACTGCAGGCTCGAGGAGGTCTCGCCTGCCAAGGCAGGGCCCTGAGGCGGGATTTCGGCAGAGGCTTTGCGATCTCTCGTGGCTATCTATTTATGCCCTCGTCGGCGCCGCGGGTGGCCCTGTCACCCGTCGGGGTCTCACCTCAGGGGGCCTGCATGGCTGGTCCTTCGGCGGAATGACCTTCATTGCAGGTACAGGCAGAGGCCCGGGCGCCTTTCCCGGCGACGACGCCGTGCCGCCCGAGGTGCGGCAAACCCTCCTTCCAGGGCCGTATCCGGGGTTGGTGGATGCAAGGGATCACGAAAACGGACGTCTTCATGCCAAGCGAGCGCCGCCACGGAAGGATCCATCGGGCCGAGACGTACACCTTCCCGCCACAACACACCCCTGGTCCCGCCCGAGAAGGCCGGCGGCGGTGCACCCAGATCGTCACCGCTCTTCGGCCGGTGCGCGCGAGACAGTCCCGCAACGGGCTGCAGGCGGGGTCGTGCGGGGATGGCCGTCTCCTCTTCGGCCTCGACTTCCTTTCCTCAGCTCCCGAACCGATCCTTGACGATCCCGAAGCACACGTCCGCGACCTCGAGCGTGCGTTCGATGTCGGCCTCCGTGTGGGCCGCGGAGACGAACCAGTTGTGGTGCGGGTGGAAGAAGACGCCACGCTTGGCGCACTCGCCGCAGAAGAGCTGGGAGCGCAGGAAGTTCTTCTCGCTTGCGAACCTCATGAAGGGGATCGCGGGCGGTCCCGATATCACGACCTCCAGGCCGTTGGCCCGGGCGCGCTCGGCGAGGCCGTTCGTCAGCTTGGCGCCCAGCTCACTGACTATTCTCGGAGCATCGATCCGCTTCATCTCCTCTATGCAGGCTATCGCCGCGGCCATCTCCGGTGCATTGCACCAGAAGGAGCCGGCGAAGTAGGCCTTGGAGGCGGTGATCCTCAGGCGCTCGACACCCACGAGGGCCGATATGGGATACCCGTTCGCCATGGCCTTGCTGTAGCAGGCCAGGTCCGGCCTGATGCCGAAGAAGTGGCCGGAACCCTTCATGTCCAGCCTCCAGCCTGCCCTCACGTCGTCGAGGATGAGGACGATCCCGTGCTCGTCGCAGATCCTTCGTACCTCCGGCCAGAAGCCGGGGTCGGGCAGCCTCTGGTCCTCGAATACCGGGTGGTGGTAGGGTGTCAGCATGACTCCCGCCACCGAACCCTTGTGCCGTCCGACCACCCGCCTCAAGGCGTCGGGATCGCCCCAGGGGACCATGACGATGTCCGCGCGGTCCCTGGCCGTCACGCCCACGTGGTTCGTGCCGGCCCAGCTTTGCGTCCCGTGGTAGCCACCCTCCGCGAGGACCACGATGTCTCGCCCTGTGTACCCGCGGGCGAGCATCACCGCCATGCTCGTCGCATCCGCCCCGTTCTTGGCGAACATGACCCAGTCCGCGCAGTCGACGGTGTCCACGATGAGCTCGGCGAGCTCCACGGAGAGGCCGTTCGCCAGGGAAAGGCAGTTGCCGCGCGCGGCCTGGACCCGGTACGCCTCGTCCACCTTCTCGTTCGCGTATCCCAGGATCATGGGGCCGTATGCGCACATGTAGTCGATGTACTCGTTTCCGTCCACGTCCACGAAGCGGGACCCCTTGGCGTGGCTGCAGAAATACGGGTAGGACCCAGGCACCGTGAAGACGGGGGTGAGGTGCCCCGGGATCCCCTGGGGAATGACCTTGGCCGCCCTCGAGAAGAGTTCCATGGATCTGGCGAACGTGTACGTCACGAATGGGTCTCCTGGAGAAGGTATCTGCCGACGACGTCCAGCCCCCGGCTCAAGACCTGGCCCATGTGCAGGTCTCCCTTCAGGGAAACGTCGCCGAGGCAGGCTCGGGCCATGACATCGACCTTGTCGTCCGCGACGTCGAGGAACACCTCGCTGTTTGCGAACTCCAGGATGAAATCGGCCGAGGGCGCATGTCCCGGGTACGCCGTTGCCTTCCCTCCCTGGAAGTGCACGTGCGCGCCGGGCCCGCCTCTGATCGAGAACTCCGCGACACCCTCGAGCCTCGATGCATCCTGCTTGAACAGGGGGTCCCAGGTCGCCGCCACCGCAAGCGAGCGCGCCAGGAGGCCTATCGTGAGACCGGCCCTGAGCTGTGGCGACCCGGCGCGGCCCTCGAGCACCGCCTGCATGCGCGATGCGAGCCTCGAAAAGACGAGGAGCCCCTTGACCCTCGTCAGGCCTTTCCATGGCAGAGCGACGACGAGGTGTTTCCCCTTGAAGAGATTGTTCAGGAAGAGCGGGTGCGGGAAGAAGAGGGCCACGTCCGGGCCTGCGAGCGCCCGGTCGAACACGGCGACACGCCCCCCTCTGATCCCCACGGTACAGTGCGGGCCTCTTGCGGCCACGCTGAGCCTGATGTCCCCGTTCCACGCGCCCGCGATGGCCTGCGTCCGGGGATCGAGCTCGCTCAGGGTCTCCAGGCACGGCAGGACGGCGAGGAGGTAGACCCTTGCCAGGGTTGCGGCATGCACCATCGGCGATCACCTTTCAGGGGTGCCTGGTAAGGCGATATGACATCGAGTATAACCACGTGCGGTCATTGATGCAACAGGGTTTCGCAGGTGGGTCCGCAAACGGCACGGGGTGTGCGGATCGTGCCTTGGGTTCGGGGAAGCAGGGTCACCTGAAGTGGACGATGAGAACGTCCTTGTCCCTCAGCACGAAGTCCCTTCCTTCCGTGAGCACGCAGCCCGCTTCCCTCGCGCCGTGGAGACCCCCGTGGGAGAGGAAGTCGGTCAAGGACACGATCTCGGCCTTGATGAAGCCCTGTTGGATGTCCGTGTGGATGAGCCCAGCTGCGTCGAAGGCCGTGCCCCCCTTCTTGAGTGTCCACGCCCTGAGCGTCTTCCCCACAGGGGTGTAGAAGGTGACGAGGTCCAGGAGTTCGTAGCACGCCTCTATCAGCGCAACCGTGCCAGACTTCTCGATGCCGATCGACGAGAGGAACTCCCTCCGCTCGTCTTCTTCCAGCTCCGAGGCCTCGAGCTCGAACCGGGTGCACACGGGTATCACCTTCTTGCCCCTGGAGTCCCCCCATGACGTGAGCGCCTCGAGGGCCTTTGACGGCTGGATGAGGTCGTTCTCCCCCACGTTGGCCACCACCAGGTAGGGCTTGGCGGTGAGTATCCCCCACGCCTTCATCCTCGACTGGTCGTACTCGAGCCCCGAGTCGACGACGCAGACCCCCTTGGACAGAAAGGCCTTCATGGACTCGAGGAGCTCCAGCTCCCCCGCCTCCATGTCTTTCCTGCCGAGCCTCATCCCCTTGTGCAGGGTTTCCATCCGTCTCTCCACGAGATCCATGTCCGCCATGACGAGTTCCGCGAGCACGATCTCGAGATCGCGCACAGGGTCGATATCCGCGTAGACGTGTGACACCTGGGGGTCCTCGAAGCACCTCACCACGTGGACGATGGCGTCCACCCCCCGAATGTGGCCCAGGAACTGGTTGCCGAGCCCTTCGCCCTCGGACGCGCCCTTGACGAGACCGGCGATGTCGAAGAGCTTGAGGGTGGTGGGGACCACGGTCTCCGTCTTGACGATCCTCGCAAGCGCCTCGAGGTTCTCGTCCGGGACGTTCACGACGCCTATGTTGGGGTCGATGGTGCAGAAGGGGTAGTTCTCGGCAGGGGCGCCGGCCTTCGTGACGAGGTTGAAGAGCGTCGACTTCCCTGCGTTCGGCAACCCCACGATTCCGCAGGTGAAGCTCACGGCGCCCCTCTCAGGAAAGGGCTTGGCCCGGGCCCAGGATCGCTCCCAGGAGCTCGCAGACGATCGTCGCGAAGAGCATGTCCTCGCGGGAGAAACCACCCGAGGCCTTGTCGGCGAGGTTCAGCACCCCGAGCACCTCTTCGTTGCGACGTATGAGGATGCACATGAAGGACTTGGTCTCGTACTTGTCCTTCTTGGGCAGCCCGATCTCCTCCTCGATGTCCTTGATGATGAGCGAACTGCCCCGTTCGAGGGCCAGGTTCATGATGCTCTCCCTCTGCTTTCCCACCGAGATGAAGGGGTTCTCGCCGATGTCGGGGTGGTTGTGCGCCCTGAGCTCGAGCTCGCCCGAGGCGGGGTTGATGATGAACAGCGAGCAGTATTTCGTGTCCAGCACGTGGGGCAGCCGGTTCACCACGGTCTCGAAGACATCGGTGATGTCGGGCGACGGGTTGAGCCGCCTGACCAGCTCGTAAAGCGTTTCGAGGTAAGGACCTTCCATGCGGAACCCTCCCTGACGACATGATTCTATCATATCGGCCGCCGAGAGGTCATTGGTGAATTTCACCACGGCATCGATCGCGATGCATGGTGACCCTGTGCACGCTCGAAGGGTACCTTGCGGCGGTGATTCGTGAAAACCCACCTTGTTACGCGGGCCTTGACTTCCCTGGGCACGATGGATGTATAATTCTTTTCCAACGGTGGAAGGAGACTCTCTCTTGGAGATACTCGACATTCTGGAACAGAAGGTATGCGAGCTCGTCGAGACGGTCAACGAATTGAGGAGAAAGAACGAAGAATTGCTCATAATGCTCAAAGAAAAGGAGGAAGAAGCGCAAGGCTTGAGGCGAGAGATGGATCATCTCTTGGGTGAGAAAGAAAAGGTCAGACAAAAGGTGGCACACCTTATAAGGTGCGTGGAAGCACTGTAAGACCTTGTACGAGACGGTAACCATACAGATACTCGGGCAGGAATACCGGGTGCGATCCGGGGAAGAAGGGGACCACGTCAGGTCCCTCTCGAGGTATATCAACGAAAAGGTTTCGGACATCCAGAAGTCGGGCAAGGCCGTGACCACGGCTGAACTGGTGGCCATGACCATGCTCCACATGGCGGACGATGTGGCCAAGGCCCGTAAAGAACTGGAGATCCTCAGGGAGACCGTATCCGACAGGATATCCAGGATCATCGATCGGATAGCGGCCGCATCGCCGTGAGAGGCGCCTCCCCGGCCCGAGCGTGACATCCCGATCCCGGGTACAGACGAACAGGGGGCCCAGGCCCGCATCCACATTCCCACGATCCCGCCGCTGAGAGGCGGGTGACGCTGAAGGCTCTCGAGGGTTGTGTTCCCTGGTCGTGAACGTTTCACTCTAGGCGTACATCCGTCGGGTCAGCGTTTTCCCTGCGGGCGGCGCCGCCCTTCCATGCGCCTTCGTGCACCGGGACGATATGAAGGACACCAAGGAGGAGTTGCGAAGGCACCTGCTCGCAAAGCGGCTGGGTATCCCTGAAGTGCTGCGCAGGCACCACGAAGGGGTCATCAGAGAGCACATCCGTGCATTCGGGCCGTACGAAAGATCGAAGACGGTCGCGCTCTATTTCCCCGTCCGCGGGGAGGTGGATCTCCTGCCCCTCTTGTCAGACCGAACCAAAAGATACGTCTTCCCGAGGATCGTCTCTCAAGGGATGGTGTTTTCCCCTGCCAGCAGTGAACAGGAATTCGTTCCGGGCGCGCTGGGGATCCCGGAGCCAGCTGCGGGAAGCGTCGTGGCGGCCCGCGAGGTGGATCTCTTTCTCGTCCCGGGGATAGCCTTTGACCGATACGGGCACCGGCTTGGGTACGGCAAGGGCTTTTACGACCGCCTCTTGGGCGGAAACCCTGACGTCGTTTCCGTAGGCGTCTGTCTCGACGAGTTCCTCGTGGAGGAACTCCCGGCGGACCCGTGGGACGCCAGGGTCGGCTACGTCGCGACCCAGGCCGGAATACATAAAGAAGGCGAGGAATGACAATGACAATCGTCTCCATAGCGGTTGCACTCGTAGTGGGTGCACTCCTGGGTATCGGGTTGAACGCCCTCGTCAGGGGCAAGACGCTGAGCGATGCAAGGGCCGAGGGTGCCCGCATCATAGACGAAGCGCAGAAGGAGGCTGCGAACATAGAGGCGGAGGCCCAGCTCAAGGCCAAGGAGATCGTCTTCACGGCGAAGACGCAGAGCGACGCCGAGGCGAAGGAGCGCCTCAAGGAGGTCTCCGTCATAGAGAAGAGGATACACCAGCGCGAGGAGCTCATAGACAACAAGCTCAGCCAGCTGGACAAGCGCGAGCAGGAGATCCGGAAGGCGGAACAGTCGCTGTCGGACAGGATGCGCCACGTGGAGAACCTCAAGGCTGAGGTGGAGTCGCTGAGAAAGCAGCAGATCGACAAGCTCGAGGAGATCAGCGGCATGGACTCGAACCAGGCGAAGAAGGAGCTCATGGCCTCCCTGGAGAGCGAGGCGCGCCACGAAGCGGCGAAGCTCCTCAAGCAGATCCAGGACGAGGCGGAGGCGGAGGCGGACAAGCGCGCAAAGAGGATCCTGTCCACGGCCATCCAGAGATACTCGACGGACGTGGTGAGCACGAGGACGGTCTCGGTGGTGAACCTCCCGAGCGAGGAGATGAAAGGCCGCATCATCGGGAGGGAAGGCCGCAACATCCGCTCGATAGAGGCGGCGACAGGCGTGGATCTCATCATCGACGACACGCCGGATGCCGTCATCCTCTCGAGCTTCGATCCCATCAAGCGCGAGATAGCGAGACTCTCCCTCGAGACCCTCGTGGTGGACGGGAGGATCCACCCCTCGAGGATCGAAGAGGTCGTGGAGAAGGTGACCAAGGAGATCAACGAGGCCATATGGGAGGCGGGTCAGCAGGCGACCTTCGAGCTCGGTCTTCACGGGCTCAACCCCGAGCTCGTCAAGCTCGTCGGAAAGCTCAAATACCGCACGAGCTTCTCCCAGAACGTCTACCAGCATTCGCTGGAGGTCGCCCACCTCTGCGGCATCCTCGCGGCCGAGCTCGGCGTGAATCAGAAGATCGCCAAGCGCGTGGGGCTGCTCCACGACATAGGCAAGGCCGTGGACCACGAGGTCGAGGGATCGCACGCGATCATCGGGGCGGACATGGCGAAGCGCTACGGCGAGTCCAACAAGGTCGTGGAGGCCATAGCCTCCCACCACAACGAGGCACCGGTGAACTCGGTCTACGGCTTCCTCGTCCAGGCTGCGGACTCGCTCTCCGCGGCCAGGCCCGGGGCCAGGAGGGAGATGCTCGAGAACTACATCAAGAGGCTCGTCGAGCTCGAGACCATAGCCACCTCCTTCGACGGCGTCTCGAAGGCGTACGCCGTTCAAGCCGGCAGGGAGGTCCGCGTCATGGTCGACGTGGACAAGGTCAGCGATGCCGGCGCCGACCTCCTGGCGCAACAGATCACCAAGGCCATCGAGGAAAAGCTGACCTATCCCGGCCAGATCCGTGTGGTGGTGATACGCGAGAGCAGGGCAGTGAGATTCGCGAAGTGAACGAGGGCGGGCAGAGAGCTCGGCCCGAGGCGGCCGGTATGCCGGCATGACGGCGGGCGGTCCCCCTCGATGGTGGGCACAGTCTCGTGGAAAGGGGCGGATGATGCTGGAACAGATTGCGGAGTTGAAACGCGGTATCGTGGACATCGTCTCGGAAGGGGAGCTCCTTGAGAAACTGAAGAGGGGCAGGCCGCTCAGGGTGAAGGTAGGGTTCGACCCGACGGCGCCCGACATCCACCTGGGCCACACGGTGGTCCTCCAGAAGATGCGCCAGTTCCAGGATGCGGGTCACGACGTCATCTGCCTCATAGGCGATTTCACGGGCATGATCGGGGATCCGAGCGGGAGGAGCACGACGAGGCCGCCGCTCTCCAGGCAGGAGGTCCTCGAGAACGCGAAGACCTACCAGGAGCAGGTGAAGAAGATCCTCGACCCGAAGAGGACCATCGTGCGGTTCAACTCAGAGTGGATGGACACCATGGTGGTCGCGGACTTCATCAAGCTCACCTCCGTTCAGACCGTTGCGAGGATGCTCGAGCGCGACGACTTCAAGAAGCGCTTCCAGTCGCAGCACCCGATCAGCATCCACGAGTTTCTCTACCCGTTCGTGCAGGGCTATGACTCCGTGGCCCTCGAGGCCGACGTGGAGCTCGGCGGCACGGACCAGATCTTCAACCTGCTCATGGGCAGGGAGGTCCAGAAGGCCTACGGCCAGGAGCCCCAGGTGGTGATGACGCTGCCGCTCTTGGAGGGCACCGACGGCGTCCTGAAGATGAGCAAGTCATACAACAACTACATCGGGGTGGACGAGCCGCCCCGCCAGATGTACGGCAAGGTCATGTCCATCTCGGACGGGCTCATGTGGAAGTACTACGAGCTGCTCAGCACCTTGCGGCTCGGGGAGATCGAGGAGCTCAGGAAGGCCGTGGAGGGCGGGTCCCTCCACCCCATGGACGCGAAGATGCGCCTGGCCTTCGAGATCGTGGAGCGCTTCCACGGGCGTGAAGAGGCCGGGCGTGCCCAGGAGGAGTTCATACGGGTGTTCAGGGCCAAGGAGATTCCCGAAGACCTCCCGGAGGTCGCCCTCGTGCTCGAGAGGCCCTGGATATGCGCGGTCCTCAAGGAGGCCGGGCTCGTGTCCGGCACGTCCGAGGCGAGACGCATGATCGCCCAGGGGGCGGTTCACGTGGACGATGCGCGGGTGACGGACGCCGAGCTCGTGCTCGACAAGGGAGTCCATATCATCAAGGTGGGCAAGCGCAGGTTCGCAAAGGTCGCGATAGGCTGAGGCCCTCCCCGCCGCCATGGAGCGCCTGGCCGCATTCATCTACCGGTTGAGGGCGTGGCTCTTTTCCGCCGTGATCCTCGCCGGGGTGTTCTTCGCGGCGAACATCAGGTTCGAGATGAACAACAAGCTCGACGCCTGGTTCGAGGATGACGACCCGGTCTCCGTGGACTTCCGGCTCTTCAGGGACACCTTCGAGGGGGGAGACTCCCTCATCGTCGGTCTCGAGTCCGAAAACCTCTTCACGAGGGAAAACCTCGCCTACCTGGTCGCCAAGACCGACGAACTCGAGACCGTCGACCATGTCAGGTACGTGGTGAGCCTGGCCAATGCGAACCGGGTGAGGGGCACCGAGCAGGGTATCGACGTGAGGCCCCTCCTGGAGGGATACGAACGCACGCCACCGCGGGAGATCAGGCGCGCGGCCCTCGAGGACGAGCTGTTCGCCGACTACCTCGTCTCGAAGGACGGCCGGATGACGGCCCTCTACGTAGTGTTCGACGAGATCGACAGCGCGCACGTCGACGAGATCATAGCGCAGGTCAGGGCGGTCATGGATCGCGGAAAGCCGGCCTCGCTGGAGGTCTTCTTGAGCGGCGGCCTCATGGTGAGCAGCGAGTTCGTCAAGGCCACCCGCCAGAACCAGACGCTCCTTCCCGCCTTGGGCATCGCGATAGGTATCCTGACCATCTACGTGCTCTTCAGGTCGTTCTCCAGGATCGTGATCGTCACCGTCGTGGTGGGGCTGAGCCTCGTGTGGACGTTGGGGCTCCACTCGCTCATGGGGTACGCCTTCAACCCCATAAGCGGCATGATCATCCCGCTCGTCGTGGTGCTCTCGCTGTCGAACAGCATCCACATGATGGAGTACTACGACGAGGTCAGGAAGGCGCACGCGCCTGGGGCCTCCTTCCTGTCCATGGTGCGCTTCATCACCGTGCCCTGCTTCATCGCCAGCATCACCACGTCCCTTGGGCTCTTCTCGCTCATGACCAGCCCCATAAGGGCGGTCAAGCAGTTCGGTTTCACCTCGGGAGCCGGGATTTTCTTTTCGTTCCTCATCTCGCTCTTCGTGGTTCCCTTCCTCCTGACCGTGACCCCGGACCGTAGGGTCCGGGAACACCGCTGGTGGGGGCGCTCGCTGTCCTTGGTCGCGCGCGCCAACGAAAGGCGTCACGGGCTCATCCTCGTGATCACGATCCTCCTGACCGTCGCCTCCGCCGTGGGCATGGGAAGGGTCACGATCGACTCGAACGAACTCGAGTGGTTTCCCGAGGACAGCGAGCTCAGGAAGAACGCGATGAAGTTCGACCGGGCGCTCTCGGGCATCGGGAACGTGGAACTCGTGCTCGTGGGCGAACCCGGCATGCTCATGGACCCAAAGGTGCTTTCCGGCATGGACAGGCTCTCCCGCAGGATCGAGCGGATGCCGAACGTGAGGAAGGCGATCTCCCTGGCTGACTACATCAAGGCGGTCAACCGGACCCTGAAGGGAGGGGACGAAACGCACTACAGGGTTCCCGACACCACCGAGCTGATAGCCCAGGAAGCCCTCCTCTTCAGCATGTCCCAGACCGGCAGGGAAGAGATCGAACGCTATGCCAACATCGACAACTCCGTGGGCAGGATATCGGTGAGGCTGAAGTACACGAGCTCGGCCGAGGTTCGAGAGCTCATGTCCAGGATCCGCTCAGAGATCGCGAACGTATTCCCTGACGGCGGTGTCAGGGTCGGGCTGACCGGGTTCTCGTTCATCTTCAGCATGATCGACAAGTACATCGTGGAGAGCCAGATACGATCGTTCTCGCTCGCCTTCGTCCTCGTGTTCGGGGTCATGTTCCTCGTCATGTGGTCGGTGAGGTACGGGGCGCTGGCGATCATCCCGAATGTGCTGCCCGTCATGTTCATCATCGGGTTCATGGGGTGGACCGGCATCAACCTGAACGTGGGGACCGTGATGATCGCATCGGTGGCATTAGGGATCGCGGTGGACGACACCACGCACCTGATCAGCAGGTTCCGCAGAGAGTACGACACCCGGGCGCAACCCTGCACAGGGCGCTCAGGCAGTCGATCATCAGGGTGGGCAGGGCCATGGTCTTCACTTCCCTCATAGCAGTATGTGGTTTCTGCGTGGTCGTTCTCTCCGAGTTCCAGCCCGCGAGGGATTTCGGGGTGCTCCTGTCGTTCACGCTCGTGATAGCGCTCATATGCGACATGTTCCTCCTCCCGTCCATGATCATTGTCTTGAGAAGGTTCCTGCTCGGCTCCGGGCACGCATCTGGCGATGGCGGCCCTTCGCCTGCGCCCGGGCCGAGCGACCCTCGGTGACGGCCTTCGCCCGCCTCCTTCGGGTAGATACCCTTCGAGGGACCATCGAGGATGCCTCGGTGGCGCTGCGTACGGGGACGTGCCGGCATCCTGACGGAAAGGCAGCCTTCGGGGTTCGGCGGCACGGAGCTCTCCTTTCTCGTGCCCCTGAGGTCTTGTGGTGAAGCCGCACGCGCGAACCCGGGCGCCCTGGACGGCGAGGGCCTTTGCCGCGTCTTCTCGCCCTGAAAGAGAGCGGCCGTCCGTATTGGATACGGCCGAGCCGGGCCCTGGCCGGATGCTCACTCGTTGATGCA
>Ga0116167_1001679_pt1 | contig 19965 bp, 13 predicted proteins | sample AD_JPNMR3_MetaG_FD_89794 | JGI IMG/M metagenome (GOLD analysis project Ga0116167, IMG submission 89794) | Active sludge microbial communities of municipal wastewater-treating anaerobic digesters from Japan - AD_JPNMR3_MetaG | ecosystem: Engineered > Bioreactor > Anaerobic > Digestate | place...
ACGGGAGGTCACTCCCCTGCCCCAGATCACCCGCTGCGCCCTGGTGAGACCACGGCCCTCAGTAGCAGAACCAGGGAGTGCCTTTTCGCAAGGAGATAGCACCGTCAAAACCGGAGAGGAGGCCGGGAGTTGCAGGGGGCTCTCCATCCCCCGCCCAAAGACGGGGAGCCCTCACTCCTGCACCCCTGAATCCATATGAAGCAGAATCAGGCGTTGGACGACCACGGGCAGAGGACGCAGTCGGAAGCGTCGGTCGAAGGAAGCAACGCGCAAGAGGTGAGAACGGGCGCTTTGGCGAAGAGTCGCTTTCCCTGGCGAGCCGTCGCCGTTGCCGCGTTCGTGATCCCGATCAATACCTACTGGGTGCAGCACTCCGAGATCGTGCGCGAGACGGCCCAGCCCACGATGGCGTCGCTCCTCTTCAACGCCGTCTACTCGCTCATCCTCCTGACCGCGGCGAACGCCTGGGTTGGGCGGTGGTTCCCGCGCTTCCGCCTCCTCCGCCACGAGCTTTTGCTCATCTACTCCATGGTCTGCGTGGCGTCTGCCCTCTCCGGGCACGACCAAATCATGATCCTCGTGCCCCTCCTGAGCTACGCTTTCCACTACGCCTCTCCGGGCAATCTGTGGGCCGAGAAGCTGCACCCCCTGCTCCCGAAGCACCTTCTCGTAGAGGACCGCCGAGTGATCGCGGGCTACTGGCAGGGCCACTCCAGCCTGCACACCGCCGAGAATCTGAAGGCATGGGCCGGGCCCGTGCTGTGGTGGTTAGCCTTCATCGTGGTCATGGCGGCGGTGATGATAGCCCTCGGCACGCTCTTCCGCCGGCGATGGACGCACGGCGAGAAGCTCCCGTACCCCCTTCTCGCGCTTCCCATCGAGATCGTCGACTCCGGGCCGGCCCTCTGGCAAAACCGCCTCTTCTGGGCCGGCTTTGCGCTCGCCGGCTCCATCGATCTCCTCAACGGCCTCCATCTCTTCTTCCCGTCGCTCCCGGAGCTGAAGGTTACCGCCCACGATCTCATCCCCGTGCGCAACACCCCCTTCCTGCGTGCCTTGGGCTACCTGCCGGTCGCGTTCTACCCCTGGGCCATCGGCCTGGGAATGCTCCTTCCAAAAGACTTCTTGCTCTCCTGCTGGGTCTTCTTCTGGTTCTGGAAGGCACAAGGAGTGGCGGGATCGATGCTCGGCTGGTCACAAGTGCCCCGATTCCCGTATGTGCCCGAGCAGGCGTTTGGCGCCTATCTGGGGATCGGTCTCTTCGCCATCTGGATGGCGCGAGGCCACCTGCGCCAGGTGTTCCGCTGGGCCATCGCGGGCCGCGGCCAGCCCGGCGGCCAGGAGGATATGAGTTACCGCCTGGCGCTCGGCGTCCTGACGGTCGGGATCCTCTTCCTGCTCCTCTTCGCCATTCGGGGTGGCATGTCGCCGGGGGTCGCGCTCGCCTATTTCGCGATCTACCTCTGCCTGTCGCTCGCCATCGGCCGGGTCCGCGGCGAGATGGGCGTGCCATCGCATGACCTCTTTGGCGGCGGGCCAGACGCGATGCTTATCTCCACGCTTGGCTCGCGCGCCTTCACCCCCAACACGCTGGCGATGTTCGCCGTCCTCTACTGGATGACGCGCGCCCAGCGATCGCACCCGATGCCGCACGAGTTGGAGAGCCTAGAGCTGGGGCATCGCGCCGGCCTGCGGGGGCTTCACGTCGCCCTGGCCATCCTGATCGCCGCCGCGATTGGCACGCTGTCTGGCATCTGGGGGGCGCTGCACATCGGCTACACCAACGGGATTGCCGGCGTGCCCAGCGATTCGGCCTATTTCGGCACAGAAGCCTATGGCCGGCTCGATTCCTGGCTCACCAACCCCCGCCCCGCCGATCCGCTGGCCGCCTGCGCCGTCGGCTTCGGGCTCGGGCTCGTGCTCCTCCTCCTATGGGTGCGCAGCCTGTTCCTCTGGTGGCCACTCCACCCGATCGGCTACGCCATCACCAGCAGCATCTCCGGCGCCATCCTCTGGATGCCGATGCTCATCGCCTGGGTGATCAAGGCCGGCGTCCTGCGGTTTGGCGGCGCCCGCGCCTTCCGCTCGCTCCACCCGCTCGCGATGGGGCTTATCCTGGGCGAGTTCCTGGTGGGCGGCTCGTGGTCAATCGTGGGCTGGATCCTGGGGATCAAGACCTACCGCTTCTGGTCGTACTAGGGCATCACGGGGCCCCTCTCCCCTGCCTCTCGGCATTGTAGGAAGGGGCCCGTCTCCGCCAGCTGTGCTGCCTGCCATCCCTCGCCTGGCCACGCCGGGAGTGAGCGCAGTCCGGTGCCAGGCCGCGGTGACCGGCCAGATGCCCCCGCAGCGCACGCATCCATCCAAAGAAGAATCTTCCTGAAAGAACTGGGCTCGCTCTGCCGAAATAGGAGGAAAAGCCGCCAGTGGTGATGCACGGAAACGCGATGAGGCGGCTCTCATCACGGGCAGGCGCCGGGCCTCGCGAGGCGCCTGGCACCGGATGGCGTCTCGGGCGCGACCAGGCGGTAAGGGAAACGCCGGAGCCGCGCTCCCAGGAAAAGGCAAAACACGCGATATGAGGCTGCTATCATTCTTTGGCCGGTTTTCGACCACCGACCAGATGATCCTTGCCATCGTGATGGTCCTCTTCCTCGGCCTGATCGATTACCTCTCGGGCTGGGAAGTCTCGATCCTCTACCTCTTCCCGATTGCCGTGGTCTCCTGGCACGGCGAGCGCTGGCGGGGTATCGTCCTCTCGATCTGCTGCGCGGTGGCCTGGCTCATCGCGGATCTAGTTCAGGCATCCCAACCCGGGGCGCTCCCCTATTGGAACGCCGGTGTGCGCCTGGGGATCTTCCTCGTCATCTCGCTCACTCTCAACTCACTGCGGATCGCGCGCGAGAGGCAGAAGGAGCTGGTCGAGTTCGTCGTCCACGACCTTCGTTCGCCGTTGACGAACGTGATGGCGGGGCTGCACCTCCTGGCCGATCCGGACAACGAGACGCTCAGTGAGGCTCACAGGGAGGCCGGCGAGATCGCCCTCATCTCCGCGGAGCGCATGAAGCACCTGATCGACGCGCTCCTCGATATCTCCCGCATGGAAGGCGACCGGATGCCCATCCACCTGGCGGATCTGAACCCCTGCCAGCTGGCGGATGGCGCGCTGAACCAGGTGTCGCTCTGGGCGCGGAACGCCCGTGTCTCCCTCGCGCGCGACTACCATCCCGATGCCAAGCCAGTGCGCGCGGACCGCGCCCTGGCAGAGCGCGTCCTGGTCAATCTTCTGGGGAATGCCCTTCGGCACAGCCCGCCGGAGACGGTGATCACTCTGCGCGTCGCGAACGTCGCGGGCGGCGTGGCGTTCTCCATCAGCGATCAGGGCCCGGGGATCCCCGCGGAGTGGCTTTCTCGGATCTTCGATAAGTTCACGCAGGTCGCGGCGCGCAAGTCAGGCGCCGCCGTCGGCACCGGATTGGGCCTCACCTTCTGTCGGCATGCCGTCGAGGCTCAAGGCGGCCGGATCGGGATCGAGAGTCAGGAAGGCAAGGGCACAACCGTAACCGTCACCTTCCCCGCGGCCCCGGCGTCGCAGGCGGATCCGATGGAGGGCGCACTGATGGCGGGAGGACGGTAGCTCTCTCGCACTCCCGGATGCCACGCGCGGGCACCGACACCACAGATGCAGGGAACGCACACGGATAGGGAGGGCGCGGCCCACTCCCGCGCGCGGATCTCAAAACTCCGCGCTGCTTCCAGGCAAAGCTCTTCGGGGCTCCCCCTCCCATCCCGCACCGTTCTGAGGCGCCCGGGAGAGTAGCCCAATCCAGCCCGACAGGGCTTCGCTCTCAAGCAGCGCGGTGATTTATCGCCGCGCTCCAGACATGGGGCCGGGCATGGCCCGCGCGGAGCTCAAAGCTCCGCGCTGCTTTCTGGCAAAGCCCTTCGGGCTCCCCCTCCCAGCTCCCGCCCTCACTGATTGCCCGGGAACGTAGTCTGGCCCAGCTCGCTAGGGCTTCGCTCTCAAGCAGCGCGGGGGGCTAGCCCCTCTCGCCGGGTTGCACCCCGACACCGATACCGCGGATGACGGCAGAAGGAGAGGCCGGAGAGGTCTGGAAACCGAGCCAGGAGTCTCCCTGCCCGGGTTCGGATTCCTTATCTCGGAAGCCCAAGAGCGGGGTCACACGAGGTTGACTTCCATCTCGAGCGAGATGCCGAAGCGGGCGAGGACGGACGCCTGGATCTCCTGGGCAAGGGCATAGATCTCGCGTCCGGTCGCGCCGCCGTAGTTCACGAGGACAAGCGCCTGCCGGGCGTGCGCGCCGGTGTTGCCCACGCGCTTTCCCTTCCAGCCACACTGCTCGATGAGCCAGCCGGCGGCGATTTTGGCTCCGCCCGGCGTGGGAAACGCCACCAGGCCCGGATGCTCCCGCTTCAGCGCCTCATACTGCTCCTGGCTCACCTCGGGGTTCTTGAAGAAGCTCCCGGCGTTCCCCAGCTCCGCCGGGTCGGGCAGCTTCTGGCGGCGGATTTCGGTCACGGCGTCGGCAATGTCGCGGGGCGTGGGGTGCTCGATGCCGCGCGCGCGTAGCGCCTCCTGAAGCGCGCCATAGCTGGTGACCACGCGGTGGTCGCGCGTCGTCAGCCTGAAGCGCACCGCGAGCACGATGTACTGCCCACGCAGCGCCTGCTTGAAGACGCTGTTCCGGTAGCCAAAGCAGCACTCCAAGGGGCCGAAGGTGCGCACCCGGCCCGTCGCCACTTCGAGCGCGTCCAGGCTTTCAAACGCGTCTTTCATCTCGACGCCGTAGGCGCCAATGTTCTGAATCGGCGAGGCGCCCACCGAGCCGGGAATCAGCGCCAGGTTCTCCAGGCCGCCAAAGTCGCGCTCCAGGCAGAAGAGGACCAGATCGTGCCACACCACGCCGGCGCCCGCCTCGACGACGGCCTCGCGGTCGCCCTGCTCGACAACCGCGATTCCCCCGATGGCGTTGTGGATCACCACGCCGTCGAAATCGCGCGTGAAGAGGATGTTGCTCCCGCCCCCGAGCACCAGCTTCTCGCGGTCGCGCACCGGATTGTCTTGCAGCAGCGCGGCGAGCTCTTCGCGGCTTGTCACGCGCGCGTAGTAGGCGGCCTTCGCCTCAACCCCGAACGTGTTGCACTCTCTCAGCGAGTAGTCTCGCTCCACCCTCAGCCCAGTCCCCATGTACTCTCCTCACCCCCCACTCTTACCCTCTTCGGCATCGCCGCTCGCGTTCCTGCCTCAACACCAAACAAATGGTCCAGAAAGGCCCCGAACTGCCGCGATAAGCCATTCTCCGCACTCACAGGCAGACTCGCGAGAGGAACTCCGGCACGCCACGAATACCCAGGCGCACCCGGAAGAGCGCGCCCGCGCCGGCGCCATCCGTTTCCTTCTGATCGCCGCCCGCGGTAGTGACGTACATCTCGTCATAGCCCTCGCCGCCAAAGGTCACGCACGAGACTTTCCTGGCGGGAAAGTGGATCCGGCGGTCCTCGGTGCCATCGGGGGCATAGCGGACCGCGCACCCACCACCCCACTTGGCCGTCCAGATGAACCCCTCGGCATCGACCGTCATGCCGTCTGGGGCGCCCTCGCCTTCCGGGGTGCGGATCGCCACGCGCGGCCGGGTGATGGCGCCGGTAGCGGCATCATAGTCGTAGAGGGTGATCTCGCGCTTGCGCGTGTCGGTGTGGTAGAGGCCCATCCGATCCGGAGTGAACCCGAGGCCATTCGAGCAACCGACGCCTTCCAGGAGCAGCGAGATGGAGCCATCCGTATCGAGGAGGTAGAGCCGGCCCGGGCCGCTCGGGGTGGGCATCGTCCCGCAGTAAACGCGCCCCATCGGATCAGCGATCACATCGTTGAAGCGCGACTCGCGCTCCGCCGGGATCTCCTCGACCACCGTGGTCAACGTGCCGTCGCGCCATTGCTTCACGGCGCCGCGCGCCATGAAGAGGAGCAGCGAGCCATCCGCCTGAATCGTGAAGCCGCCGACCACCTCCCCCTGGTAGAACTGTTCGTGAGTGCCCGTGACCGGGTCATACCGAAACATGCGTCCGGTGGGAATGTCGGTCCAGTAGAGCCGCTTCTCCATGGGGTGCCACAGCGGCCCCTCGCCACACACGCACTGGTAATCCGCGATCAGCTCCGGTTCCACGCTTGTCCCCTTTCTGACACGGTCGCCCAACGGCGGCCGTGCCTGCCACTCGCTCCGTAGGTTTGCTGCCGGCGCCCTCAGATCCTGCGGTACGGCAACCGGCAGGTTTCCCGCAGGGGGAGCGCGAAATGGGCAGGGGCGGTCCAACTGGACTGCCGATGAGGATTCTGCCATGCTGCTATTCACACTCTCTCTGCCGGCCGCGGCCGGTCTTTGGGAAGGCGCCCGTGAGGTGCAGATCCCCAGCTCTCTCGATGGCGAGCTTCAGGGGGCGTTCTTCTACGTGCCCCCCGAAGCCGAGCCGGGAGGCGCGCCCGCGCCCCTAATGGTAGCCTTGCACACCTGGAGCGCCGATTATCGCCAGGCGGCGAGCGCTGCCTACCTGGCGGCGTGCAAGCGCCGCGGTTGGGTGCTGATCCACCCCAACTTCCGCGGACCCAACCACCGTCCGGAGGCATGTGCCTCCGACCTGGCGGTCCAGGACGTGCTCGATGCCGTCGCCTACGCCCGCACGCATGCCTCCGTCGATCCGAAGCGGATCTATCTCTGCGGTGCCTCCGGCGGCGGATTCATGTCGCTTGTGATGGCCCACCGTGCACCGGACGTATGGGCCGGGGTCTCCGCCTGGGTGCCGATCTCCGATCTCGCGGCCTGGCACCGCCACTGCACCGCGCAGAAACTGGGCTACGCTCAGGATATCGAGCGCTCGTGCGGGGGTTCGCCGAGCCAGGAAACCGAGGCAGAATACCGCCGGCGCTCTCCGCTTTTCCATCTGGCGGCGGCACGCGGCGTGCCGATTGACCTGAACGCCGGCATCCATGATGGCCACCTCGGCTCGGTGCCGATCAGCCATGCCCTCTACGCCTACAACGCCCTGGCCCGCGCGAACGGCCATCCGGAAGCCGCCCTCACGGAGGAGCAGATTGCCGTGATGACCCAGGAGCGCCGTGTGCCGGAGGCTCTCGCCAACGAGAATGAGGGCGCGCCCTACCGAAAGGGACGGATCCTCTTCCGGCGTCAGGCCGGCCCCGTACGAATCACCCTTTTCGAGGGTGGACACGAGAGCGACGAGGAAGCCGCCGCCGAGTGGCTCGCGGAGCAGACCCGGCACTAATCTCACCCGGTGGCGACAAGCAGCGAGTCACGAAGCTCTGCGGTATCCAGCACTCGCCGGGGGCCTGGTGCGCCGTCAAGGCCCCCACCCTGGTCCTCCCTACACGCGGGGGGGAAGCAAGGAGGACGAAGATGCACCTGCCTGCCGTACTGCTGCTCTCGGCTGTAGCCGCAACGCCGGCTCAGATCGCCAATCCCGGTTTCGAGATGATTGCCGATGGAGATGCCCCAGCTGCCTGGACACCCGCGCCCGGTCACCAGCCTGCCGCTCTCACCACGGAAGCCCCGCGCAGCGGCGAGCGCGCGGCGTGCATCGTGGGAGATGGGCAGCCACGCGCTTGGCGCCAGACGCTGGCGCAGCCCGCCACGCGCGTCTACACGGCATCGGGGTGGTTCCGGGCGCGCGGCCTGCGCCTCGGCCCCAGAGATTACGCCCGATTCTATTTCCATATCCTCTACAAGGACCGGCCCTACTCCGACGCGACCCAAATCTACCGCGACATCCCCGCCGGCACGTACGACTGGACGCGCTTCTCCGTGCGCCTCGTGCCGCAGACCCAATGGCCGATTGACCAGATCTGGGTGACCGTGGCAGCGCAGGCCTCAGCAGGCACCCTCGATTTCGACGACCTGGAGCTGGGCCCCGCCACTGCGCTCGGCGGCACCCTGTCCATGGAGTGGGCCAACGGCCTAAAGCCCCGGATCCTCGCGGATATGACTCAGGCCACACCCAGGGAGGCGCTGTCGCCCCGGCTTCGCCGCGGCCATTGGAAAGTGATCGACTATGCGGCCGGCAACATCGAGGGCAAGATGGTGTGGGCCTCTGAAGAAACGGGCGCCCCGCCGCTGACGATCCCGCTGAACGCCACCGGGTGGCACGCCGTCTACCTCGGCCTGGCCGACCCGGCCAGCCTGGGCTGCCGCGTGCTGGCCCGGCTCACCCGCGACCGCGCCTACGTGCCCAGAACCCGCGCCCGGGGCGCCCTGGAGGAGGTGCTCTTCCGCGTGGACGACCTGACCGGGCAGAGCCTGCACATCGCTCAGCAGCCGGATGGGATGCGCGCCGGCGCCGGCCTCGCCTACGTGAAGCTGGTGCCGCTGACGCCCGAGGAGGTGGCGCGCGTGCGCGCGGATCGCGCCGAAACGGCGCACCGGCGCCTCGTCGCCACCATCGACGGCTTCAGCTACATCTACTCGCGCCGGCCCACCACCGAGGAGGATCTGTTGCTGGAGACCGAAACGTATCGCGATAGCGATTTCGGTACGCTCATCCTCCAGATGAGCGGCGCCGACATGGTGAACTACCCCTCCTCCATCGGCGAGATGCGCGGCCAGGACCTGGACGACTTCGCGCGCCAGGGCGACCGCTACTACGCCGAGGCGATCCGTGAGCTGGCCGCAAAGAAGATCAACCCCACCAAGACACTGATCGAGGGGGCGCATCGTGTAGGGATGCAGGTACACGTCTCCGTGCGCACCGCGGCGTGGGTCCACACCGAGCCTCTCAGCGACTTCTTTGGCAGCCGCTTCTACGACCAGCACCCGGAATGGCGGTGTCGCGACCGCGACGGCACCGTGGTCGCCCGGATGAGTTTCGCCGTGCCGGAGGTGCGCGCCCATCTGGTGTCCGTCCTCCGCGAGGCGGTCTCCTTCGGCGCGGACGGAGCGAATATCCTCTTTGCCCGGGGCGTGCCGGTGATCCTCTACGAGAAGCCGTTCCTCGACCTCTTCCAGCAGCGCTACCAGGAGGATGCCCTGAAGCTGCCGGAGACAGACCCGCGCATCCGAGAGCTCCGGGCGGAACTCCTCACGCAGTTCCTGCGCGAGGTGCGCCAGATGCTGGACGAGGAGGCGGCTCGCCGGGGCGATGGCAAGCGCCTGGCACTCAGCATCTTCTGCCTGGCCAACGAGGCCGATAACCTGGAGTATGGCCTGGATATCCGCCACTGGTCTAGGGAGAAGCTGGTGGACCTGGTACTCCCCTATCTAGGCGCGGGCGGGAGCAAGGCGCGCGCCTACGACCTGGCGTTCTTCCGCGAGGTGTGCGCGCCAGCTGGCATCCCCGTGAAGCCGACCCTCGTCGCCTGGAGCACTCCCGACCTGGACGACATGATGCACCGCGCGGTGGAGTTGTATGACGCCGGCGCCGATGGCCTGACGATCTGGGACGCCAACTCCGGCGCTGACCGGGGCGATCGCTGGGCGGTGACTTCCCGGCTAGGGCACATCGAGGATGTGCGCCGGCTCGCGGAGGAGGGTGCGCCCATGCCGCCTGTGCTGCGCTTCGGCCGCCTCGGTGACCTGAGGGTGGACGGGCGCTACTCGCAGAACTGGGGCTTCTGACGGGCAGGAACGCTTCCGGATCAAGCCGAAAACTCCAAGGGCAGAATGACCACCGGCCCGAGGGAAAGGAGCTTGATGAGACTACCGGAACGCGAGGAGATCTTCCGCAATCATGGCGAGCAGCACCCGATGTGGCGCGTGGTGCTGCTCGCCGCTGGCTTCCTGCTGGGCAGCCTGGTGCTGGGCATCCCCGCGCTGCTCCTCTTCCCACCGCCTGGCGACGACCCTACCGCCATCCTGAATCTGGAGAGCCCCACCTTTATCGCCTCCGCATGGGCTATGCTGGCGGCGGCCGCCGCCGTGGTGTACCTGCTCACGCGCCGCATGGATCGCCAGGAGTGGCAGGCAACCGGGCTGTGGCTGCATCCGGGCTGGGTTCGCGAGGCGCTCTCCGGGGTGCTGCTAGGGGCACTGATGATCGCGGCGGTCTTCGTGGTGCTGAACGCCAGTGGTATCGCCGGAACCACGCCCGGCACGCAGCCAGCGCGCGCGCTCCTCCTGGGCGTGGTGGTGCTGCTGCCGATGGCCCTCACCGAGGAACTCCTCTTCCGCGGCTACCTGCTCCGCAACCTGGCGCAGGCCTGGGGCGGAAGGGCCGCGCTCGCCCTCTCGGCGGCGATCTTCGCCATCTTCCACCTCTCTAACCCGGATCGGGATGCGCTCGCGCTGGTGAACATCGCCGTGATGGGCGTGCTGATGGGCTACGCCTACCTCCAGTCCGGCAGCCTGTGGTTTCCGTTTGGGCTTCACTTCGCGTGGAACTTCACCCAAGGCACGTTGCTCGGCATGCCGATCAGCGGCCTGGGGATTCCTGGCCTCATACGAACCCATCTGGGCCTCCCACACTCGATCTCCGGCGGGCCGTTCGGGCCCGAGGCGAGCATCCTGGGCACCGTGGTGATGGCCCTCGGTTTCGGCTACATCATGCGACGCTATGGGGGACCGGCCAGCCTCCCCCGGGGTGGAAGGACCGAGGGAGAGAACCCGCGCGCCAGGTAGACCGAGCGGCAGACCGGCTCCTCGAAGAAAGGCACTGAGATGAACAGTCGTGAGGTGGTCATCCGAACGGTGAAGTTCCAGCGCCCAGACCGCTTGGCACGCGACTTCCCTGCCCCATACGGATCGGACTTCGCAGGGGTGGGGATAAGTCCCTCGCCGGACGCCCGGCCCAGGAGTGGCCGGGATGAATGGGGCGCCGTGTGGCGGAACATCGGCGTCTCGAACCTGGGAGAGGTGGCCGAGCCGGCGCTGAAAGAGTGGGCTGACTTCGACCGCCTGCCGATCCCCGACATCACTGAGGCCCGGCGGTGGACCCACTTGGAGGGGGCGCGCGAGCGCGCGGGCGACCGCTTCCTGATGGGAAGCGGGATCTCGCTCTACGAGCGCGCCCATTTCATCCGCGGCCTTGAGAACCTATGGGCCGACATCTATGAGCACCCGGACGAGCTGCGCCGGCTGCTGGACATCCTGGTAGAGATGAACCTCTACGCGATCCAGCGCTACGCCAAGGCCGACGTCGACGGCTTCATGTTCTGCGACGATTGGGGCCTGCAGGAGCGGCTGATGATCTCGCCCGACAAGTGGCGCGAGTTCTGGAAGCCGTGCTACGCGCGCGTTTACGCCGCCGCGCGCGAGGCGGGCATGCTCACCTTCCTCCACTCCTGTGGCTATATCGTGGACATCCTCGACGACCTGATCGAGGCCGGCCTCGACGTGATCCAGATGGACCAGCAGGAGAATATGGGGCTCGAAAACCTCGGCGAGCGCTTCGGCGGGCGGATCACCTTCTACTGCCCCGTCGACATCCAGAAGACGATGGTCTACGGCAGCCTTGACGACATCCGCGCCTACTGCCGGCGCATGGTCCGTGCGCTCGGTCGGCCTGAAGGCGGGTTCATCCCCAAGTGGTATGGCGACCCGAAGGGCGCCGGGCACACTCAGGAGGCGATCGACGCGATGTGCACCGAGTTCCTGCGCATCAGCGACGAGATGTACTCCCGCTAAGCGCCGGGCCGGGCAGCGATACCACGGATGAGGGGCCGATGCTCACTCGCGCGCGGAGCTCAAAGCTCCGCGCTGCTTCTCAGCAAAGCCCTTCGGGCATCCCACGCCCAGCTCCCGCCCCTCTGCGTTGCGCAGGCGAGTTGCCCAGCCCGGCAGGGCTTCGCCCACAAGGAGCGCGGAGCTTTAGGTCCGCGCTACACAAGCGGGGTCGGTGCTCACTCACGCGCGGTGCTCAAAGCTCCGCGCTGCTTCTCAGCAAAGCCCTTCGGGCTCCCCCTCCCAACCCTCGCCTTCTTGAGGCACCCGAGAATGTCGCCCGGCCCAGCCCGGCAGGGCTTCGCTCGCAAGAAGCGCGGAGCTTTAGATCCGTGCTACATAAGCGGGGTCGGTGCTCACTCACGCGCGGAGCTCAAAGCTCCGCGCTGCTTTTCAGCAAAGCCCTTCGGGCTCCCCCTCCCAACCCTCGCCTTCTTGAGGCACCCGGGAATGCCGCCCGGCCCAGCCCGGCAGGGCTTCGCCCACAAGGAGCGCGGAGCTTTAGGTCCGTGCGACCAGCCGGCTTAGAACTTGACGCGGGGGGCCTCGCGCTCCTGGGCCACGATCTCGAAGAGCGGGGCTTCCTCGCTGCCGAGGCTCTGCGCCAGGAGAAGCGCCGGGAAGGACGCCCGGTACACGTTGTAGTGCGTCGCCGCCTCGTTATACAGCTCGCGCCGGTCGGCGATCTGCTCTTCCAGGCGGCTCAGCTCGGCCTGCAGCTGGCCGAAGTTCTCGCTCGCCCGAAGCATCGGGTACTGCTCGAGCCAGGCGACCACCCGCGGCATGAGCCGATCCAACTGCTGCTCGGCGTTGATCCGCTGCTTCCGGTTCGGCGCGCCCAACGCCTGGGCGCGGAGCTCGGCGATGCGCCCGAACACCTCCTGCTCGTGCCGCGCGTAGCCCTTCACCGTCTCCACGAGGTTCGGCACCAGGTCCCAACGCTGCTTCAGAACCACATCGACGTTGGCCCACGCGCGCTTCACCTGTCCATTCAGATTCACGAGCGAGTTGTAAGTGGAAATCAGCCAGATCACCACGATACAACCGAGCACAAACCCCACGACCGCGATCGTCGAAAGCGTATCCATCCGATACCACCCTTCCCCTCAGAAGCCCGTCGCCACGGGCACAGCGATAAGCAGGATGACCCCCAGAAAGATGATTGCCGTCAGCAGCGCCAATCCCAACCCAGCGCCAGTGTGGTGCCCGTACACCCGAGACTCATTCCCTTCGCAGATGACCAGGCAGCCGTGGTGCTCATCGTAGCGGATCTGGCGATCCACCTGGTCCACGCTCTCCCGGCCCGTCTCCACATAGCGTCCCCACACGGTGAGCGCCGTCTCTGGGGCGATATACTCCACCGTCGTACGGATATCGCCCACCCGTGCGGTCCATGGCAGGTGCCCCGCCGGGCGGTTGTTGTATAAGAACGCTCGGTGCGCCGGAAAGAATTGCGCCCCGTCCACCACAACGGTCGCCGTCGCAGTGTTGTCGTTCAGCCCGAAGTTGACCGCGCGCGTGGCGCTGTGGATGGGCACCCACCGGTAGACGACGCGCGTTCGCGTCTTCTTCGCCTGCGCGTCGTAGTAGGTTTCGGTATGGCGTTGGTACTCCTCAGTCACTTCCGAGTAGTAGAGGCACGGGATCCCGCCGATGCCACTGCGGAGGATGCCGTAGGCAGGGTACGTAAAGCCTCGCGCCTTGCAGAAGCCGTGCGATGTGCTCCGTAGGCGCGTCGTTGGGGTCCCGCGCAACAGCTGGCCCCGCTGCCACGCCCGTGCCGCTGAACGCCCGGAGAGAACGCCCAGCGCGGTGAGCACGCCTGCTGCCCAGCTCCCGCCCGTCGGTTCGAAACTCTCGCTCAGGAGTAGGAGCACCAGAGGCATCAACAGCGTGAGTCCCACGGCGCCCAGGCCGCTCATCGCCAGCTGCGCGAGAAGCCGGTCGGCGCGCGCCTCACTCTTCCAGAGGAGCACGAGATAAACCAGGAGGTAGAAAGAGAGGAAGCCTATAACGGTCGCCGCCAGAAGGCGCCCGCCCACGCTCTCCGAAACCGGCAATCGGAACCCGGAGCCGCTCCGAGACGCGCGAGAGGCCGGCGCCGGCATCCGGCCCGGCGAGGGCGCCGGATCTGACGCGCGATGCACAATTTCCTTGGGCTTTGCCCACACACCGGCCCCGGCGTCACGCGCCTGGCGTTGATACTGCCGGAACTCCTCGCGTTTTGCGAAGGGGTAGCCCGCGGCGGCGAAGGCGTAGCCTTGCTTGATCAGTCGGGCGTTGACCAGCGCGCCATCCTCCAGATAGATATACGCCAGACTCACGCCTTGAGCATCCTCGCGCGGCTCACCGGTCACCACGCGCACGTTCTTGCCGCCCACCATGCTTTCCAGGATGCGTCTGCTTTTCAAGGCGGCCACTGGGTCATGGGGAAAGTCGGTGCCCAGGAGGCGGAGATGCTCCCCGGTATCGAGCGCGAGCGTGCCATCATCCGCCACGCGGAGAACCCGCGCCGCCGTCACCGCTGGTGCCGCCTCTGAGGCAGCAGGGAATAGCAGGAGGAACGTGATACATGCCAGCGCTCTCACTACCCGGTGTGCCATCTCCCGGCTGTCTCCCAACCCGTCGCGAAGCGCGCCGCGCTCCCGCCGGCCGGTGCTCCCCGACAGGAGCGCGGTGCGTTTCCCGCTCTGCACCCTTCTTTACGCCACCCCGTAACACTCCCCGCGGGCAGCATTTGTCGGCCCTCAAGCGCGCGCCGCCGTCTGGCTGCTTCTACACGCGCTCGCCGTCCTCCTGCCACCGGCCCGGCGGGCGAGCACTCTTTCCGAGACGCGCCGCAGGAGTGGCCGCCTTCCCGTCGAACGAGAGGGTGATCCCGGCTCCAGAAGCGCCGGGAGCGAGATGGAACCGCGCAACGGATCGTCCCACCGCTTTGAAAGATAGAGGCAGCGATGAAGGTCGTAATCAGCGCGCTCCACTTCCCCTGGAGTGATATGAAGGCGTGCCTCCGGCACGCGACCGCGGGCCTGGGCCTGGACGGTGTGGAGCTCTCGTGGCATTCATCCTTTGCCCGCCCCCACTGCACGCGCGAAGATATCGAGCAGCTCATCCGGCTGGCGCCTGGCAGCGGCATCGAGCTGTGCGCGCACATCTGGGAAAACCTGGCGCGCATGGAGCCCGGCTCCGCCGAGGACGCGCTTCGGGGCTGGCTCGAGCTCTGCGGGCGAACTGGCGTCACCGGCCTGGTCATCCACGGCGGCAGTTATGACGACCAGCGGGAAGGGATCGCGCGGACGCGCCGCCTCCTGGAGCGAGTCCTGCCACAGTTCGAGCGGCAAGGCGTCACGCTCCTCCTGGAGAATCACTACGCCTACGACTACCGCAACTGTCACGAGCTGTTCAGCGAGCCGTGGGAGTTTCAAGAGGTCCTCTCGCTGGAGAGCCCGGCGCTGCGCATCTGCTTCGATACCGGGCACGCCCACATGACGCGCAACATCGACGAGCTCCTGACCAGCCTGAGCGACCACCTGCAGCACATCCACCTGGCCGACAACGATGGCCGCGACGACCTGCACTGCGCGTATGCCGCCGGCACGGTGCCGTTCGAGCGGATCTACGACACGCTCGCCACGCTCGGCTTCGATGGAACCTTCTGCATCGAGTCTCCGGTGCGCGACGACCTGCGCTCCTTCCGGAAGTGCCTTTCGATGATCCGCGAGCGCTGGCCCGGCGCCGCAGGAAGAGGGAGATGATGGACGTCAGCCACCTGATACGCACCCCCGAGGAGATCGACCGGCTTTTCCCGTGGCTGCGTGAGGAGCGGGTGCGCGGGATCCCGCATTTCATCTCGCCTGCGTGGAACACGGATCGCTCGCATTTCGACCCAGAGTACTACGCCGAATGCTGGGAGCGGCTCGGGTTTCGCTCCGTCACCCTGCTCACGGGGCATCACGACGGCTGTCTCCTCTACCCCTCCCGTCTCTCGCACCAGCAGCCGGGCCGCGATTACTTCGGCGAGCAGGTGGCTGCGTGCCGCAAGCGCGGGATCCGCGTCCTCGCCTACTACTCGCTCTCACTCGACAGCCTGGTGGGAAGCGAGCACCCGGAGTGGCGGATCCGCGATCTCGCCGGGCGCGCCCATCCCGTGGATTACCGCGGCTTCTCGCACTACCACTGGCTCTGCCTCAACAGCCCCTACCGCGATTTCGCCATCCAGCAGCTCCAGGAGGTGGTGCAGAACTACCCGGTGGAGGGCGTCTGGATCGACATCCTCTACCTGCCGTGGCACAAGACCGACCTTCAGGAGGAAGTCTGCTTCTGCGAGCACTGCCACCGGCAGTACTCGGAGTGGTTCCACGGCGAGCACCTGGTTGACGCCGCTGGCACGCCCCGGCATGATGAGTTTCGCGCGCTCACCTACCGCAACTTCCTCGCACGGCTGAAGGAGATGCTCCTGGCGCAGGATCGCCCCCTGCTCCTAACGTTCAACGGGGCCGGCCGGCGGCGGATGCCCGGCTACAAGATCTGCGACGACCTAGCCGACCTCCTCTCCGGCGAGGCGCACAACCCGCTCTCGCTCAGCATCACATCCCGGAGCCATCGCAACGACGGACGGCCGTTCGAGCTCCTGAGCTGCGCTGAAGTCTGCTGGTCGCACAACCAGATGAAGCCCGAGACGCTCATCCGGCTGGAAAGCCTTTCCACGCTGATCGCCGGCGGCACCTACACCATCGGGATCACGCACGCCCCCGACGGCCGGCTCTCACCCGCGATCATCAACCGCCTGGAGCGCTGGAGCCGGTGGATCCACGAGCGCGCATCCCTCTTCCAGGAGAGCGAGCCGGTCTGCGAGGTGGGTATCCTGGCACCCGAGCTCGGGCCAACCGGGATCGAGACGTGGGCTTCGTGGCTGCGTCAGGGTCACTTCCAGTTCAACGTCTTCATGGATCTAAACGCCGCCCTTGGCTACCCGCCGGCGCCCGAAGGTCTGGGGCGCTACCGGCTCATCGTGGTGCCGCACGCACGCACTCTCTCCGAGGAAGAGGCACGCCGGCTCCGCGAGTACGTTGAAGGCGGCGGCCACCTCCTCCTGGAGTATCCGGCTGCGGCGCTGCGCGACCACCTCCCCTGGATCGATGAGCTGGCTGGCGTCCGGCAGCTTCGCGAGCCGCGCGCCTACTCCTTCTACCTGCTGCCAGATGCGCCGGAGCTTGCCGCCGGATTGCCCGAGGGCGAGCCGGTGCTCTATTACGTCAACTCCTACGCGTGCCTCGAGCTGACCACTGGCGAGGCGATGGGCCACGTGGTGCCCCAGTTCGCCGATAAGGTGCGCACCTCCGACATCCAGACCGTGGCCAACTACTGGGCGAGGCCCGACCAAGCCCCGCACCACCCGGGGCTTATTCTCAACCGGGTTGGGAAAGGCCGCGTGCTCCTCTCGGTGCTCCCCCTCACCGCGCCGAACCGCGACTCTGACCGCTGCCCGTGGCCGCGGATACTCGCGCTCAACTGCGTGCGCTCGCTCCTGGGCCAGCCGCTCGTCTCGCTGAGAGGGTGCGGCCAGGTGGAGGTTTTCCTGTCGCGACAGCCAGATCGATGGCTGCTGCACTTCCTGAATCACGCCTACGGCGCCGGGGAGGCGATCCCCGGTGAGGGCGAGGAGGAGTTCCTTCGCGAGATACCAGTGCGCCTCGCGCCCTGGCTGCGAGAGGCGGTCACCGCAGCGTCGCTGGAGCCGGAAGGCACGCCGGTCGCGCTCACGGCTGAGGGTTTCGTGCTGCCACGCCTGGGTGTCTATCAGGCGGTCGCTCTGAAGGAGGAACGCTAGCGGCAGACCCCCTCGCCAAACCAGTTCATTCCCAGGGGAGGCCTACTCTCCCCGAATCGCACTAGAGCTAGAACAGGTGATTTATAGATGGTCCGAGTAGCAATCATCGGGTGTGGCGCATTCGCCGAGTCACAGCACATTCCCAACTGCGTGGCGCATCCGGATGTGGAGGTCGTCGCCCTGTGCGACCTCCGCCGGGAGCGCCTGGAGGAGGTGGCCCGCCGGTTCGGGCTAGAGCGGGCCTCGCTCGTGACCGACAGCGCCGAGGTTTTCCGCCGTTCCGACGTGGACGCGGTCCTGGCGGCGACCGACCATTCGGCGCACCTGCCGCTCATCGCGGAGGCGGCGCGCAGCGGCAAGCACCTCCTGATCGAGAAGCCGATGACGATGACACAGGAGGAGTCGCTGCAGGCGCTCCGCCTGGTGAAGCAGAGCGGGATCAAGTTGTGCGTCGATTACAACCGGCCCTTCTCGCCCTCGATGCGGGCGATCAAAGAGGCGCTGGAGGAGCACCGGACCGACCCGGTGACGAGCCCCTGGAGAAGCAGGCGCGTTTCCGGATTCCCCACGCTTCCAGAGGAGCGGGCCACCAACCTGGTGATCACGATCAACGACGAGATCGATTCCTACCGCCCCCAGCACCTCGATCCCACGCGCGGCGGCGGGCAGATCCTGGGCGAGAGCTGCCACTGGTTCGATCTCGCGTGCTGGCTCATCGACCGCCGGCCCGTGCGCGTGCTCGCCTCCGGCTCCACCCGGCTCAGCCATTCCGTGACGCTCGACTTCGAGGATGGCTCGATGGCCACCCTCTTCTTCTCCGTCTGCGGCACTTTCGACTATCCGAAGGAGCGCTACGAGCTCACCAGCGGCGGCGCGCTCTTCCTGAACGAGTTCTTCGTCGAGACGGCGGTCTATGGCCGGGGCGAGGCGGTCCGGAAGACCTACCCGATGCAGTTCGACGACCTGCGTGCCGAGGTGCCCGAGGAGGGGTTCACGGCGTATCTGGCGAAACGTGCCCTGGCCGAGCGCCGCTTCCTGGAGACAGGCAAGATGCCGGTCCTCGCCCCCGACAAGGGGCACCGGGCGCTACTCGACGCGTTCATTCGCGCGGTGCGCGACGACCTGCCTTCCCCGGTCGACGAGCGGCGTGGCGCCCGGGCCACTTATCTAGCGGGCCTGGCGATCCAGTCGATCCGCACAGGGATGCCCGTGCCCGTCTGCCGCGAGGCGTTGGACGCCTTTGTTCAACCATGAGGAGACGACCATGCGGAACCGCTCGCTCGGATGGGTGACCTTCTTCACGCTGGCCGCCCTGCTCTCGTGGATGCCTGGCGCGAGGGCCAGCACCGAGGAGTTGGAGGAAGAGCACTCGCTCTCCACTGAGTTTGAGACGCCGCACACGAAGTGGGCCCAGCCCTACGCCGGCGGAAAGCTGCGCGCGCTCTTCTTCATCGACATGGGCTACGGTGGCACCTGGCCGCGCGAGATTGTCGAGCTAAAGCAGCGGTTCGACCTCGACGCCGAGGCCGTCTTCTGGGCGAAGATCGTCGACACCACGCGCTACCACTGGCATGGTGGCGACGCGGGCGTGGCGCGGATGAAGCGCCTCCTGGAGAAACCGTGGGACTGCTACGTCTTCATCAATCTGGCGCCGGACCGTCTGCCGCCCGAGCAGCAGTATCGCGCGCTGGAGGCGGTGACTAAAGGCGCCGGCATCGTCCTGATGGGCAAGGATGACCCGCGCGTGCTGAAGCCGGCGCGGAAGCTGCCATTGCCAGCGTTCCTCCGCGAGGGCGTGCCGCTCCTGGAGCTTCCCTTCGTGCAGGCGTCCTACCTGCCGAAGCCTGGGGAGGGTGCATCGTCGGTTGCCGCGGTCGCCGAGCGCATGGTCGCCTGCTATCAGGTGCGCGAAGGGCGTGGGGTGCGCCTGCCACCGCGGCCCGAGATCGACTACCATCCGGGATGGGAGACGGAGTACGACTACTGGCAGTCGCTCGTCGGGCGCGCCATCCTCTGGGCCGCCGGGCGCGAGCCGAAAGCGGCGCTCTCCGTGGAGATGAGCGAGCGTGCCCTGGGGCGCGCTTCCCTGCCGCGCAAGCAGGCCGCGACGATCTCATGGAATGGCCTGGATACGAAGGCGCGCCCGGTGATCTCGCTCCGCCTGCGCGGCGCCGATGGCTCTTCTCGCGCGCTGCCAGAAGTCTCGCGGCCCCAGGAGCGCGGTCAGGCCACGGTGGAGATCCCCCTACTTCCCGCCGGGGAATACTACCTGGATGCCATCGCGCGCGGGTCCAAAGGCGTCGCCACCTGGGCGAGCGCCGGCTTCCGCGTGGAGTGTCCCCGGTCGATCAAAGAGATCGCGCTGGAGCAGCCGTTCTCGGAGGTGGGAGGGAAACTCGCCGGGCGCGTCACCGTCGAGGGCATCCCGACACTCGCCGGCGAGCGCATCCGGAT
>Ga0116167_1001687_pt1 | contig 19882 bp, 21 predicted proteins | sample AD_JPNMR3_MetaG_FD_89794 | JGI IMG/M metagenome (GOLD analysis project Ga0116167, IMG submission 89794) | Active sludge microbial communities of municipal wastewater-treating anaerobic digesters from Japan - AD_JPNMR3_MetaG | ecosystem: Engineered > Bioreactor > Anaerobic > Digestate | place...
CCCCTAGGGGATGGCACATAGAAGTGCTTGATGTTTAGAAAAGCAACAAATATGACATTATGTTAACAGGGTCGAACAGTGGCAAAAGTCACTGATGAAATAACAATATTAATTGTACAAGGAATGTATATAAAAATGAAAAAAATTAAATGTATGTTATTTTCGCTTGTTTTTTTTTGTGTGTAATTTTTTTTGCATCTATAGGCTGTTTTGCTTTGCCTAATACACCAAATATCAGTTTAAATACTTCGGGCAACATGGCCAATAGAGGTCTCGTTTTAAAGTATGACGGCTGGGTCTATTATTCCTTTGACGGCAGCGGACTATATAGAATGAAAGAGGATGGAAGCCAGAAGAAAAAGATATATAATGGCCGGTATGATAACTTAACTGCATATGATGGCTATATTTACGGATATTGCAGGTATACCGAGACAAATAACCCTAAAGAAGAGGGGTTTTTCAGGATGAAACCAGATGGGACGGAAAGGATAAAAATCAGCAATCAAGACATGGATTGCATTACAATATATGATGGATGGATATATTATATATTACTTACTGATCATTTCAAACCTCACAAAATGAAGCTTGACGGTACTGACGACCGAAGGTTGAATGATTATCCAATGAGCTATATGAATGTCGCTGATGGGTGGATATATTTTGAAAGTCATATAGGTGGCGGGAAAATATATAAAATGAAGCATGATGGCAGTCAAGTTACGGAAGTTAGCGAGTATGGTAGATCAAGTACAATTTTGATGATGTGGAACAGTATATTGAATCTATCAAAGCAGACAATGATGTTTTTACTTTCTGTATGGATGAAAGCAGTTTTACACATGGATATGGTGATGGACAGATTGAGATAAAGGATTTGGGAGACAATGCGGTCTATGTAAAAATAAAAAGCTTTACGTTAGACCTCGAGGATAAATTTATCGAGAAACTGGACAAGATTGAAAATCCCAAGGAAAAAATTCTTGTAATTGATTTAAGGGACAACAGAGGAGGATATATTCTAACTGCAGATGCTATTCTTGACTATTTGCTGCCGGAATGTTTGATATATTATTATACATACTTCTGGAACGGATATACGGTCTCTCCTTATTCTGCTGCCGATTATGTTGAGTTTAAGCAAATATTGATTCTCGTTAATGAGAATACGGCAAATAGTGCGGAACTTCTTACATTAGGGCTAAAAAAACACTTAAAAAATACTATCGTTATTGGACGTACCACTTTTGGAGAAAACACCAGCCATATAGTGTATCATAATGAGGAAGAAGGTTTTGCCGTATACCTTGCGAGTTTTTACTGGAATGTGGAAGGTCAGAACCTAACGGAAAGCGGTATAACACCGGATATAGTTGTCAAGAATGATTCCGATTATATGAAGGAAGTGGAAAAATTATTACAGCTCGCTCGGTGACAAAGAGAGATTTTTAAAAATTGATTTGAACTGCCTTTATTTCAAAAAAGCTTTAAAGGTATAAGAAAATATTTAAGTATAACTTATGCTCATTGGTTTGTAATCTACGGACCGATGAGCTTTAAATTTGGTATGGAGTAAGAATTTTGTTTTTAGTCGCTAGATAACATAAAAGTAATTAAAAGTTTAGCAACAGTTATGAACCTCTGATTTATAAGTTTTTTAGACTATGGACTATAGTTTTGAACTATGCTAAAATATACGGATACGGAAGGAAACGAGAGGATATTTGGATGAATAAAGTATCATATTTTGGCAATATTTTTAAAAGGTTCAAAAGAACGTTCATAGGTGACAGAAAATTCTACAAAACAGTACTGGTGCTTGTCCTACCGATTATTATTCAAAACTCTATTACCAATTTTGTCAACCTGCTCGACAATATTATGGTCGGACAGGTGGGGACAGCTGAAATGTCCGGTGTTGCAATTGCAAACCAGCTTATGTTCGTATTCAATCTGGCGGTGTTCGGAGGTTTGGCCGGAGCCGGTATCTTTGGCGCACAGTTTTTTGGAGCAGGCGATAATGACGGTGTTAGGTATACATTCAGATATAAGCTGTGGATCTCTGCTGTGATATTAGTGGTTTCACTGGCAGTATTTTTGACTGGAGGAGATTGGCTGATTTCTCTGTTTCTTAAGGGAGAGGGAGACCCGCTGGAAGCGGCGGCAATGCTGGAGCACGGACACGCTTATTTGAGAATAATGCTGTGGGGGCTTTTGCCTTTCATATTGTCCCAGGCATACGGAAGTACTCTTCGTGAGGCCGGTGAGACAGTGCTGCCTATGGTAGCAAGTATAGCTGCTGTGGTAACAAACCTGTGCTTAAACTATGTGTTGATATTCGGTAAACTGGGTTTTCCCGAATTGGGAGTCGCGGGTGCTGCTATTGCAACGGTTATATCCCGCTATGTGGAGTTGGTGATTATAGCTGTATACACCCATAGGAATACGGCTCGATTTGGGTTCATAGTTGGACTTTACCGTTCTTTAAGGGTTCCGGGGAAACTTGCACTGACAATATTCAATAAGGGAATGCCTCTACTGATAAATGAGATTTTGTGGTCGATTGGAGTATCAATGTTGACGCAGATATTCTCAACATATGGACTGAATGTTGTTGGTGCTCTTAATATATCCAATACCATAACAAACCTGTTTAATGTAGTATTTATATCAATGGGGTCGGCGGTTGCCGTTATGGTAGGGCAAGCTCTCGGAGCCGGTGATATGTCCCGTGCGAAAGAATACTCATGGAAATTGATTTTTTTCAGTGTATGTACCTGTTTTGTAGTCGGGGCGATACTCATAGCTGTAGCTCCTGTAATACCGCACATATATAATACAACTGAAGATGTGCGAAGCCTTGCAGCTCACTTCATGAAGGTGAGTGCACTTTACATGCCGTTTTTTGCCGTATCCCACTGCAGCTATTTTACTATACGTTCGGGAGGCAAAACGTTTATTACCCTTGTCTTTGACAGTGCATACACATGGGGTGTAGTTGTTCCTGTGGCTTATTTGATTTCAAGATATACAGATTTTAATATTTATGCTGCCTATCCGGTATGTTATCTTCCTGATGCTTTAAAGAGTGCAATCGGAGTGTATATCATAAAGAAAGGCCAGTGGGCCCAGAATATTGTAGCCAAAAAGCAGCCGGTGTAAAGACGGAAATTCACGTTATATTTTATGGATTTCATAGGGTGAGATGCACTATGGATTTTAATTGCATATACCATTTTATGAGAGCTTATAAAGCATTGTTTGTATTAATTAGGGCAAATCCCAAAGGTTTTTATTATATTGATTTATTGAGAGCTTTTGAAAAATATATGGATTTGGATTTAAACTCCAAAAAAATAGCTATGCTTAAAAGTGATATTAATCATATTAAAAATGTTGATGCAATTGAAAAGGATTACCTGATAAATGAATTAAATGTTTACAATCAAAATAGAATTTTTTATGATATTAATAAGCTGAATAAATATGCTTATGTGTTACCGATTGTGGCAAATGAGATGATTAAGCTGTTGGAAAGAAAAGAGTACGAAAGAGTGTATGATTTTACCGATGCAGTTCATAATCTCCCGGAATTTCTTGTTACTGATTCTTGGACTGCGGACAACTATTACAAAGTCTATATAAAGCCATACAATAAAAAGTGGAAAGCTACTTTTTTGTGCGAATTAAAAGGCCGGTAAGGGTTTTGCAGGGCTGTTCAGCGTATATATAAATGTGGGGGAGAAAATATGCTTGAATTATGTGTTTATTTAAAAACTGTAAGTGATGATGGAATCAAGAAATGGGAAAAAAGATTCCAAGATGCAAAAATGAAGGTAAATATTCACCCGGATTTTTCTTTTTCCAACCAATTTGGTTTTCTGCCTTTTAAAATACATTTTGATGAACCGGATATAAGTCTTCTAAAAGATAAAGACTGGATATCGGGTTTTGAAATGTATATTGACGATTTTAACTTTGAAGATATAAAAAAAGAGGCACAGCCTAAAAAATCATTTCTAAAGTCGTTATTTAGCCTATCAAAAGATGAGTTTGTATTTGTAAATAAAGAAGTGGATTCTATCCTGAGTGAATGTAAAAAACAGATAACTCTAAGGTGGGGAACCTTGGATACATTAGAGTTTAGGATGGCTTTTTTGAGCGCGGCAATTCTTCCGGAAATTTTCGGTGGGGTATGTTATGACCCGCAAGAAGACCGTTGGGACTATGGTCAAGGTTTGTTTGAGAAATTTTTAAGCGAAGTAAATAGTTTTGAATCCGATATAAAGCCAATCCGCTGGAAATTACATGAGTTTGAAAAGTGGATGTGAGCGTATCCGTCCTCAAAAACATTGTATAGAATTGTGCATATAAAATCTTTCGGGAGAACTATATGAAAGTAAAGATTTTGAATATAATTTTTATTGCTAGTCTTCTATTAAATGTTTATTTTATTTTAAAAAACACAAATATTCATAAAATAAAAGAAGAGGAAAGTATTTTGTCATATCTGCAATTACTAAATCTAGAAGAGGAAAAAGAGGTAAGTAATGATAATGTTGATATAATAGAAAATAACCCAATAGATAACTTTTTTGATGAACACAAGTTATCAAAAGTGAATTCATTTACTTTAAGAAGAGTAATGTTTCTATATATGCAATCTTGGAAGAATGAAATGGATAATGCGTATGATATATTAATAAAAGCAGGTCACGATAACATAAAGGATAGCGTAAAGGAATCCTGGAGTAAATTTGCTCAGTACGCTGAAAGTGAGGCAGATGTTGGAGTCGGTGTTTATGCCTCAGATGCTTTTGGAAATGAAACGGGAAAACATGGTGAAACTATTACTTATGGTACGATTGGACCATTTCAAAGAAATGCGACTTTGGCTAGACTATATAAAAAGAGGACCATTGAGATTTTTGAGTATTTCAGAGATTTGGGTATAGAAGTGGAATTTGCTTTTGATGAAAACAGTTTTAGTGAAGAAGATTTGGAGCTTTTTCACTAATGTTAATTATTTCCAAAACTGGTTCATGATATTAATATTACTAGGTCTGAACTATGTGTAGTTCTCGTGAATTATATAAAAACAAAGAAAGTAAACGATAGAAATTCTTGTCGTTTACTTTCTCTTGTATAAGCAAATATATATTTCTCATGATAAATAATTATTATTTAATAAACATCAGGGGATGATAGTATTAAAAACATTAACAATAATCATTACATCTGCCATATTTATTGAACCGTCGCTGTTTAAGTCGTAAGATGCAATATACTCGTCATCTCCGCGTACCGAATTAAATACCTTAACTATTAAAGCAATATCTTCTATATTAATAACTCCATCTTTGTTTAAGTCAGGACTCTTTTGAGGTGCTGGTGTTGATATACTGTTAGCATATGCTGCCATAAACACTAGAAGGGAATTCCAACCTGTAGTGTGCTCATTTGTTGTAAATTCGGCGGCGCTTTCCATATAGCATTTGGCAGGAAATATCGATATGTTTGCACCATTATATTTATTAGGACCTCCGGGCATAATTCCCTTAGGAATTCCCGGTAACCCGTCCTGGCTCCATGTGTCGAATATTTCTTTAATGCAATCATCGCCATACCCAGATACAAAGCTCTTTCTCATAGGATTGGCACCTAAAATCCAGTTTAATGAAGAAAGAGCCATCATATTAACTTCCTCAGAATTCATCCCGAAAATGGCGGATCCAAGTAAAACTTCTCTAGGACAACCAAGTATTACACTGTTAGTACCCCAGTAATAATTACCGTATTCAATTACATTACCCCAAGGATTGTTTTTTACTCTATTTATTTTATTATTTGCCCATTTGGTAAAACTATCTCTAAACCAGCTTTCAACATCACTGTCACGGTTTTTGGCTTTCATGTAGTTGAAAAATCCATTTTCCCAACCAAAAGAACCATCTCCGGATTCGCTTGAATAAACTTTCTTATAGTTTGACTTAACATAATCATGACAACTTGAATCGCCTGTAGCCCTATACAAAGAAGCTGCAGCGAAAAACCTTGAACATTCGTCGTTGTCTGTAGCATAAGATCCACCTGGGGCTTTAATATTATCTGGATTCTGTAGAAGAAACGCCCATCCGCTTTTAGCAGCATCTAAACACTCTTTAGCAAAGGCTGGATCATACTTCGAATATATCAATGAAGCCTGAGCTAAAACCCCGACGGCAGCTGCGGTATCATTTGTTGATTTTATATTTCCGATATTGTCTTTTTTATCCATTATAACCCTTTGGCCAGCTGAGAAGTTGTCTGTAAAAGTGACACAGCAATAAAAACCGCCGCTTTCGGGATCTTGCATTTTCAAAATCCACTCAAGTTCCCATCTAACCTCATCAAGTATATCAGGAACGCCGTTGCCGCTTTCAGGAATATTATTTTGATTATCATAGAATACTTCCGGGTACATCTCATAAGCACTCAATAGATTTGATGCTGTTTGTGCTCCGGTAATTACATACTTATTGGGATCGCCAGCATCGTACCATCCTTTTGACACATCTTTTGTAATCGATGGATTGGAGGCAAAGGCACAATTGAAATCCTGAGGTGTCTTATCTTTTCGTGGGTAATCGGTACAATACGGAGCCTCAAGGTCTATATTGGCACGTTGATAATAAAGGTATCTTGACGCGTCAACCAATAAAGATTTATAAATGTCATTTCCTATCTTAAACTTAGGAGACGCATCTATACCTTCTGCATTAACTGTAATGTAATATTCACCGGGTTCTTTAAGGTCGGTAAATATAGCTTTAAAAACCCTTTCTCCCGAATCATATGCGTCATAATCCGCAACGAGGACCAATTGTCCGCTATAAGCAACCGAGTCGTCAGAAACTCTCCTTACCTGAAACTCTGTTCCGACAGTGGCATTAAAATCATCTTCAAATCCACTGACAAAGGCATATTTTTCAGAAGACTCCAAAAAACCAACCTGATTTACTTTAATAGCCGGAAAAGCATTTTCTTTATCGGGAGAAGTTATTTTAAGCTGATTTATCCAAACACAAAACGGATCCAAATTCACTTTGTCCAGAACAATAGCCTTTGCATTATATGGGTCCATGCCAAGTGACGGATCTAAAATATCCTTTAAAGGTATTTTTACGTGCTGCCACTCGGTAGTAATGGTGCAATAATCTGTTATCGGCTTGGTTATAGTCTTTTCAACACCTGACGGACGTTCTGCGACATGATCAACCGCGCCGATTAAAAATTGCTCCCCTCCATTTTTGCCTTTCACATTAAATTCCAGGTATCCGTTCGGAACATATCTTGATACATCATGGCAGTTCCATTCAGCCAGACAAAGTATAACCGTCATCCAATATGATGATAGCGTTGTTCTAACATTAAGTCTCAAAGAAGGTAGATTTTCATATGTAACTTGTGTGTCAACAGGCAAACTGCCATTTATCGTTTCCAATTCGTCTGCACCACTTCCGGCCCAACCGCTGAACTTATCTTTGAATACATAAAAATCCGGAAGGTTTCTCCACCCGTCAGGAGCACCTGCATTAGCTACCATCACGGGTCCAATTGCAGAGGTAAATACTACTGCAATAAAAACACAAAAAGCTAGCAAATGTTTAATATTCATAAAACCCTCCTCGTATAATATTTAGTTTATTTAATTGTTTTGCCCTCAAAAACTTACCCTCCTTTCCGGGCAAAAACTTATATTAACTATATCTCTAATTTAGGTGCTGTAATGTTCGCAGACCTAAAATATCTGGCTAATCCCACGAAATACTGTCAATATAAACATACCCTGAAAAATTTTTACCTTGTGCAGCAATTTTTACTCCAATTCTTCGGATAGGTAAGGGTTCATCCTCCAATACTTTGAGCTTAATTGTATTCCAGCTGTTTGGTGTTAGCTGTGAGTAAAAATTCCAATTTCCTGTCCACTCCCAATTGGCATCTTGATAAAATGGCTCAACAGCTGTTATTTCGGAGGTTTCAGGAATCCATACATGAAATGTAATTGTTGTTCCATGCGTTATACTCGGATCAACATTTGAAGTATCTATATATTCGTCTTCCCCTGGTATCATGCGGATTTTTAAACTCTTAGTTCCTGCAAAAGCATTATCGGAACTGTTATAAAACTCAGTTGCATTTGTAACCTTAAAATCCTGAAAACCGTTTTCAAAATTGTACTGAGCCAGATCAGCCACTTTCTGTATATCAGAAGGTTTTATTTGGTGCGTAGGTTCTAATGTAATAGAAGGAGTTATAGAAAATGTTGGTGTAGGAGTAACTTCTGCTTTTCCGGTGGCTTCAGGAGTAAATATAGATTGTGGTGTTTGGGAAACAGTATGTGTACTCATACCAACCGGTGTGATTGTAGCCACTGAAGGAGTCGGAGCAACAGGGGTATAATCAGTATTTGTGTCACTGACTTTAACCGGTGTGGGTTCCGGCGAAATATTAGTACTTTTTTCGTTTAAAGGGTATAATCCATTTTGGTTCAATAAATTATACAAATTACCCGACTGTATTTCTTCAATGGTTATGGAAGTGCCCTTTTCTCTTATCTTTTCATAAACCATGTATTTACCCATAGAAATATTTTCTTCCACAGACTTTTCCTTATAATATTCAGGAACTTTAACAATCTCAAAATTGAATTTCCAGCTATAAACTTTATGGAGATAATCATTTAAATTTTCCAACTCAGAATCCAGTTTTTTCTCTGTATTTACCCGGTCTTTTTTAAATTCGCTGGATTTGGAATTGAGGGCAGCCGACACAAGAAGGTAACTTGAATTTTCTTTTTTTTCATTCAAATAGCCTTCTTCAATAGCTTTGTCTATATATTTTATTAATGCTTCTGTTAAAGGAATGTTTTCCAAATCTAAATTCTGTGTCAATGCATCGGCTTCTTTATTTATTGGATGCACATCCTTTACAACACTATTACCATCAACAGCAAATTCAATACTTGGATTTATATCAACGTCAATAAAGGCCAATGTTTCACTGCCAGTAAAGAATTTAAAATAACCAAATACAAGCATCAGCACAGCTGCAACTCCAGCAATAGCTGGTATATAAAAATTTATTCTCCTGCGTTTGACAGTCAGTATATCATTATGGGAAAAGAATACTTTTTGCCCTAAAAACATATCTTCACTTTTTTTAATCCCAACAATCTTGCTTTCAGCAGTCAACACAACAGCTCTGTTTTCTTCGAGACCAATTATTAACCCAATGTATTTCATAATGATTCCCCCCTTTCTTCAAAGTGAATGGGAAATGCTTTCAATTCATCCTGATTACTTTTTAAAATCAGGCAAATTGCTATTATAAATGTTCTGTGATTTTCTATAGTTCTCCGATGAATCTTAAGCCGTTCTACCAATTGAGAACGAGGAATTCTCTTGGTATTTATTAATTTTGAATATAAATCCTCGTCTTCCAATATCTCTTTTGCTATTCTTATACATAGACGTCTGGTATCCCTGTGTACAGGCGAATTACTTATTAGATCATCCCATGTTATGCCAAACTCCATTAAATTCTGCTGTAAAATCAGTATGTCTTCTTTTAACTCCACTATTTCGTATTGATTATATGTATTTGAAGCAAGGTATTTTTGTTCAAAGCATTCATTATCCTCAATACTTGAGAATGGTATAGTTTTATCGCGTTTTTTTGCACTTCTTAAATAGTCAATGATCCTATGATTGATAATAATACTCGAGTACCTGTAAAAGTCACCTTTCCTACACAGGTCATAATGATCTATTGCTTCATTAAAAGCAGACAAGCCTATACTGAATTCTTCATCGTTTTTAATATCAATACGTCTTTTTAAAATTTTATATAGTGATTCCATAATAAAGGGTATACTTTCACTTATAAACCTGTCTCTAAGCTGCAAGTCCCCTTTTCGAATACTGTCTATTATTTCAATTATTGAATCATTAGAAAACTTATCTCTTTTTTTAAACAAGTCCAACCCGAACAATAAAACCACTCCTCATTTAAAAAGGCGTATGTGTAAAATGTTTTTATGTGGCTTAACTGATTTTTGTTTATCAAGGTATTTCATATAGAAAATGTCAAAATAATGTTATCTTTAATTTAAGTCAAATTCCACTTGTATTCTGAACTAAAATTATAAGCAGCAAGTTTTTTATTAAAAGTTTCTTATTAAAATGATTATTATACCATTTTCAGACGTAGATAAAAACCATAGGGACTTTGGAGATATTATGGGTGCTACAATAGTTTTAGCCTCTTGGAGCGAAATGAAAGAGGAAAAAGTGAAGGGAGGCGATGTCCCTGGATTTTATTACCTGGCAAGCTGTGAAGTGTTTTTGGCGAAAAAAATTATTGAAAAACAATAAATTTTTATTGAATTTAGATAAAAAATCGTTTACACTATAATTAAAGTACCAACTAAAAGGAGGTAATTTTGTGCAAGTTTTAGGAGAGAAGGACTATCTGGCTTGCTAAAATTAATGCTGGATGGAGTTTTTGCCGGTGGAGTGGCTATTTTCATTAGTTTGCCATGGAGTCTTAGGCTAGCCTTTAACCTAATAAAAAATATGTTTGGTGAAAATTATTATTTTCTTCTTGGATTCTTCTACTTTTCGGGTTTTTTTGCTTTGGCTTTGGTTTATGATATTGGAAAAATATTTAAAAATTTAAACAAGAGAAATCCTTTTATTATGGATAATGTTAAAAGCCTTATGCGAATGGCTGTTGCCTCATTTTTTATTTCCGGTGCGTATGTAGTTAAAATAATTTTCTATCCTACTATCCTTACAATCATCATTGCTATGGTTTTTATAATTGCCGGATTATTTTTAATAGTCCTGTCGGAGGTTTTTCGACAAGCTGTAATTGTGAAACAAGAAAACGATCTTACGATATAGGGAGGCAATTTATGGCGATAGTGGTGAATCTGGATGTCATGTTGGCAAAAAGAAAGATGAGTTTATCGGAGCTTTCCTCAAAGGTTGATATTACATTGGCCAATTTGTCAATACTCAAAACTGGTAAAGCAAAAGCAATTCGGTTTTCAACTCTTGAAGCAATATGTGAGGCTTTAGATTGCCAACCGGGGGATATCCTTGAGTATGTTCCGAATAAAAATAATATAAAGGGGGAATAGTTTATGGATAATTTAAACAACAGCATGGAAAATGAAGTAAAAATGGCAGACAATGGGCAAAACACAGTAAAGAAAGAAAATGTATACATTTTGTTGGGATCTATAATCTTGGCCGTAATATTTAATATCTTGTTTTATAGAACAGGATTGGGAATTTCTTATCCCATATTTGTATTGACCTTTTACGGCGTAGTTATATTTACCTTGCGTGGCAAAATTGTGTTTAAATTAAATTTCGGAACGCTTTTGACTATTCCGATTTTACTATTGTCATTAACCTATGCACTTTTTTCAAATTGGATATTCATGGTCTTAAACTTCATGATTATACCTGTTCTAATTCTTGCACAGACAATGCTTATAACAAACAATCACTATTACAAGTGGTTCGATGTCAGATTTGTGTTTGATTTGTTGGGTGCAGTGCTTTTAAAATCTCTGTTGTATATATTGGAACCATTTGCTTTAATATCGGAAATCAGTAAAAAGAAAATACGCTCATCCAAGGCTTCAACTATAACCAAGATAATTACAGGATTGTTGTTATCCATTCCTCTGATGCTGGTGGTAATTGGGCTGCTTTCCTCGGCAGATACGGTGTTTAGTCACTGGGTGAAAAATGTTAGTCGCCTGTTTGTAAACATAAGCCTTGGGGATTTAATAGCACAGCTGATTATTGGGATTTTTATAGGTACAATATCTTTTAGCTATCTTTGGAGTCTTTATTATAGGAAAGAAAAGGACTTTGCCAAAAGTATTGGAGATAATATTCGGACTAAAAAATTTTTGGATCCGATAATAGTTTTAACGATTCTTGTGTCTGTAAATTTTATATATGTCGTTTTTACGGTAATTCAGTTTAGATACCTTTTTGGAAGTGTCAGTTCGTTGTTGCCGGAGGGAGTATCTTATGCCGAATATGCCAGACAAGGTTTCTTTGAATTGATTTTAGTTACGTTAATAAACGTGAGTATACTGACGGGTGTAATAAACTTAACAAAAACTGAAAATCCAATTTCAAACATCATTCTAAAAATTATGAACTCATGTTTGGTTGCTTGTACCATGATAATGCTTTTATCCGCTCATTTCAGGATGTCCCTTTATGAGCAGGAGTATGGATATACTTATCTTAGAGTTTTTACCCATGCTTTTATGATATTCATATTTGCAATACTGATTGCAACTTTGATAAAGGTATGGAAAGAAAACATCTATTTGCTTAAATCTTATATAGTTATTGCGATAATTGCTTGTCTTGCAATAAATTATTTTAATGTGGATGCATTCATTGCAAAAAATAACATCAGGAGATATGAAAAAGATAAAACTAAAGCGATAGATACCTATTATCTGAGCAATCTTTCCAATGACGCAGTTCCATATATGATAAAGTTTCTTGATAATAAAAACGAAGAAGTTGCATCTGAAATTAAATATGTACTTAAAAACAGAAAAAGCGGACTAAAATCAAAAAGAAGTTGGCAGTCCTTTAATCTATCTGACTATAGAGCAAAAAAAATATTGGATGAATATAATTTTGAGGAATAATTGCTCAATTTTTATTAATGCAGCGTATTGAAATTCAAAATGAAACGCTGTGAGTGGATTGGGAGGGAATGTACCATACGGACATATAGTGTATATTTTTATAACAAGCTGATGTGGGGAGAGCTTGATTTTTGGCGGATACTGGTTGAGTACTTTTTGGAAGAAGCAGAAAGTATAAGAATTGACTGTTGGAATGAAGAAGAGAATATTATAAACGAAATATTGCCTTTTAGTATTAGTGTAGATAAAGAAAGCAGTGAACGTATGACGATTCTTACTTTACCAGTTACCGAAAAAACAGTTGAGCAAATACTGTACAATTCTTTCGATGAAAAGAGAAGAATTAAGTGGTTTTCTTTGTTTTTAAAAAGAGATGGTGAAGTATTTTTCTCTTCGGAGCACTATGGCAAGGAATTTTCAATTATGGGAATCACGAAGGATGAGCTTAAATGGGTAAAATGTGTTGTACCAAAGAATTTCATATTTCATACATATTAGTAACAACAATATATTACGGAAGGGCTTGATTTTGTGAAGATTTCTTTTGATTTGGATGATACACTGATATTAACTGGCAAACACGCGTTGTATGAAACCCCTGTTAAAAAGTTTAAAGCTATATTCTACAGAGAAAAACTGAGAAAGGGCACTAGAAATTTGTGCGGAGAACTCAAGTCATTGGGATATGAGATTTGCGTCTATACAACATCAGAGAGAAGTATTGGTTACATAAGAGGATTGTTTGACGTATACGGTATAAAATTGAGCGATGTAATCAATCAAAAGGTTCACAAAGACTTGGTTCAGGGAAATCGAAAAGAGATTATGCCGTCGAAGGTGCCCTCTAAATTCGGAATAGATTTGCACATTGATGATGACATTTCTGTAAAGCAAAATGGAATACAATTCGGGTTTAGAGTACTTATAATATCAAAAGATGATAATCAATGGTGGCTGAAAGTTTTGACTGAAGCAAAGAGGGTTAAAAAAATTTGTGAAGCGTTGTAAAAGATATTTTTATAAAGATTATAGAGATAAAATATGGATTTACATCAGAAAAAATTGTATAATAAGTGTTGCGTTTAATAAAGTTATTTTAAAAAGAATGATGTTGGAGGTTGAAGATTTTGAAAAACACATATGAGAGTCCTTTAAATTCAAGATATGCGAGCAAGGAAATGCAGGAATTGTTTTCTCCCGATATGAAATTTCGTACATGGAGAAGGCTCTGGATTGCGCTCGCAGAAGCAGAAAAGGAACTGGGACTTAATATTACCGATGAACAGATAGAAGAACTTAAGAAATATAAAGATGATATAAATTATGATGTGGCTGAAATAAAAGAAAAAGAGTTTCGCCACGACGTAATGGCTCACATTCATGCCTACGGGGAGCAGTGCCCCAATGCCAGACCTATAATTCATTTAGGTGCAACATCCTGTTATGTTGGGGACAATACCGATATTATAATTATGACAGAGGCCCTAAAGCTTATAAAGAATAAGCTTCTTTGTGTAATATCCAAGTTATCCGATTTTGCAATGAAATACAAAGACCTTCCCACTTTGGGCTATACCCATTATCAGCCGGCACAGCTTGTTACCGTGGGAAAGAGAGCAACTCTTTGGATTCAGGATTTGCTAATGGATGTTGAGGACTTGGATTATATCCTGTCCAACATGAGACTTTTAGGCTCAAAAGGAACTACAGGAACGCAGGCAAGCTTTTTAAATCTTTTTGAAAACGATCATGAGAAAGTAAAAAAGCTGGACATGCTTATTGCAAAGAAAATGGGCTTTGACAATGTGTTCCCTGTATCGGGACAAACCTACACCAGAAAGCTTGACAGCAGAATTTTAAATCTTTTAAGTACAATTGCCCAAAGTGCCTACAAATTCGGCAACGACTTAAGACTTCTTCAGAGCATGAAAGAGATTGAAGAGCCTTTTGAAAAGCATCAGATAGGTTCATCCGCAATGGCATACAAGAGAAATCCGATGAGGTCGGAGAGGATTTGTGCCCTGGCAAGATATGTAATTGTTAACTCTCTAAATCCTGCAATTACTTCATCTACCCAGTGGTTTGAAAGAACTCTTGATGACTCGGCAAATAAGCGTATATGCGTACCGGAGGCATTCTTGGCGGTGGATGCAATACTCAACATATACATAAATGTTGCAGATGGTATGGTTGTTTATCCAAAGGTTATAGAAAAGCATGTATTGGAAGAACTTCCGTTTATGGCTACAGAAAACATAATGATGGAAGCTGTAAAAAGAGGAGGGGACAGGCAGGAGCTCCACGAGCGCATAAGAGTGCATTCAATGGAAGCTGCAAAACAGGTTAAGGCTGAAGGAAAGAAAAACGACCTTATAGAAAGAATAGCCGCCGACGAGATGTTCGGTCTTAGCATTGATGAACTTAAATCTGTGCTTGCCCCACAGAACTATATAGGAAGAGCTCCACAGCAGGTGGAAGAATTTATAAATGAATATGTAAAACCTGTTTTAGAAAAGAACAAGGTTGAGGATATTGAAGTTGAGCTTAAGGTTTGACAATTGAAATCAGGCTCGATAAATTGGTATTATAAATGCTAATTTGTCGAGCCTGTTTCCAATTAAAAATATGTTGAAATTTAGTCTTTCGTATAGTACAATATTGACTATAATAATTACTTCTGAACACAGGTTTCGATTTGCTTTTCAATAAAATCAACCTTAAATTCCTATTACATTAATTTGCTTTGACAGATCAGGGGGAAATTAACGTGATTAACAAGTATAGTAACGTGCCTCTATACTCTCAGCTTAAGAATATAATTATTGAAAAAATTGAGAATGGCGAGTACCCGCCTGACACAAAAATACCTTCAGAGCAGGATTTTTGTGAGCTTTATAACATTAGCCGCCCTACAGTGAGGCAGGCTATAAGTGAGCTAACCAATAATGGATATTTGTATAAGGAAAAGGGGAAAGGGACCTTTGTTTCAAAACCCAAGTCGTCAATAAGCTCAAAATCATATACAGGCTTTACCGATTCCATTTTGGACAATGAGATGACCAGCGAAAGAGAAATTATTTTTATAGAAAAAATAACCAATAAAGACTTCAGAAAGCTCGATGAAGTGTTTTCCTTAGCTCATAATCAAATTGTCGATTTTGCACAGGTTAACTATAAAAGTAAAAGTGGAGAGGACATTATTTCTCTGAACACATCATATATACCTCTCAATCTCTTCCCGGATATAATAGAAGATATAAAAAGCAAAAAGCCTTCTTATGATATACTAAGGGGAAAATATCCGCTTCTTCCGGCTAAAACGAAAAGCACTTTGGAGGTAATATATACGGAACAGTATGAAGCACAGTACCTGATGGTTCAACCGGGTCAGGCACTTTTTAAAATATCCAATGTAATATTCTCCAAAAGCGGTCAAGTGGTGGAATTTGTAGTATCAAAGTACAGAGCCGATAAATGCAAACTCTTGTTTGAAAACGCAAAATAAATTTTTGATTATTTTATTCGTATTCCAAATATTTGCTGACCTCTAGTACCTATTACTATCATATCGTTGTAGACTGCGGGCGAACCTTCCATATTTCCGCCAAGGGGTATTTTATCCAGTATTTTACCGCTTTTGCCTTCGATAAGGTTCATATAACCAGCGGAATCGCAATGAATAATGTAAGCTTTGCCGTCTTCGGTGTATACATCAACCGGTGAGCTCCAGCTATAGAAATCCGAATCTATGACCCATACTTCGTCTCCGGTATTCTTATCAAAGGCTATTAGTTTTCCACCGTTCTTCTTGTATGACTTGGCTATACTAAATATAACCAGATTGCTGATTTCATTTTTTCCAACCACGGGAGAAGCCAATGCTCCACCATTGGTATCTACGTTATATGAGCACTTGTATTTCTTTTCCCATATGAGACTGCCAGTCAAAGCATTTATTTTTCGGACAAAGCTGTACCCGTTTTCTCCCTGAAGGTCAACTTCATTTGCAATATACAGAAAAACATTGGACCCTCCCAAATCCTCAATGGCCATGGTGCTGTCGGTATCATCGGTTATGTTCCTTACCCATACGGGAGACAGGGTGTTTAAGTCAACGCACTGAAGAGTGCCGCTGTTGTCGGCAAAATAACCGAAGTTTTTGTAAGCTGCAATAGAGTTTTCAGTTCCAAGTCTTCCGTTGACAGGGGAAGTGTACCTGTATTTTGTAATATCCGGATTTATGGAAATGGAAGGCTGTATAGGGTCAAAATTTGTATTTAGCTTTATGGAGTACAGAAGACCGTTTTCGCCGCATAAAAACAGATTGTCGGTTTCCTTGTGCAAAAGGGGAGAGGAGTCAAAGGCTCCCCAGTATCTAAAAGCAGTATTGTCAATACCGTTTATAAAGTAAAGAAGCTTTTGGTCTAAAAGACTGTATATACGAAAACCTATCGGAACCTTTTTACCTTGTACCTCGTCAATGCCTTGCCCGGAGTAGAGAAGGGGATAGCCCCTTGGGTCCACAGTCACACTTCCCTTGAGCGAAGCACCTACATTGATTGGATTTCTGGTATAAGTGCCGTCATCAAGGTCAAGAAAATAGATGTTTCCGTCCAAAGTGGCATATATAACTTCTTTGAGGTCATCCTTGTCCTTTTTATCCTGAAACAGATTCATCTTTTTTCGAAGGTTGTCGTTCCACTTGACAATCGACGGCTGACCGTTCCAGCCAACTCCTGTCCATGTATCTATGTATCCTATTTTGATACTCCAAACCTTTTCCAGCTTTTCTTCTCTGATATTGGCAAAACCGTAGCTTGCGGAATTTCTGTAATTGTTTCCTCTAAAGGTGGTTACACCGTCGATTTCATTGTATTTATTTGAAGGCCCAAAGACAAAAGTATCATTGCTTGAATATGAATCAAGCTTTTTGCCGTCTTTTAAGACATCCCATTTAAAATTGTGCCTTTCGGGAAGACACTCTTTTACAATATCAATTTCACTAGGTGCAATTGCCGTCCAATCTTCAGTGTCATTGTTTTTAGGACTTAAGGTGACATTTGGTTCAACGGTTTCATTAGGGTTGGAAGCCGTATCGGGAAAAGGTGATGCTTCAATAGTGCCCGGATCGGAATTTGAACGTTTTAGATAATTATCCAGGAGAAAAAAACCTGGAATAGCCAAAATCAGTATTATTATGTTTATTGTCAGTATAATCTTAGATGTTTTCTTGCTCATAAAGCGCCTCTTTTTGATTTATAGTGTGATTGCCATTATTATAATGATAAACCAGAATTAATAAAAATAAAATATATTTCCGGACTGTTTGAAAAATTTTTTCTTTGATTATTATACTTTGCTTTTTGATTTAAAATAATTTAGGATTTAATAATTATGCAAAGGTGGTAAAATAAATATTATTGAGAATAAAAAGGAGGAAAATAATATGCCAAGGGATATTGCGAAGCTCACAGTGGAGGGCATGTCCTGCAATCACTGCGTAAACAGCATAAAAAAAGCAGTAGGCTCTCTTCAAGGTGTTGACAATGTAGATGTTGATTTGGAAAGTAAAAAAGTGACTGTGGAGTATGACAGCAGCAAGCTTAATGTTGAAGCAATCAAAGATGCGATTGAAGATCAAGGATACGATGTTGTATAAGCCAAAAAGGCTGAAAATAAAAGTGAGGGGGGCAAGAAAGCCCCTTTGCTTTTATCTGTTTTATTTCTGATTTTATTATGTAAGCTTTTGCCCAATACAAATAACGTATATTATAGGGGCTTTCTTAGTAACGGAATCCTCCGCACAAGCAGCAGAAGATGATTATTAATATGATTATCCATATAATTTCATTGTTAATATTGCCCCTTTCCGACATTTTGCGAACCTCCTTTTTTATGTTTTATTCTAGCTTTTTAACCTTTTGCACCGCAGTCATATCCGGGGCCGTACCAGCACCAGAAAAGCAACAGGAAGAGAATTATAAACCAAAGAATCGTATCGTCATCAAATGCTCCGCCAAAGAAACCTTTTTCAGACATAATATGTACCTCCCTGAGAATATTTGAAAGCGTTTTTGCTAATAACATATTATTAATGGTCCGCTAAAAGTGTGACTATATTTGCTTGTGTTAAAATTTGACTCGAATGCAATGTTAATATATTATTATAAAGGCAAAGAAAAATAGCGTCATTAAAGTTTTATGAGGTGGACATGTGTTGGAGATATTTGGCGTAAAGCTGACAGAAGGGGTAGAACCGGATGTATACGAGAAAGCACTGAGTTTCCTTCCCAATGAAAAAAAGGATAAAATAAAGAGGTTTAGAAAGTATGAAGATGCGTTAAGGTCATTAACGGCGGAGATTTTAATAAGAGCAGTTGTCTTTTTTAAGCTGGGCATAAAGAATGAATTTATAAAATTTAATAAAACAGCTTATGGAAAGCCTTATCTTGAAGATTATGAGGATTTCCATTTCAACCTCTCCCATTCGGGAAGCTGGGTGGTGTGTGCGACAAGCTCCAAACCTGTTGGCATCGACGTAGAGAAAATTAGGGAGATAGACTTAAAAATTGCTCAAAGGTTTTTTTCAAAAGAAGAGGCAAGAGATCTTTTTTCAAAAAAAGATGAGGAGAAAATAGGGTACTTTTTTGAACTGTGGACATTGAAAGAAAGCTATATAAAAGCAGACGGGAGAGGTTTGTCATTACCCTTAAATTCATTTTCCTTTAGAATAGAAAACGACAACATTATTTTTATGTCAGAAAATGAGTCAAAAAATTTTTTCTTTAAGAAATATGATGTTGACACGGAATACAAAATTGCTGTATGCTCGATGGAATCACAGTTTCCTGAGCATGTTCATATAAAAAGCTTTAAGGAAGTTTGTAAAATTTTATTTACACAATCAAATAGTTAAAAATTCTTGAAACGCAGATGAATATAATATATAATGAAAACGACAAGGATTTGCATACTTTAGTTGTTTGCAGTTTGTGGAAGTAATTTGCAAAATTGAATATTGTGATTGTCCCACAAAAAGCTAGAAAATATAAACAAATAGAGCAAAATATGATATAATAATGGTATCAAATCCTAGGGAAAGGGATGAGGCCATAATGTTTTGCAGGAATGCAAATTATCAAA
>Ga0116167_1001691_pt1 | contig 19866 bp, 20 predicted proteins | sample AD_JPNMR3_MetaG_FD_89794 | JGI IMG/M metagenome (GOLD analysis project Ga0116167, IMG submission 89794) | Active sludge microbial communities of municipal wastewater-treating anaerobic digesters from Japan - AD_JPNMR3_MetaG | ecosystem: Engineered > Bioreactor > Anaerobic > Digestate | place...
CCGACTTTTCTCCAGGTTTAATCTGGGCAAGTTCAACCATTTTTTTAACTGCTTCCTTATTACTTGGATCATAGATAGCCCCTTTCAACGAAAAAGGAATTATCCAAAAAAATAAAAAATAACCTATAGTTATAATCACAAAAATAAGCACAATCCACATAATTTCTCCTAAAGAATCTAAAATTAAATCGATTTAAATTTCGTTGTAAATATCTATAAATTCAACTTCTATACCAAAGCTATTTCTGATTAAATCTCCTATATTTTTGATTCCAAAAACTTCTGTTGAATAGTGTCCTGCATTAATAAAATTAATACCCATTTCAGCAACAATATTTCTAGTTTGTTCTTTAACCTCTCCAGTTATAAAAGTATCTATTTTATTTTCAACACTCTCCAAAAAAGAGGAACCACCTCCTGAACAAACCCCAACGGTTTTTACAAATTTGTTATTTTGATAGACAAGTAGGGGTTGAGGATTGAAAAGCTTTTCTACTTGTTTATGAAAATCCATAAATAAAATAGGATCTTCGTATTCACCTATAAAGGTTACATCTACCTTTTCTTTAATATTTAGATTTAATGATTTTAGTATACTAACATTGTTTCCATATTCTTCATGTCCATCTAAAGGAAGATGATAAGCCATCAACGTCAAATTGTTTTTTATGACCTTTTCTACTCTTCTTTTTAAATATCCTTTCAGTTCAAAAAAATCTTTTCCAAAAATTCCATGATGAACCAACAAAAGATCACAGTTTTCTTTTATAGCTGTACTAATAAATTCTTCATTAAATGATACCCCTACAGCTATTTTGTTAATAGTGTGAGCCCCTTCAATCTGTATCCCATTATGGCAAAAGTCATCATAATCCCATGGTTTTAATATAGAATTTAAAAAATTCTCTAATTCAAAAATATTAATAGCCATCATCTTTTATATTGTGTAATTTTTCTCAAAAAGTCTTTCCTATTTTCAATATCCTTCTGATTTTCTATGCCTAAAGGTTTAAACCCATCAATAACACCTAAAATACCTCTTCCTTGTTCACTTTCAGCAATGATTATTTGAAGAGGATTTGCAGTAGCAGCGAAAATACCAATAACTTCTTGAACATTTTGTAATTGATTCTTTATATTTATTGGGAAACCCTCTTTCAATACAATGACAAAGCAATGTCCCGCCCCAATCTTTTGAGCATTTTCTACTGCAATTTTAATCAGCTCTTCATCATTTCCATCAAATCTTATAAGTCTTGGACCAGAGGCTTCAATAAATGCTATTCCAAACTTTAAGGAAGGGTTGGTAGTCACTATACATTCATAAATATCTTCTACAGTCTTTATAAAATGGGATTGACCTATGATTACATTTGCATCTTCAGGTATTGTTACTTGAACTAAATCTAATTTAAAATCCATAATTTTCCTCCTATACTTTCAGTTAATTAATCCAATGAAATACAATAATTTATAGTATAGACAATTTGATCTTACTCAAGTTCTTTTGTATAGTCCAACTATCTCAGCTTGTTCAATTATGTGACCGTTCATAGCTTCTAAAAGGTCCTCTTTCTTTGAACTTTCGGGTAGATCTAACTCAGTATCTAATGCATATATTTTAAAGTGATAATGATGGACTCCATGACCTACAGGTGGGCAAGGACCTATATAACCTATCTGATAAGCACTATTTTTGCCTTGTCTCATCGATATAGGAGAGGTAACTACGTGCATTTTAGGGATAGCTTCAGGAATCTCATTTACCGCTTCAATATTCCAAGCAACCCAGTGTACGAATGTGCCTCGAGGAGCGTCAGGATCATCCATTATTAATGCAAGATATTTTGTGTTATTTGGAATTTCTTCAATGATCAAAGGCGGATTAATGTCTCTCCCTTCACATGAATACTTACTCGGAATATAATCATTGTTCTTAAAAACAGGTGAAGAAATTTTCATACCCATTTCTATTCCTCCTTTGACAAACTCAAAAAAACGAATTTGTAATTAAAAACACCTACATTATTTATTATATCACAATTTGATTTAAAAAATCTGTTCTTATTGTTAAACAAACACTTACATGTCTTTGTAATTTAATAATAAGATAATTTTTGGTTTTTCTGTAATGAGTAAAAAAATCCATCAAACAGAGCTTACAATCTTTTTAATAAATCTGTAGATTAATAACCAGCTTGAGAAAAGTGAAAGATATTATTAAAAGATTTTGTTAATAGACACAAAAAAGCGGTTCAAGGTCAATATAATGGACTGGAATACTTGGAAATTTTAACTTTATTAAGTTTGCAACATATTCCATACCTGGCTTTTCGCTTTCAGCATGTCCTAAAACAATCAAAGCCTTATGATTGCCTTGCCTAATTGCGTCTCTAACATATTCAGGGGCTTCCCATTCAGGACCTTCTCCATAAATTACTAAATCAAGACTTTCTTTATGAAAAAGAGGTATAATCATTTCACCGGTTCCCCTATAACCAACTAATATGCCTACTCTCCTACATTCCATTGATAAATCTCCCATATATCGTATATAATCTATATCTAAAGATTTTTTTATATCTTGTATAATCTCAAGTAAACTTTTTTTAGGAATTTCAATTATTGAATAAGTTTGACTTCTATTAACCTCATAAATATCCAAAGATAATCTCTTTAATAATCCTGCCATAATACCATCTGGTTGATATCTATGAATGTTGTCATGAAACCTAAAAATTGACAAACTATTTGATTCTATTAAGTGTAGCTTTTGCTTAAAAACCGGATCCGATTTCAAAAACTCAGTATTTCCAATATGGCTATAAAAAATCCCTTCATGAGTGATAATAAAATTATTTCCAAGTTTGATTGACTGTTCAATTACCTCTTGAGTGGCTAAAAAAGTTACAGAAATTCCAGTTACTATAGTTTCAGGATCACCAAATAGAAGTTTATCAACAGTAGCTTCACTACTTAATTTTGGAAGAACTATTGCATTAATTACATCTTGAACAGTAATTTCCATTTTTATCACCTCTTTACTGCCCTATTCAGTCTAAAAAAGTATCAGTTCAACATTGTAAACTCCATTAAAATAAGAACGGAAGAATTCAACAATAAAAAGAAGTATTAACTGAAGAAAATCAAGTTTTTATTCAATGGGTTTGAATCTAGCTGTAAAGAACCTTAAAACTGGGGGCTCATAGACAAATTCCAAACCTTTAATAGAATTCCGCTTATCAAATAAACTAATAACTGAATCAGCAACAACATCCATATGGGAATAAGTATACACCCTTCTGGGAATTGTTAATCTAACAGTTTCAAGTTTTGGATAACGATTTCTGCCATTTTCATCTCTACCTGCAGATACTATTCCTCTCTCCATTGAACGTACCCCTGAATCTAAATATATTTCCGCTGACAAAGCTTGTGCAGGCAGCTCATCTTGTGATAAATGTGGCAAAAATCTTTTTGCATCTAAAAAAACCGCATGACCTCCCACTGGTTTAATAATAGGAATGCCTGCTTCGTCTAACTTATCTCCTAAATATCTTACCTGTTTGATTCTATGCTCAATATAATGAAAATCTAAAGATTCATAAATTCCTGTTGCCATAGCCTCCATGTCTCTACCAGCCATACCTCCGTAGGTGGGCATTCCTTCATACACAACTACTAAAGAAGTAGCCTTTTCATATAAATCTTGATCTCTTAAAGCCAAAAAACCACCAATATTTACCAAACAATCTTTTTTCCCACTCATAGTACACCCATCTGCATAACTCATCATTTCTTTCAAAATTTCTGCTATACTTTTATCCCCATACCCAGGTTCTCTCTCTTTTATAAAATAGGCATTTTCTACGCATCTAGTAGCATCAAACATCACTTTTATACCATTTTTTTCTGAAATTTCTTTAACTTTTCTTAAATTTTCCATACTAACAGGCTGACCTCCAGCCATGTTAACGGTAACTCCAACACAAATATAAGGAATTCTATTTGCCCCAACTTCATCAATTAAATTTTGGTACTTTTTTAAATCTACATTGCCTTTAAAAGGCAACTCAATCTCAGGTTGATGTGCTTCATCTATAATTACATCCACAAATTTACCACCGTTTAATTCTATATGTGTTCTTGTAGTAGTGAAATACATATTTCCAGGAATATAATCACCGTGTTTTATCATAATTTGAGATAAAAGATTTTCTGCACCTCTGCCTTGATGAGTAGGTACAACATATTCAAAGCCATAAACCTCTTGAACAGCATCTCTGAGATGATACCAATTCTCACTTCCCCCATAAGCTTCGTCTCCAATCATCATAGACGCCCACTGATGATCACTCATAGCAGAAGTTCCGCTATCTGTTAATAAATCAATGTAAACTTTTTTTGAAGGAATTAGAAAAGTATTATACCCTGCTTCTTTCAGAACTTGGGCTCGTTCTTCTTTCGTCGTCATTTTTATTGTCTCAACAGATTTGATTTTAAAAGGCTCGGGTGGATACATCATACAAAAACACCTCCTATTTATAATTTCTATCTAGCAATTGCTTCAATTTCAATCAAAGCATCTTTTGGCAATCTGCTAACCTCTATGCACGACCTTGCTGGTGGTATTTCACTGAAAAAACTACCATAAATATCATTAACTTCATTAAAATGACTCAAATCTTTTAAAAAAATGGTTGTTTTTACAACATTACTTATTTTTAAACCTGCAGCCTCTAAAATAGCCTCTAGATTATTCATTACCTGTAATGTTTGATCTCGTATATTCATCTCCACCATCTGACCTGTTTTTGGATCTATGGGAAGAATACCAGAAATAAATAAAAAACCGTCAACTCTCACCGCCTGAGAATAAGGGCCTATCGCTTTTGGAGCTTCTGAAGTAGTAATTTGTTCCTTCAATATTATCCTCCTCCTCATGTAATAGTAATTTACTCACTTTAGAAATTCTAAGGTCTACCTTAATTATATATATGTTTCGTATTTGATTTTTTTGCAAAATACTTACCAACTTCTAATCCTCACTAACTCTTAATTTTTTAACTTCTTTTTCTACTTGTACCAAGGGAAAGGGGAGGGCTGCGCCCTGTTACCCTTTTAAATTCAAAAACAATAATTAACCATTGCATTTTTTCTACTTGTACCAAGGGAAAAAGGAAAGGGATTCGCCCTGTTACCCTTTTCAATTCTTTTTTACTTTTTTAATTTGTCTATGAAAAAGAGAGGGTTTATACCCAAATTCTCTATAAATTCAAAACTATATTTTTTGAACTAATATTTCATCAACTTAAAAAAGAATATGAAAGCTCTGTTTATTATATTTTTAGAAGATGAAGGATTTTTTGTAGGAAAGGAGCGGCTCAATAATAAACTAAATTTTATAATCTAACTTAGGAATAGTTTAAGAAACCTCCAAAAGCTTTTGTAACATAAATTAAATGCGCCGCCCTGATACCCAATTAATTTTAAGATTAATTTTTAAAAAAGGATTTATTTTAACCCATTATATAGACAACTTCCCGAAATGACTAATATTACATATTTACTTTTTAACATTTTTTGCAATATGATATTATATAAAATAAAAAATTTCGATAAAAACTATCAATCTCATAATCTTTTATTTTCCGTTTTTAATAAACCTTCCTAACTTTTTGTCTTTAGGAGTTTTTACTGGAAATATTCCCTTGTTAACACTTCTAACCTCAGCAACTGAATAAAAAGCATTAGGATTAAACTCGTTTACTATTTGAATTATTTTATTTAAATCTTTCCTTCTTACAACACTATAAATTACTTTTACAGGGCCTCTAGCTCCTTCTGCATTAATACTAGTTACTCCAAAGTCATTATCCCTCAAGTACTTTACTAACTGTTCTGCATCCTTATTGGTTATTATCTGTAATAAATTCACTCCCAAAGCAATTTTTTCATCCAAATATGCCCCAAGATAATTTCCACACGCAAAACCAACAGCGTAAGCTATTGCATACAATGGCTTATCTAAATTATTCATAACTTGGGATATGGCAACTAGCCAAACGCTAACCTCAAAAAAGCCCATAACAGACGACCAAAGTTTATATCCTTTTGAAACAAAAATTATCCTAAGTGTCATTAAAGTTACGTCTGTAAGCCTCATTAAAAAAATAATAAAAGGCAAAACCACATAATTAAAAATAGAGGAATCCATCCAAGCTGCCATAACTTCGCTCCTTTCAATTTCTTTACAAAATTCGTTAAATTTAAAATATGCGAGTTGAAATAATCAAAAAAAATATTGAAAATTATTTCATCGTTTCTATATTATCAAGTATTTGTTAAAAAATCAATAGTTTATCTATTAACAATTAATTTGTTTGATATGTTATAATAAAAAAGAATCCGTGTCAAAGTTTTATAAAAACATCAAACGAGGAGGAATTATGTTTGAAGAAAGTTTGCTTTTTTCTAATAGTATTAACAATTTCTTCGCTATGTTTTTCTCTTAAAATAGACAAATATTTTATAAATATTGATTTAATTGATTATAAAGAAGTTGTAGTGCCCTTCGTTTTCGTTAACGATAAAAACTATGAACAAATCATTCAGATAAAAAATCTATCTAAAAACGATTTTGTAGATATTTCATACCCTAAGACAATTTATTTAAACCCTTATGAAACTCAGAATGTAAACTTTGTCGTTTCTCCTACTAAAATAAATGTCGGTTCTTATTTCTTTTTTTTCCAATTCTCTATTGAAAATAATTTTATAAACGAGATAGGAAATATTTATTTTCCTATTTTATTCAGAATTAACATAATTCCTCAATTTGATTATCATCCCACTGTAGAAATTTACAGTGGTGATTTACATATTTCTTACGAAGATAAATTGGGAACTATTTTCCCTTTCACAATTACAAACGATAGCAATCTAATTTTAGAAATTTCAGGAAATTTTAGACTTACTTCTAAAGAAAACTCAAATTTCATTGTAGAAAAACCTTTATTTGAAGGTTACCAATCGGCAATTCTCCCTCAAACAGAAAAAGACTTTGAAATATTTATTGATCGATACCTGAAACCTGGAAAATACCGAATTCGTATGGAATTAAATTATGGGTACAAAAATTATTTACAAGAAAAATATGTATTAGAAAAAGAATTCACCATTCCAGAAACTATATATTTAGATAGAAAAGCTATTAACTTTGTGGTAAATAAAAACAAATTATATATTTCTGTGCCTAAGGAAATGAGCACCAGAGAATATATAACTACTCCACAACAAGAAACCCTAACTATTTTAAATAACGACTATATAGATGCAAATCTTTCGATTGATTTTATTAGTTCAACCGTAGATATTCCTCTAGAAAGAAGTATAAATCCAAAATATATAAGCGAGAATCCCTCAAAAATTTCTCTAAAACCAGATGAAAAAGGAGAAATTAATTTAATTGCAGACTACAGAAGAGCAAACCTTCAAAATTTAGAGGGAGAATTTTTTGGCACTGTTCAATTAATCTCAGAAGGTTACTCGCGAGAAAAAATTTTCTACAATACAACGAAAATCCCAACTGTTATAAACTTTGGTAACAACAAATATGAAGTAAAAAGTAACGTCACATCAATCGAACTAATCCCAATCAATAAATTTAATAAGAACCTAAATTTTAAAATTGATATTGAAAACACAGGTAATTCAACTTTGCTCTACCAGATTAAAATAAACAAATTCAACAAACAAATAGGCAAAAAAGTTGGTGAAGAAATTAGAATACTACCCGAAAAACCGATTCTTCCAGAACAATCAATTTCGATAAACAATCAATTAATTGTTGAATTAGGTGTGGACACCATTATAATTGATATTGAATATTATTCATATACTGATCCAAAAAGCATAATAAAAACTTACAGCTATTCATTCACGTTATAACAAGGAGAATAACAAGGAGAATAAAATGCGTAAAATCTTCTTTCTATTATTAATTTTCATAACTAGTATAACTGGCTTTTCTAATATTCAAATTACTCTCCCCAATATAGCTTTAAAAGAGGCTTTGAAAGCACTAGAAGAAATTAGTGGTTCAACTATACTAACATCCCCCGATATCAAAGGTACTATTCATACAACAATAAACGCCATAAATCTAGAAAATGCCTTAGATAGTTTATTATACTCAACTAACTATGAATACAAAAAAATAAGTGATGACCTTTACTTAGTAGGTAATTTTAATATAAAAATGCAAAATATGCAGAAAGAAATTTTACAAATGGAATTTAATAACCTAGATCTGAAAAAGATTCTTAATTTATTAACACTTTTATCAGAAAAAGTTTTTGTAATACAGAACTTAAATATTATTTTATTAAACAAAAATGATGAAATGCATGAATATATAAAAGCTTTATTTGAATTTCTTGAAACACAAGACAAATCAAATGATTATTTTCTTTTCTTTTCCATATATGAGATATCCGACAATGTATATCAATTTCTAAAGGAAAACGAAAAAGTTGAATATGAAAAAACATTTTTTATAAAAAATAAAAAATCTACAATAATTTTAGAAAATAATTTTGAATATCTGACAAGAATAAAAGAATTAGAATATCATCAATTAAAAATGCCTTCTTCCCAAGAAATAACATATTATAAGACACTTACTAACAATAATATCGTACTAGATTTTTCAAATAACAAATTGTTAATAAAACATTTAATAATGAAAGAAAATAACAGTATCCTTTTGAATACTAATGAAATTGGATATTTAGCTATAGAAAATGAAGGAAAATATTATATATTAGCTATAACATATCTAAATTTAAGTGATATATATATAAAAAAGAATCATGAAAATATTGATAATTCCGAAAGTCTCTTTAATTTTGGAATAGGTTATTTGATTCCTGATGCTAAATTTATAGTTATATCAGGAATCAACCTTGGGAATAATTATATTGAAATATCTTCGAATTTTAAAGAGCATCTCGATTTTTCATTAAGTACTAATTTAGTTAATAATATGAATTTAGGTATCCTTTTTAAAAAAAATTCCAAAGAATCCAACACAAACATTTTTGTTAACGACCTTCAACACTATGACAATTTCGATCTTTATGGAAATATTATTTTGGGAGGAACTGTGAGTTTTTCCAACACCTTAACAAACAGCTTAGACTATATATCATATGACTTGTTAGTTTTAAAAGATATAATCAAAAGCGAAAACAATTCACATATCGTAACATTTGCCCCTGGCGTAGGCATTAAGGTCTCAAGAAATGATAAGTTAAAACCATATATTAATTTTGGTGTCCAATATAAATATAAATTGCTTAAATCAAAAATTAGCCTTCTGTATTATTATCAAATGAATATACACAAAATGACTTGTTCGTTGGAATTTTAACCTACAAAGTTTATTATATTTTAAAATTAGCACCAAATTTAACCAAAAAACCTAAAATTTTATACTAAACGTCAAATAAAAATCCTACAATTTTAAATGAAGAAAATTATTTTTAGAAAGGGGTTATACATATGTGTAAAATAATGGTTGTTGAAGATGATAGATCAATTTCAAGATTATTAGAGCTAGAATTAACTCATGCAGGTTACAAGGTTAAAATTGCAAAAGACGGTGAAGAAGCCTTGGAATTTTATGAAAATTTTAAGCCTCATATTATATTATTAGATATTATGCTACCCAAACTTGATGGCTTTGAGGTTGCAGAAGCAATTAGAGGATATGATCCAGATGTTGGTATAATTATGTTAACAGCTAGGGGTGAACTTGAAAATAAAATTGAAGGTTTAAAAAAAGCAGATGATTATGTTGTTAAACCTTTTGAAATAGAGGAAATACTTGCTAGAATCGAATCCCTACTCAGAAGAATGGGCAAAACTACGGATTATATAAAAGTGGGGGATATCGAAATATATCCCCAAAAAATGCAGGTGATAGTTAAAGGTGATGAAATACATCTAAGCTTAACTGAATTTAACATATTAAAACTTTTAGCAATTAACAAAAATCTTGTTATTTCGAAAGAAAAAATTATGGAAGAGGTATGGGGTTATTACGATGAAGAAAATAACAATCTAGTCGAAGTATATATAAACTATCTGAGAAAAAAAATAAAAAATTCTTCACAAAATATTGAAACGATAAGAGGTGTTGGATACGTCATTAGGGAGAGAAAAAAAGAAACCTAGCGCAGTTTTCAGGCAAACTATAGTTTTTACTTCAGTAACCATGGCCATAGTGTTTGCAATGGTTATAATTATTAGAATATTTTATGTACAATTTACTATAAGAACTTACAGTGATTTATATGCTACAGAATTAAATATAGCAACTGGTAAAAAAGAAAAAACTAATGAACCTCAAGATACTTTAAATCTACTCTATCAGCTCATGCAAGATTCAAATGTAATAAGAAGGAGTCTTGTGTCTAATAAGATTGTCATTCTTGATGGAGTACTAATATCAGACCCGTATGGTTTGATAAAAGACAAATTTAAAATCCCATATCTCCCCTATTTATATGAATATCAAGGATTATACTATCTTTTTATAGGTGTTCCAATTTTTGATTCGTCTTATTTAATTATAGGAAATCCTTCACTTGAAATTACAGCGCTTTTAAAAAGTTTTCGCGAGGTTACAACCCTTATCTTAATCTTTGGTTTTTTTCTATCTCTAGTCGTTTCATATTTTTTGGCGAAAAACACTCTTAAACCTGTTGTTAAAATCTCAGATCAAATTTCAAAAATTGATATTGACAACATAAACCAAAGAATTCCTGAACAAAATACAAAAGAATTCGACATATTTGCAAATAAACTGAATTCAATGCTAAATAGAATACAACAAGCTTTTGAATTGCAAAATCAATTTGTTTCTGATGTTTCCCATGAATTAAGGACACCTTTAACTTCTATCAATGGTTATGTCAAAATGTTGAAAAGATGGGGTAAAAGCGACCCAACAGTTATGGAAGAATCATTGGATAGCATAGAATCTTCTAGCGAATACCTAAGTGATTTAGTAGAAAAACTTCTTCTCCTAACAAAAACTGATTATCAGATAGAAAAAGAAGAAATAAATTTATATTCAGTAATAGAAGATATTCTAGATTTTTTTAAACTTTCCCTCCAAGAATTTTCGGTGCAGATAAAAGGAAAGGACTTCAAAGTCAATACTTCTAAAGAATATTTATCTATAATATTAAAGGTACTTATAGAAAATGCGATAAAATATTCTAAAGATATCAAAAAAATTGATATAGAATTAAATCCTTTACAAAAGAAGTTAATAATTAAAGACTACGGAATTGGTATAGAGGAAGAAAAGTTAAAAAACATCTTTGAGAGATTCTATAAAGCTGACTCTTCAAGGTCTCAAAAGGGACATGGTCTAGGGCTTTCTATCGCTAAAAAACTAGCAGACGCATTAGACATAAAAATTACTGTGGAATCAGAAATAAACAAAGGAACTACATTCACTCTTCATTTCAAATAATAGAAAATTAATAATTTAAAAGGTAATAAGGGTCAAGCTCTCTCCCCTCACTACAAGTAACAACATAGACAAAAGGAGGAAAATTGTAAATTGATTTATTTTGACAATAATGCTACTACACCGGTAGACAAAGAAGTAGCAGAAGTTATATTAAAATATATGACTGAACTATATGCTAATCCCAATTCAATACATTCATTTGGTGTTCAAATTGAGCAATATCTTGAAGAATCAAGAAAGACTATCTCAGAAATTCTACAAGTATTGCCTACAGAAATATTTTTTACATCTTGTGCAACAGAATCTATTAACACGGTTATACGTGGTGTTGCAAGAGCCAATAAGAACATAGGAAAAAGAATAATTACTTCTACAATCGAACACTCAGCAGTTATCAACACGTTAAAAGATCTAGAAAGAAATGGATTTGATGTAATATACATAAATGTCGATAAAACTGGAGTTATTGACCTTGAACAACTTGCAAATTCAATTAACCAAAATACTATCTTGGTCAGTTTGATGCTTGCAAATAACGAGATCGGTACAATTGAACCCATCAATGAAGCATATAACTTAGTAAAGAAAATAAATAGCAATACATATTTTCACATAGATGCTGTACAAGCCCTAGGAAAAATACCCTTTAATATTGAAATCTACAAATGCGATTTTGCTTCTTTTTCTGCACACAAATTTCACGGTCCAAAAGGAGTTGGGATATTGTATAAAAAGAGAGGCACAAGAATGTACCCCTTACTTACTGGCGGTACACAAGAAAATGCGATGAGAGCAGGAACACAAAATGTACCAGGAATAATTGGAACAGCATTAGCTTTAGAAAAAGCTGTAGATCAACTAGAATACATGAAAACTTATATTAAACAAATAAGAAATTATTTAGCTGATAATTTAGAAAAGATTGGAGCCAAAATATTAACCCCTCTTGAAAATTCAATACCCAACACATTAGGCTTTTTCTTTCCTAACATTCGTGGCGATATTATAGTCAATGCTCTTTCAGAAGAAGAGATTTTTGTTTCTACTACATCCGCTTGTGCAAGTAAAACTCGCACAGAAAGTAGGATAATGAAAAGTTTGGGATACGATGACACAAATGCTAAAGGTTTAGTAAGAATTAGCCTATCTCATCTAAATAATCTTAATGAAGCAGAAATATTTTTAAATAAGTTAAAAAATATTCTTAATTTTTTGAATTATTGAATTTTTAATGTATAATATTAGTAAAAGGGGGTTTAAAAATGCGGAGTATGACTGGTTATGGTAGAATAAACAAAAATATTGGGGATTATGGGTATAACTTGGAGATCAAATCACTTAATTCAAAATCATTAAATTTAAATGTAATAATCTCTCCTATTTTTTCACCTTTAGAAATTAACATTCAAAACTTTATAAAAAAGCACTTTCAACGCGGTAGAATTAACATATACATAGATATTAAACTACTAAAAAGTGACGATGTCATAGATATAGATTTAGGATTAGCTAAAGCATATTACAATGCTCTTAATGTACTTGCAAATGAATTACACCTATCTGGTGAAGTAAATTTAGAAATATTACTTAAATTTAAAGATATACTAAAAGTTTCTTTAACAGATGAAAAGATAGCTCAAATATGGTGCGGATTAGAAAAAGTGTTAGAAGAAGCTACTAATATAGTTATTAACTTCCAAGAAGAAGAAGGTAAAAACTTAGAAAAAGTGATTGTTGAATACTTAGAAGAAATGAAAAGAATTGTTGACGAAATAAGTCAACATGCAGATAAAATGAAAGATACATATAGAGAATTAATTAACAATAATTTAAATAGTTTACTAACTGATTTTACTAATATAGATGAAAAAAGAATGGAAATGGAAATTACTTTGTTATCTGAAAGATCAGACATAACCGAAGAAATAGACAGACTTAACAGTCATATAAAAAGATTCAAAAATTTGTTAGAAAGCAGCGAACCTTCTATAGGCCAAGATCTAGACTTTATTTGTCAAGAAATGCACAGGGAATTTAACACTATAGCTTCCAAATCAAAACTCTTAGAGATCACTAATCTTTCGTTAGAGGGGAGATCTTTAGTAAATAAAATAAGAGAACAGGTTCAGAATGTTCATTAAATATATAATAATTGTTTATAATTGTTTAACTTTTAATATTAATTAATGTGTGGATAATTATGATTTTATGTTTTTGATAATTTTTTTGGAGGTGCTCTCTATGTATGGATTAATCAACATTGGATTTGGAAACGTGGTGGTGGGAGACAGAGTGATAGCCATAGTGAACCCTAGTTCCCAACCTTTAAAACGACTCAAAGATATAGCAGATCAACAAGGTAAGCTTCTAGAAGTCAATCACGGAAGAAAAACAAGGGCATACATTATTACTGACTCTGGTCATGTTATAGCTAGTGCTATTCAACCAGAAACAATTACCAATCGTTTTTTACAAAATTTCTACGAAATAGAAAAAGTACTTGACAAAATAAGAAAGGAAAATTTCTAAAAAATGCACGGATTACTATACGTTATTAGTGGACCTTCTGGAGTAGGAAAATCAACTCTAATAAAAAATGCATTAAAAAGTTTGAATGGATTCGATTTTTCAGTCTCTTACACAACTCGCCCTAAAAGAGATGGAGAAACAGAAGGAATTGACTACTTTTTTGTAGATGAAAAAACTTTTTTTGAAATGAGAGACAAAGACGAGTTTTTAGAGTGGGCTAAAGTTCACGGTAACTATTATGCTACTTCAAAAAGTTTTGTAGAAAAGAAATTAAAAGAGTGTAGAGGATTGGTACTCGATGTTGACGTACAAGGTGCTTTAAATATTCAAAAAAAATACGAAGAAGCCATCTATATTTTCATCCTTCCCCCTTCTATTAAAGACCTAGAAAAAAGATTAAAAAATAGAGGAACTGAAACTGCTGAAATAATGCAGATTAGATTAAATAACGCTAAATGGGAAATGTCAAAAATCGATAATTTCGATTATATTGTTGTCAACCATGAGGTTTCCGAATCGTCACAACAGCTTACATCAATTTTGGTAGCAGAACAGCTAAAACGCGAAAGATACAATGAATTAACCTCACAATTTTTCTTCTTTAAAAAACAAGAAACAGAAGGAGTGAAAGCCAATGGATTTAGAAATTAATTACGATAAAATATTAAATATTGTAAAACTAAAGTTTGCTGTTCCAGTTATAGTAGCAAAAAGAGCAGAAACCTTAAAAAATATAGATCAACTAAAGGGTGTTTCGCAGAAAAAAGATTATGTTGCCATAGCTTTAAAAGAATTAGAAGAGGGAAAAATAGTATTGAAAAAATAGAAAACCAGTTTATTATAGGGGGCGCTGCCCCCTATATGTGATATTAACATAATATGATTTCAATTATAACGGGTCTAGGGCGAAGCCCTCACCTACCTCGGTACAAGTACCAAAATCAATTGTTTATTAATGTTTTTGAATTTATAACGGGTCTAGGGCGGAGCCCTCACCCGCCTCGGTACAAGTACCAAAATCAATTGTTTATTAATGTTTTTGAATTTATAACGGGTCTAGGGCGGAGCCCTCACCCACCTCGGTACAAGTACCAAAAGAATTGTTTATTAATGTTTTTGAATTTATAACGGGTCTAGGGCGGAGCCCTCACCCACCTCGGTACAAGTACCAAAATCAATTGTTTATTAATGTTTTTGAATTTATAACGGGTCTAGGGCGGAGCCCTCACCTCCCTCGGTACAAGTACCAAAATCAATTGTTTATTAATGTTTTTGAATTTATAACGGGTCTAGGGCGGAGCCCTCACCCACCTCGGTACAAGTACCAAAGATTAAAAAAATTAAAAGTGAATAATTCTTTTGTAAAAATAATCAAATAAGAAAATATACATATAATAAGAATTTTGAAACTTCTGAAGACATTATAACAATATTCAATAGGAGGAAAAAAATGGTAGATCTTAAGTTCATAAGAGAGAATCCAGATATTGCTAAAGAAGCCTTAAAAAAGCGAAACAATGATACTACTTTAATCGATGAGATAATCAACCTTGACGAAGAAAGAAGAAAGCTGTTAAAAGACGTTGAAGCCCTAAGAGCTGAAAGAAATAAAAATTCAAGCCTAGTGGCAAAATTAAAGGCTGAAAATAAATCAGCTGAAGCAGAACGTTTGATTGAACAAGGAAAAGAAATCTCTGACCAAATTAAAAATCTAGAATCAGAATTAAAAGAAATTGATGAGATGCTTAACAATAAATTACTTTATATTCCAAATATACCTGATAACTCTGTACCCTACGGCAAGGACGAAAATGATAACATTGAAATACGAAAATGGGGACAACCAAGAAAATTTGACTTTGAACCGAAAGCACATTGGGATTTAGGACCAGAACTGGATTTATTAGACTTTGATAGAGGAGCAAAATTAAGTGGTTCAAGATTCACGATTCTAAAAGGAGATATAGCCCTATTAGAATTAGCCTTGATAAATTTCATGGTAAACCTTCACACCCGAGAACATGGATATAAATTCATCATGCCTCCTCATTTAGTTACAAAAGAAACTATAACTGCCACAGGTCAACTTCCAAAATTTGAAGAAGATCTATATAAAACTACAGTAGATGAACTATACTTGATCTCAACGGCAGAGGTACCTTTAGGCGGAATGCATAGAAATGAAGTACTTGAAATGAAAGAGTTGCCTCTTAAATATGTATCGTATACCCCTTGTTATAGAAGAGAAGCTGGAAGTTACGGTAAAGACGTTCGAGGAATGATTCGCCAACATCAATTCGATAAAGTTGAACTTTTTTGGTATACAACCCCAGAAGAATCTAACCAAGCTTTAGAAACATTAACCTCACATGCTGAAAAAGTTTTACAACTTTTAGGTTTGCCGTATAGAGTTATAGTATTGTGTAGCGGAGACTTAGGGTTTGCTGCTGCAAAAACTTATGATATAGAAGTATGGCTGCCTAGTTATAACAATTACAAAGAAATTTCCTCTTGCTCTACTACAAAGGATTTTCAAGCTAGAAGAGGAAATATTCGATACAAAACAAAAGAAAACAAACTAGAATTTGTTCACACGCTCAACGGTTCAGGACTCGCTGTAGGAAGAACTTTAGTTGCAATTATGGAAAACTATCAAACTCCTGATGGGAAAATTGAAATTCCTGAGTTACTAATTCCCTATATGGGCAAAAAATATATAGGTTAAAACCATAATGCCTAACGTTTTTTATGGCAAAAAAAATAATGATAAAATTTTTTTAGATGAAAAAGAAACCTCCCATTTAAAGGTTGTTAGAAAAATACCCGGCGAAGAAATAAACGTTATCACTGGGGATGGTTTTGTTTATACTGCAATAATTGATAGTATTAAGAAAAAAGAAACAATTTTGTCTATTAAAAATAAGACATCTGTAATGGAAAATTTTACACCTTATTTATCAATCTACTTTGGAATGAGCAAATGGGATAGAACACAAATTTTGTTGGAAAAGTTGGTAGAACTCAGAGTAAATGAATTTAACGTTTATTTTGGAGATAAAAGTGAAATTAAGTACATAAATTTAGAAAAATTTCAAAGAACCATAATAGAAGCTTCCAAACAAACGATTTATGCGTCAATACCTATTATAAACATGATTAAATTTGAACAAATACCTCAGAAAAATACCATAGTGTTGGATTTTGTTGATAACAAAAGAACCTTTAAAGACTTTATAAAATACAGGGATGAAAACCAAAAAATAAATATCGTAATCGGTCCTGATGCCGGATTCTCTAAACAAGAAAAAGAATTCTTTTTTGATAATAATTATCTAATAATAAACTTAGGAAAAGCTATTCTTAGATTTGAAACAGCCGCAATTTATGCTGTTTCTGCCATCAATTATGAATTTAACAGGTTATATCAAAATTAATAACAGGGGCGATTTATATGGATGAATGGGTTAAAACGATTATAATTTACTTAATTAAAATAGGTATTAGTATTCTAGTTGTTGTACTAGCAAAATATATAGCAAAGTTGATATATAAAATTATCCTCTCAACTGCTGAGAAAAGTGGAAAAGTTGCTATTAGCTATAAAAAATCGCTTATGACTTTGATAAATACTGCAATGTATATATTAGCAGGATTTATAATAATCTCTGTAATATTCACTAACCTCAGTGCTTTTTTAGCAGGGTTAGGAATAGGAGGGGTTATAATAGCCTTTGCTGTACAAGAACCTTTAGGAAACTTAATATGTGGATTTCTAATCATGTTAAACCATTTAGTCGTTGATGGTGAATCTGTAGAAATCGATGGTATCGGTGGAACTGTCCAAGAAATTGACATAAACCATGTTGTACTTAAAACTTTTGATGGAAAACTGATCCATATTCCCAGCAAACAGGTTTGGACAAATAAAATCATACACTATTGGCCTGAAGATATAAGAAGAAATGAAATAAAGGTTCGAGTTTCCTATAAATATGATATAAACCTAATCACCACAGTTTTAGATGAAGCTATAAGGACCTCAGAACTTGTTTATATAGATGATGATCACCAACCTGCAATTGTCTTTGACAGTTATGGTGATTCATCAATGAATTTTATAGTTAGATTTTGGGCTAAACGAGATAATTTTATAAGTTCAACTACTAGTGCTGCAGAATCTGTAAAACAAAAGTTTATGGAGAACAACATCGAAATACCTTACAATCAAATAGATTTACATATTAAAGATGTAAACCCACAATTAGTTCAAAATAAAGATAGAAATTGAAAAATCAAATAACAAAAAAGGCGGACTTGTCCGCCTTTTTATTTAATAATTTTTATCTATTATTATAAAAAAATATTTAGGAATATCTATCACTTTAAAAGAACAATTAGAATGCAGGGAGGATTTTTAAATGGCGAAAAAAGAAGATAAAAATATAGTAAAAGAAAAGAAAGGTAAAGGCAAAAAAACACTTATTTTTATACTTATAGCTTGTGTTATAGCGTTCCTTCTGTTAGGTTTTGGATATATTTATTTTGAATATTCTAGATTATCTTATTTAAATCTAAACTTGAAAAATAGTTGGAGAAGTTATATAGCTTATTTAACAGATTACATCCCTGGATTGAACAAACTATCAAAATATGAATATTTAGAAATTTCCGATCCTCTATTCATTGAAAAAGAAATTATAGATGTCAGATTAAAAGCAATTAAAGAAGAAAGTCAACGTTTAGAAATTCAAAAACAAGAATTGCAAAATCTATTAGATCAAATATCACAAGAAAATGAAAAACTAATTAAACAAAAAGAAGAATTAGAAAGTCTCTCAAAAGAATATAATGAAAAACTTGCTCAATTCACTGATTACAACAAAAGAATCGCAACGTTGGGAAGTTGGCTAGCAAAGTCAACCCCTGCTCAGATAGCTTCTGCATTAGTAAGAGAGGAAGTTAGTGTTGATTTACTTGTTGATACAATGCTGACTTTAGAACCAAAATCAGCTGCTGAAATTATTCAAGCTATAGCTGCAATTAATCCTCAAAAAGCTGCTGTAATCATTGCAAAAATGGGGGAAAAGGAGACAAATGAAAGCAAATAACCTAGGGATTCAAAATCTTTTAAATATATTAACAGAAAGTAAAACACCAAATAAAAACCATAAAACAATAAATTCAAGATCGACTCTTGTTTCATTTAAGAATGAGTTAGATAGTCTTTTAATCACTAAAACTACACCTGAAGTTCAAAAAAATATTAAACCTGTAGATAAAAATAAAGACCTTGAAAAATTAATGCAAGAGTCTGAATTATTAAGTTATTTAAACCTTTTTTTATGTTTTGATAACCCTAAAATAAAAATAGAAGCAAGTGAAGATTCCACCTATCTTAAAATCTTTAATAATGACAAGAAGAAAACTGTCACTTTTGATTTAAAGGAATTGATGAATAATTTCGATTACTTTCTAAAACTCAAACAAAATCAAACTAACCCTAACGCTCAAAATGAAGTTTTTGCAATAAAACAAGCATTAAATATTATTCATAATATTTTAAAAGATATCGAATTAACAAAAGAAGATGCTCAAACCCTCTTAAAGGCTATTGATATAACAACAAAAAACGTTATTAAAGAGGTTCAGAAAAGTATAACTGATACAGGTTATATAACGCCTGAACAAAAAAAATATTTCGAAAGCATGGGGATAAAGATCGATATCATGTCTGTACAATCAACCAACGAAGAAATAGTAAACCTTATAACCCTTCAAAAAGGCAAAGA
>Ga0116167_1001726_pt1 | contig 19559 bp, 19 predicted proteins | sample AD_JPNMR3_MetaG_FD_89794 | JGI IMG/M metagenome (GOLD analysis project Ga0116167, IMG submission 89794) | Active sludge microbial communities of municipal wastewater-treating anaerobic digesters from Japan - AD_JPNMR3_MetaG | ecosystem: Engineered > Bioreactor > Anaerobic > Digestate | place...
ATTTTATGTCTACCTCACCTAGGTGGTCTTGTTGTCATGCGTTTCATTAACGTCAGGAGCCTAAAAAAATTTCTCAAAATTTTTATTATAAACTCTTGACTTTAATTAGCTGGTCTTTCTTTTGATTGTGCTTTATCTTCACGAATAAGTTCACGAATGGCATCCACTGCAGTGGTGATTGCCAATTCGGTATCGTGCACTTGGGGATTGCTAAGTCCTCTTTTTTCTCGTTCCTGGTTGGCAATTACCAAAAATACGGAACCTACTCGGACTTTTAGATAGCTGCCTACTACAAACAGTGCCGCCGACTCCATTTCAGAGGCCAGACATCCCAGCCTCAGCCATGCTTCCCATTTATTCATCAGGTCGTAGCCGACGGGCTTGGTTTCGGGTTCATGCTGTCCGTAAAAGGAATCCTTGCATTGTACCACGCCTATGTGATGAGGAAGATTTTTCTTCCCGGCAGCTTTGGCTAGGGCGTTGACAACCTGAATGTTCGCCACAGCAGGAAACTCCAGAGGAGCGTATTCGCGGCTAGTGCCTTCCATGCGGATAGCTCCACTGGCAATTACCAGATCACCGCCATGTACATCAATCTGCATACCGCCGCAGGTACCAATCCGAATGAAAGTATCGGCACCGCAACGTGTCAGCTCTTCCATGGCAATGGCAGCGGATGGGCCGCCAATGCCAGTAGAGGTGACGCTGACCGGGACGCCGTCCAGCGTGCCGGTATAGGTGATGTATTCACGGTTGTCGGCGATGAGCCGAGGGTTGTCAAAATGGCAAGCGATTTTTTCACATCGCTTGGGATCACCGGGCAAAATGACATAACGCCCAACTTCGCCCAGGCCTACCTGTATATGGTACTGCTTTCCCGAACCTTCGGTGTAGTCAATCATAGTTTTCCTCCTTTTGGGAAAATTATTAGTAAAAGAGTTGCTGTACTTTGATGGAATAAAAAAACTGTTCATAAATATATAAAAGACCGCTGTAAAATATGCAAACAGAAAAATGCCTTTAATATTTTAGCACAAAACGTCGAAAAATACAACATATTGTCGAATTAACTAAAACTTGAAACTGTTTACAGGAATATAATACTTATACCACATAAGACGCAAATATGTTTTTTATCAGCCCATGCAATATTAAGTACATGGTGTGATGCCGAGGCCGACGTTCTGTTTTCGTTTAACGCCGCATGTTGAAGCAGCCAATAAATATAAGTACAATGAGCTATTGACTATCCAAGTGTTTTTTTATATAATAACATATGTTATCAATAACAATAGTTATTATTCCGAATGGAGGCCATTGATTAAATGCCTGCGAAAAAGCAAATATCCAAAGAAGCAATCTTACAGGCTGCATTGGAAATTGTGCGTGAATGCGGACTGAGTGCTGTAAATGCAAGAAATATCGCTAAAAAATTACACTGTTCTACACAGCCGATTTATCTTTCGTTTACGGGAATGGACGAGTTAAAAACTGCAGTTTCCCAAATGATTGACCAAGAATATGATCTATTTGTAAAAAAGCACATTGACAGCAGCAACTATGTAGTCAGCAAAGCTAAAGCGCACGTTTTATTTGCTTTATATGAAAAGAATTTATACACAGCTATGTTTTTGTCAAACACATTAGAGGGAATAAGTTTTGAAGACATTGCAAATGCCGAATGGAATCAAAAAGTAATATCTTCAATAATGGCCGACTTTAATATTGATAGGCCTTACGCTCAAAAAATTTTTATAGAAATTTGGCTTTTATCAAGCGGCCTTGCGATTGAACTTGCCACAAATAAAATGAAGATAAATGAAACAGATATTCATTTATTATTGAGTGAGTTTTATGAAAGGATGAAAAATTATTATGCTAAAAAGTAGAATCCGAACTCAAGAAGAAATAGAAAAGTATTTGAAAGAATTAAAAGATCGGCTTGATGATATAAAGAATGCTCCTGTGGAAGAAATGACGGAATTTTTTGCTAATAGAATAGGTGAATATAATAGTGTTCATTTAAAAAATTGGGGAGAAGAATACGCTCATATTGCAGGTTTCTTTGATGATGGTTTGAAAACATTACTTGATATTGGCTGCGGCACAGGTTTGGAGCTTCGTTCAATTTACAGGAGATTTCCCGATGTTAAGGTTACAGGTATTGATTTATCTGAAACTATGCTTGATAAATTGCGGGAAAGTTATGGTGATAAAGACATCGAATTAATTAATGCGGACTATTTTGAGTATGAGTTTGAGGAAAATAAGTTTGACGCGGCTATGTCTTTTCAAACACTTCATCATTTTAAATATGAAAAGAAGCAACTAATTTATAACAAACTTTATCGGACGATAAAAAGCGGTGGATATTATATAGAATCCGACTATACTGCATGCTGCTATGAGGAGGAGGCACTTTGCCTTGAAGCTTATGAATATTTACGCAAGCAAAATAATATACCTGAAGATATGCTTATACATATTGATATTCCACTGACTTTGGAGCATCAATTTGAGCTCATGAAAAATGCCGGTTTTAAAAAGGTCGAGGTTTTACATCAAAATTATGGACTAGCAATTATTAGAGCGGACAAATAATACACTCCGATTTACTTTCTATTGACTCAATTGAAAAGGAAGTGGGAATATGATTATTAAAAACTATAACGATTTTGTAACTTGTCTTTTAGATTCAGGCTTTTCTATGGGCGGCGGAAACAGTGAAGGGATTTGGTTTCCTGGTATTAGGAAATTCTTCTTTTTCAATATTTATGGAGTCGTCATCAATAAACAGGGCTTCCAGTTTTTGTACATAATCAGTATAGGGAGTTATGTCGGTAAGGGTTTTCATGACAGCTTGGCCTGGATGTTCCCACTCTCCCTTATGTGTCCATTTGATTTTACGAATATGTTTATACTCGCCACGATTTGCATCAAAAATATAGCCTGATTCGACTATTCCGCGCCTCACAACTTTACGCATGCCTTTTTTGGCATAAACAATATCCCCGACTGAAATCTCGTTGGCAAACTGCCATGTGGCAAGAGCTGAGTTAATATATGAATATTCAGTGCCATACACTTCTTTCATTTTTGATTTCATTGCATCCTTGCTGGGGTATTGCTTCAGGTCGCCCAATTCATCCCATTCAATACCCATAATTCCATGAGAGTAAAACTCTTCCCATTTAGAAGAATTACTTCCGGGAGCATAAATCCAGTATTGCCTTGGGGAAGCAGAAGGCGTGGCTTCTTATGTATTCCTTGATTCCACGCGTTTATAGGTGCCATTGATAATGCTGTCTATTGTATCGGCCTGTTCGGAAGTCAATTTAAAGTTTGTAGCGTTGGCGAAATTAATAATACTTATATTTTTCAACCGTTCATCTGCCAATAAATCTTCTTTTTTTATAATAGCATCCGTTATTTTATGCGTTAGTTTAATATCCACTACAGGGCTTTCCCCCCTGTATTTAATTTGCCTGAAACAGCATAGGGATCCGGTTCATTATTTTCTCTGATTTCCGGGTCACAAAGGATAACCCCTGAAGCAACAATGCCGCCCTCAGGACCTGAAACCCATATATAAGCGCGATCTCCTTTTCTAAATAAGCTGTAGAGTAAACGAAACAGCTAAATACAATGTTGAACTAATACAGTAATAGGATAAGCACAGCTTATGATTTGAATGGAGGATAAAAATATGATTGATTTGGATAATATGATGTCTATTCCAACAAGCGATTTTGAGAAGGCATCAAAAGAACTCGATAAAAATGATATTTCGCAGTTGGTAGAATGGTTGTCGTTAAAAGACGACAGCATTCGTTACCGGGCATTTCTCCTATTACAGAACAGAACGGTATTTTCTAATGATGTCTATCCGTTTTGGGATACTTTTCGTGAAAAGCTCAGCAGTAGCAATTCCTATCAGCGAAGCATCGGGCTTATGCTTATAGCGGAAAATGCCAGGTGGGACATAGAAAACCGAATGGAGGAGACTATTGACGAGTATCTCGCACTCCTTGAGGACGAAAAGCCCATCACTATACGCCAGTGTATTCAATCGCTTGGGAAAATTGCTTCGGCAAAGCCGGAACTGAATGAAAAAATAGCCTCAGGATTAATTTCCCTTGATATCATGGCTGTTAAAGAAACTATGAGAAAATCAATACTGATTGATATTCTGAACGTTTTACTAAATATTCGGGAAAAACATAAAACGGATGAAATAGAAAGCTTTGTCTTAAATGTGCTTTCCGGTGAGATATTGGATAAAAAAACAAAGAATCAAGTCCTGAAAGCATGGAAAATGATTGAGTTTTAGTATATTGCACTATTAAATATTCAAAGGCAATAGAAAATCCAAGATATGAATCATTAATGCCGTAGAAATAGTATCGCTGTAAGTTTTCCATTATTGGCGGAATGAAATTGAAATACAAAGGTATGGGTAGATTTAGGGATATGAGTAAACCATAGATTTCTAAAAATAAGGTTGGAGTTTATAAAAAAAAGGTCGATAGATGTCGATATATATTAGTGCACGCATAATATTAGCGGTAATACTATCAACTAAAAAGGAGAGGATTAAATGAGAAAACGTTTTTCATCGACCGTAGTAGCCGTAGTATTTTTGCTTGTACTTACTACAACAGCCTTTGCAGCTACAACCGAAACATTTTATGGAGGGTACAGCGATTCGAACAACAAAGGAAGCATTGTAATTGAGTTGACAAACATCTCTTCAAAGAAAAATGAGATATTAAGCGAAACAGAAGCAGAAGTATATTTTGATTTTCCTGTTGAGTCTCTTAACATGGTAGTGGATTATGATTATGATGAAGATGAAGAGATAACCGTCAAAGATATTCTGGCATATTACAATGACAATGGCGGCGTTCCTACATACTATGCAGAGACCGGACCGGTAATCATTACTGCAAAAACTGCAATGAGAACTTTTTATTTTACCTATAAGGGAGATATCCCAACAACCTTTGACCCCAAATACTATTCCTATGATGAATATGTTTATAATTTTGACAATAAACAGACCTATAGCGAGCCACCGGAAGATTGGTTGATTGCTGACGGTACTACTGCTACCTTAAGCAAACCGGGTAAATACTTTTTTATTCTTGTAGATGATGGACTTATTTCTTCGAGTTTTCCGGGTGTTTTTTGCGTACACATAGGTGATATACCGGTTGACACCCCGGCTGAGGCTCCGGTTCCTAAAGATTCAACTCCGGTAAATGTCAACCCGACAACTTCCAAGGTATTGGTAAACGGCAAAGTTGTTGAATTTGAGGCCTATAACATCAATGGCTACAACTACTTCAAGCTAAGAGATATTGCACAGGCCGTAAACAATACGGAAAAGAATTTTGAAGTTACTTGGGACGGAGCAAACAACGCAATCAACCTGATCTCAAACAAACCTTACACCCCGGCAGGCGGCGAGCTGGCAAAGGGTGACGGTAAAGCAAAAGTTGCAATCCCTACCACGTCAAAGATTTATAAAGACGGCAAAGAAATATTCCTGACGGCTTATAACATCAACGGAAACAACTATTTCAAGTTAAGAGATGTAGCCAAAGCCTTTGATATTGGCATAACTTGGGACGGTACGACTAGTACAATCGGTGTAGACACAAGCATAAGCTATGTAGAATAATAGAAGCGGAATAATAAAGCCATTACTTCCTTGTAACTATGGGAAGTAATGGCTTTAATGTTTTTATGGCCTTTTTATTCCGGACATGCGATAATTATTACTGATTTATAAGTATCTTATTTTTTCTTGGTGCCATTCGTTTTTTTATAGGTAGCCTAATTGATTATTGAAGGTCTAAAAGATAAATTTAAAGAGATATTAGAGACGCAGCTTATACATATCTGAGACTTTGAGTGCAAAGGGCTTTTTACGGCTATTTGTATTCAAGTTGGCTTATATAGCTGGTATAATTATTTGTGCATATAGGGCTCAGTAGAAATAAATGAGGAACCACGCAAGGCAGTGGCACGTGAAGTAAAGGAAGAAACGAACTGTATTGCCATTCCCGGAAGAATTCTAATTGTTCCTTTAATAAAGGCTTTATATGGTTTTGATGATAAAACCAAATAATGGAAATAAATGCTTTTATATGGGGATAGTGCGTTTTAAAGTTTTTATCATACAAGGAGGAATATAAAAATGTTTAATTATATCTGGCCGATTGCACTGGTCGTATTATCAAACACGATATATCAAATTTGTGCAAAATCCGTACCAAATAACATGAATCCGTTTGCTTCTTTGACTATAACCTACTCTGTAGGAGCAGTAATGTCCTTGATTTTGTTTTTTGCAATGAACAAGGGGACAAGTATAATCAGGGAATTCGGTAAAATAAACTGGGCACCGTTTGCGTTTGGAGCTGTATTGGTGGGGCTTGAAGTTGGCTGGATTTATGCCTATAGAGCCGGATGGCAAGTAAGTACAGCCCAGATTGTACATAGTGCTTTTCTTGCAGTTGCATTGATCTTTGTTGGAACTTTACTATACAAAGAAGTATTGACTTGGAATAAAATTGTTGGTGTTGTAATATGCCTAATCGGACTAGTGTTTATTAATTATAAATAATTATTAATAAAGGTAAAGAGTATTGCTTTGACGATTTGCATTTGCATGATCGTTGCCTCCTTCTTATCGGCAGCTTTTATATTAACCCATGCAGACCGCCTGCATGATCATAAAGGACCTAATGGAACTTGTGCCATATGTATTGGAGTTGCTTCAAATTCGCAATGTTCCAAATGGACCGAGAGATTTATGTTAAATAAAATAGGTTGATTGCTGCTATATGAATTTTTTGGCAATAGCTCTTATGCGTTGAAAAAAACAGACAAATGATTTACAATATATTTTGAACTTTAGATCCAGATACATGAGAACACTGCAGGATTTAAAACAGGTTTTTTAGAATAAAAAGTATTCAAATTGGAAATGGCAAGATGAATCAATCACTTCAAGCAAAACTTTTGTAAGGAGATGGAAAGAGAGCTTTAATTAATTCGAATTTACATTTATCTATAACCTCTTGAGTAGATAGCTGATAAAAAAGAATTAATCTTTTAGTTCGTAGTTTTCCAAAGATATAACAAACTCCAACGGATGTCTTTATAGGTTTATAGTTTGAGGTGACAAAAATGTCTTTTTATTTGCTCAGAAAAATAATCCGCAAATTGCCGGGAATTTTAATCAAACCGGTTCCAAAGCCTGAGCCTGTTGTGACTGAGGGCTATGGTTCAAGAGAAAAAATCGGTGAGATTTGTGAGGAAGCAGGATTCAAATCGGTGCTTCTTATAACCGACAAAACAGTTTATTCTTTTGGTTATCACGAAAAAATTCTAAACTCGTTGAAAGCAAACAGCATCAAATGCACTGTATTTAATAATATTGCATCTGAACCTACAATTGACATAATCAGAGAAGGGAGAACTGTTGCTATAAACTGCGGCGCCGATTGCATTATAGCTCTCGGAGGAGGTTCCGTACTGGATTCCTGCAAGATAATAGCCGCCGGTGTAAAAATGCCGAGGCACAATATTAAAAGTCTCCTGCGCAAATTCATCTATGTCAGGGGAAAAACTTTACCTGTTATCTCTGTACCGAGTACGGCCGGAACAGGTGCTGAAATTACTGTTGCGGCCATGGTTAAGAATGAAAAAGGGATAAAAAGCTCCACAGTTGTTGTTGGGCTCAATGTCTCTCATGTTGTGCTTGACAGCGAGCTGACAACCGGTGCGCCTGAAAACATTACGGTATGCTGTGGAATTGATGCTCTAAGCCACGGTATAGAAGGGTGTCTTGCAGACATAAAGACAAGGGATGAAGATATTCAAAAAAGCCGCGAATGTGTAAAGCTTGTATTCCGAAATCTACCGTCTCTTATTTCAAATCCGCACAATATTGATGCAAGGCAGAATATGTGTCTTGCCGCCTATTACGGCGGAAATGCCATCAACAAGCAGCTTGCCGGATATGTCCATGCCTTTGCACATTCAATCGGGGCCTTGTATGACATTCCTCACGGAAAAGCAATTGCGCTGTGCCTTATACCGGTTGTTTCATTTCAAAAAGAAATTTGCATGGATAAGCTTGCAAGGCTGTCAGTTTATTGCGGATTTTCCAAAGAAACCGATGACAAAGCTGCTGCGGCGGACAGATTTATTGCCGCTCTGGAAGAACTGCTTAAGACCTGCGGCTTTGAAAAAGGTTGTGATTTGATTGACGAGAAAGACTATAAAAAACTTATTAAGATGATAAATGCCGATTCCATTAATTATTCGCCTTCAAAAATTTTCAGCGACAAGGAAATTGTTCGTTTGCTCGACGAGATTAGAAAGGGGATAGGGTATCATGACTTATACACAAGAGAAAATACAGGAAATAGTGGCGAATCAAAGGAGGTTTTTTCGCTCCGGGGTCACTCTTGACGTTAAATGGAGGCTGCATCAGCTAAAAAAATTGAAGGCTGCAGTAATTGCCCATGAGGAAGAGCTTGAAAAGGCGTTGTACGAAGATTTGGGGCGCAGCAAAACAGAGGCATATTTGTGCGATATTGGGCCTGTAATAGTGGAAATAAACGAAACCATACGGGGACTGAAAAAATGGGCAAGGCCGGAAAAGCATTTCAGCGGCCTTATGTGTTTTCCAAGCACGCGTACCACGGTATACAAGCTTCCATACGGTGTTTCGCTGATTATCAGTCCGTTTAATTTTCCGATTCTTCTGACACTAGGGGTATTGACGGCATGTATTGCAGGAGGCAATACCGCAGTGATTAAGACAAGCTCAAAATCGGCGGCCTGCACCAAAGCTTTGCAGAAACTGATTGCAGAAACTTTTCCCGAAAACTATATCACGGTTATAGACGGCGGTCATGATGTGGCTGATATGTGCCTTGCACAGCGGTTTGATAAAATATTCTACACTGGCTCACCGGAAGTCGGCAAGCATGTGCTTACACAAGCGGCGAAAAACCTTACATCGGTTGCGCTTGAGCTTGGCGGTGAAAACGGCAACTGGTGTATTGTCAGAAAAGACGCAGATATAAAGGATGCTGCACGCAAAATTGCATTTTTCAAGCTTTGCAATGCAGGTCAGATTTGCATTAATATCAATCAGGTTGCGGTGGCTGATGAGATAGCGGATTCCTTTATAGAGGCGTTAAAGAAGGAATTTATCAGACAAATCGGTGAAAAGCCCGAGGAAAATGAAGAGTATCCGAAGCTAATTAATGATGCGGCATATGACAAATGCCGGAAAACGGCTGAAGAATATAAAGATAGAATTATTTTCGGTGGAAAAGGCAACAAAGAAACAAGACGTTTTGCTCCGACAATGATTTATCCGGTCAAAGTAGACGAGGACATAGTAAGACATGAGCTTTTCTGCCCTCTTCTGCCGATTGTGCCCTTCAAGGATGAAGAAGTCGACAAGCTCATGGAGACCATTGCTGACAGAGAACATTCTCTTGCTATGTATGTTTTCACCAAAGATATGAAGTGGGCAAATAAGGTTATGTCAACTCAGCAGTACGGCGGAGGATGTATTAATGAAGTTTGCATTCATATGATGGTAAAGGGTGTACCGTTCAATGGGGTAGGACATTCGGGAATGGGCGCATACCATGGAGAGTGGGGCTTTAGGGAGTTTACACACCCGACCACTGTTTTGAAAGGTAAAACACGTTTTAATTTACCATTGCGAGAACATCCGTATACCGGAAAGCATGAAAAAGTAAAGATGTTTCTGCTGAAAATATTTGAAAGATAAGAAGATTTGGACGATTTAATAAACTGATATTTTGCATTATATAATGAAGTGAAAAAATGACATAAAAACATAAGCCCGTTAGGGCTTTTTTGTTTTGCAATACTGGAAGTAACATACGGTATTGTACATTGAAGCACAAAGTGCCGCCGATATTCCGTAGGCACAGCTGTGTTCAAATTTTATTACTTCATCTGCGATTTTATCAATTTCCTCAAAAGAATCAATTAATCAAGAGGAATATAGGGAAGTGTTTTGCATATTTTCCTATACAATGTGAATAATATGATATAAGAATTTTTAAAATGGTGGTGCGATTTATGAGAAAATTTCGCGAAAATGTTGCGAGTAGTGCGAAAAAGTGTTATTATTTAATAAATGAGGGGGTGGATTTCATGTTGATTGAGTATAGGGTCAAAAATTTTATGTCATTTAAGAATGAAATTGTTTTGTCAATGGTAGCTGATAACAATCGAGAGTTATCGGATACTAATCTGTTTCAACATGAAAGTATGACGCTGTTAAAAAGTGCTGCAATTTTTGGTTCTAATGCTAGTGGAAAATCAAATTTAATTGAATCGTTTAGTTTTCTTAATAACATTTTTTCCTCATATGCTGATACTCATAAAATGATAGCTAATTTACCATACTTTAAACTTGACACAGAAAGTCAGAATAAGCCTGCATTTTTTGAAATATCGTTTTTTCTGAATGGTAAACGTCATCGCTATGGTATTGAGATAGATAACAAGGGTATTTATTCGGAATGGTTGTACTTTGTGCCAAAGAGGCAAGAGGCATGTTATTTTGAAAGGAAAAGGAATGAAATTGTCCGTACAGGAACATATTTTGAGGATAAAAAGGCATTGGATTATATAAAACCTGATGTCGCAAGGCCATTTTTATTTACATTGGCCCAAGATTCGATTAAAGAATTTGATTGGGCAAAAGAAATTGTTAATTATTTAAAATTTTATATACGACCAAGCAATCTACCGGAGATGTTTTTTAAAAGTATGATAGAAGAGGAGATTTTAAAGGGTTCGGAGAGTAAGATTCTTTCCAAAGAAGAGGTTTTGTCTTTCTTGAAAGATGCTGATATTGGTATCGCAGGTATTTCTGTAATCAAAAAGAAGACTGATGAGGATGAATTTCTTCGCCAATTTATTGAGTTTATAAAGCAAAAGGGTCAAAGTGTTGAAGCTGCTGAGTCTAACGAGTTGGAAACATATATGCATCATTTTAAATATGATGAGCAGTATAACATTGTTGGTGAAGAAAGATTTCCACTGGATGTGGAATCGAGAGGAACTGCGAAGCTATACGCCTTACTGTTCCCGGTCTTATTTGTGCTAAAGAATGGAGGCATTCTTCTTGTAGATGAGATTGAAAGTTCCTTACATCCGCTATTGTGTGAGAGAATAATACGACTTTTTAATGATTCTAAGACTAACCCACATAATGCACAGTTGATTTTTACTACCCATAATACACTTTTAATGAATCCTAAGTTACTTCGGAGAGACCAGATATATTTTATTGAAAAGAATGAATATGGAGAAAGCACCATGTACAGTTTATATGACATCGATTTGGATATTAGAAGTAATTTTAATTATTTGAATAATTATTTAGCCGGTCGCTTTGGTGCCATCCCATATCTTGGGGAGTTTAACTTGAACATATAAAAGTGGACAGGGGGTTATATTGTGGGGAAGAAGCGAGATACATCCAGTTATAAAAGACAAAAGAAATATATACGCCCTAGCCCGTTTTTCCTCATTGTTTGCGAAGGAGAAGTTACGGAGGCGGATTATTTTAAGGCGTTTCCCTATTATAGCAAATTAGGTGCGGCTTCGGACAGAGGATATTACTATAGTTACGGTGCTGTATATATTGTCCCGGGAGCCGGGCAACATGAAAACGTAGTTACAAAGGCTAACAAGGTATGGGTTAAATTGAATAAGAAATATGGGACGATCTCACCCGACGAAGTTTGGTGTGTTTTTGACTGTGATGGAGATCCTGAGGGCCTTAATCGTGCGGTACAAGCGGCAAGGGCGAAGAAGTTTAATGCGATTTATTCTGTGCAGTGTTTTGAATTGTGGTTTTTGCTGCATTTTCAAATGGTAACTGGAACTATAAGTAAAACAGAGTATGACAAAAGAATAAGTGAATATTTAGGTATCTGTTATACACATGGAACAAAAGGAATGTATTCTCGCTTGAAAGAACGACAAAATTTTGCTATTCAAGCAGCAAGAAAGCTGTGGGCTCAAAAGGTGCAAATGGGGGAACCTCAAGGCGATCCTATAACTAATGTTTTTTTATTGGTTGAAGCATTAAATAATGCCTATGAAGGTTTGAGAAACAGACAATCAAACACTTGAAAATCAATCAGTTCATTGATGTCAAACTTTCAAGTATCTCAGAATAAGGCTTGCTACAATTACTCATACGGTGGGAATATAGAAATCAAAAGCCCTTGGTGCGACATGCTGCTTTGGTAGCGTACCGGAATTTTATACAGCCATCGGTTTTGAAACAATATGCCACCGCGAAATGTGGAAAAAGGAGTGGTAATGTGCCAGCATCAAGAAGAGCAAGTTATGAAAAAGGTAAAAATAATAACTTGCCAAATATAAAATTTTTCATAGTTATTCTCGCCGTATTGATTCTATTTACATCATGCGTTTCAGATGGGAAACCGGCAACTACATCCAACATGGTAGTGACATTGAGTCCGGTATCTTCATCTGCCACGCCATCTAAAGCTTTAGCGGTAACGGAGCCGTCAACGGTTATTGAGCCCACTATTGCGCCTGATTCAAATCAATATTCACTTCCTGACGGATTTGTATATGTAACTGATGTGATCCCAACTGCGCAGCTTGAAATCCGGTATTTTAGCAATGATAATTTTACAGGAACGGTGATTGACGGGTATGAAGCGCCGAAGGCCATACTTACCGAGGAAGCGGCTTATGCACTTAAAATAGCGGCAGATGCATTATATGAGCAAGGATATTACATAAAAATTTTTGATGCTTATCGCCCGCAAAGGGCCGTTAACCATTTTGTGCGATGGGCACAGGACTTGGATGATGCAAAAATGAAGGAAAAATATTATCCTGAATTGGACAAGTCTGTTTTATTTAAATTGGGTTATATTGCAGAAAAATCCGGCCATTCTAGGGGAAGTACGGTTGACCTGACATTGGCCCATATATCTACAGGCGAAGAACTGGATATGGGGAGCGGTTTTGATTTCTTTGGTGAAATTTCCAACCATGGAACCCATTTAATTACTCCCGAGCAGGAGAAAAACCGGAACATTTTGCGGGATGCCATGGTAGCTGCCGGGTTTGAAGCCTACACCAAGGAATGGTGGCATTACAAGTTAAAGAATGAACCTTATCCGGATACATATTTTGATTTTCCGGTTAATTAAAAGTTTGACTCTACCTGTTTTCTGAAATACTGGTCATACAACCTGGAAAATATAAAACTTAAGGTAGTCCGTCTCCGGAACATTCCACAGGATGGGATGGTCCGGTGCCTGCTGGCGAGCCTCAATCTGCCTGAGGGATACGGAAGCATCCTTTGCAGCACTTGCCAGCACTTCACGGAACAAGTCATCCGTCATGAAGTGACTGCAACTGCAAGTTGCCAGATATCCGCCACGGGGCAGTAGTTTCATAGCCTTCAAGTTAATTTCTTTATATCCGCGGGCAGCAGACTTCACCGTTTTGCGGGATTTGGTGAAGGCCGGCGGGTCAAGGATGATATAGTCATAGTCCTGGCGTTTCTGCTCTGCCAGTTTTGTCAGCAAATCAAACACATCCTCGCACAGAAAATCCATTTTTCCGTCCAGTCCGTTGCGTACGGCATTTGCTTTTGCCATGTCAATGGCCGATTGGGAGACATCTACGCAGGTCACATGCTCTGCTCCACCTAAAGCTGCATTAAGGCCGAAGGAACCGGTATGGGTAAAACAGTCCAGTACCCGTTTGCCCGTGGCAATCCGGGCCACAGCAGCGCGGTTATACTTTTGATCAAGGAAAAAGCCGGTTTTTTGCCCGTTTTCCACATCTACCAGATATCTCACGCCATTTTCGCATATTTCCGTAATCGCGGATTTAGGCACAGGTATGCCATCGGACCGGTACCAGCCCTTATACTCAGGCAGCATTTCCCGTGTGCGAAGAGCAATGTCATTGCGTTCGAAAATACCGGTAATAGTTTCACCCATTTCAGCAAGTACATCCCAGAGGGCATGGTAAACCATATCCTTGACAAGTTCCATGCCGAGGCAGGTGATTTGCACGGACAAAATGCTGCCGTAGCGGTCCACTGTCAGCCCCGGCATTTGGTCAGCCTCACCGTGAATCAGACGGCAACAGTCGAAATCTGCACCGGGCATGACGGTTTTGCGGTAACGAACGGCATATTCCACACGGCGGCGCCAAAAGCGAGCATCAAATACGTCGTTGGCATTGCGAGAAATAAGCCGAACGGTAATTTTGCTGGCACTATTGTAAAAGCCAGTACCCATAAAGGCGTTTCCCGCAAACACATCTACCAGACCGCCGCTTTGGAGCTCACCCTCTGTATTTACAATCTCTTCTCCGTAAATCCATGGATGTCCATTTTTGACACTGCGTTCCGCCTTGGAGGATATCATGACTTTGGGATACTGCCTTTTTTGCTTCATTTATGTCACCTTTCGAAACAGATTTTTTTATGCACTTGATTGTAACACATTTCTTTTTTGCCTTCAACTTTATTGTTTGCGTCTTTTTGTAAAGCATGCATAAGGAAATGGAGATTGCAATGAACAAGAAGGAAAGTACCTCAAATACTTGACATAAAGACGAAGATTGAAGCAAACAACAGCGACCCGAGAGAGGAAGAGATTTTATTGAATATTTACATTTGCTTTTCCAGCGACGGACATAAATGTGACGGAACAAGTGCAGAAGAAGGCTACCAATATACTCTCAGTGATAATGGAGGCAGTTTATGAAAAGATTCATTGCGGTTTAATGATAATATCTGTTGATAATATAGCATAGTGTGAAAAAGTAAAAAGACAAAACTAAATTTTGCTATATGAATTTGGAGCGAAATGTTAAGTTATTCTACACTTTGTAATCTAAAAGTATTGTAATAAATTTGAAGTATTTGGCAGATTTATGTATTGATTTTATTATGTTTTTGGAATAAAGTATTATTTAGTTGGATTAGTTTTCTCAATTGGGGTATGGAAAATTATCGCATATTATATTGTGACTTGTTATGGCTAAAGAAGCGATAGTCGTGGCAGAATACCATGTATAGATAGACACGGATTATTACAGGTTATATTGACGGATGATTAGAAACTTGAAGATACATCGGGATAAAAAACGAAAATACGAAGGGAGATAACGAATTGGGAGTTGCAATTAGTATTATTAATATTGATTCTACTGTATGTGCAAAACCTTTTGTAAAGTGGGCAGGAGGAAAAGGACAGTTGCTCGACACTTTTAAACAGTATTATCCTTCTTCGCTTATTAAAGGTTGTATAAGACGTTATATAGAGCCTTTTGTAGGAGGAGGCGCAGTTTTATTTGAAACTTTGCAGAAATATAAAGTTGAAGAAGCTTTTATATTTGATATAAATGAGGATTTAATTAACACCTATGCAGCGATTAAAAATGATGTAGATACCTTGGTGGAATATCTTTCGGGTTTAGAGTCTAAATATTTAAATTTAGATGAAGAATCTCGAAAAGGCATGTATTATGAGATAAGAAATGCATACAATTCACGAACTTTAAAGAGCGGTCAGCCAGACATTGAAAGGGCTACACAGTTTATTTTTCTAAATCGTACTTGCTTTAACGGACTTTACCGAGTTAATCGTGCAGGCCATTTCAATGTACCGTCCGGGGATTATAAAAATCCGACTATTTGTGATGAGGATAACTTGTATGCTGCAAGCTTTTTGCTTCAAAGGGTGCATATATTTGCCGGAGATTATAGAGAGTGTGCCGGATATGTTAATAAGGATAGTTTTGTTTATTTTGATCCCCCGTATCGGCCACTTAATGTTACATCTAGTTTTACATCTTATAGTAAATTTGATTTTACAGATGAAGCTCAGATACAACTGGCGAATTTCTTTTCAGAAATGAATGATACAGGTGCTTTACTTATGCTAAGTAACTCTGATCCTAAAAATGAAGACCCGAATGATAATTTTTTTGATGAGCTGTATAAAAATTTTTTCATTCACAGAATAAAGGCTAAAAGGGCAATTAATTCAAACGGCAGTCGAAGGGGATTGATTAGTGAACTTCTTGTTACAAATTATGAAGTAAATACAGGGGGCATGGCATGAAATATTCGGATATATTCAAAAGCCGGCTTGGCTGCAATAATGCAGATGAAGTTTTTGAATACTTGCTACAGCATATGAAGGAGACCATTAAGGGTTGGGACTTTTTTGTTGCTTGGGAAAAAGTAATGAACAAGGTAGGAAGCGTCGAAGTTGTATTAAATATTTTGAACTACCTTGTCGGCAAGGAAAACATAGTGGAAGAATTTAAAATGTTAATAGGAAGATATCCCGAAATAGCAGAAATTCTTCCCATTTTACTGGCTTTAAGAGAGAAAAGTATTAAAGTGCTTGACCCGCTTGAAGATAATGTTTTTAATTACAAAGAATATGTGTTTCGGAAAAAGAAGAAATATAGTCCTGATGAAATAGAAATGCTGGCTGAGTTCGCTAAAAAAACCGGTCTTCTTTCGATGTTTGAGAAGAAAAACATAAAAAGTGTTGTTGATTATGTAATTGGCGTTGAAGTAGGTCTTGACACCAATGCAAGGAAAAACCGTAGCGGTACGGCTATGGAGATGATAACAGAGCTGTTTATTAAAAAAATTTGCTCCACAAATAATTACCGATATCTGCCCCAAGCTACCTCGCACAAGATTAAAGCATCTTTCGAATATGATGTTTCTGTAGACAAATCGGAGCGTTCATTTGATTTTGCAATAGACAATGGCCAAAAACTATATCTCGTTGAAACAAATTATTATGGCGGTGGCGGTTCGAAACTAAAGTCAGTAGCTGGAGAATTTTCTACACTGTTTAACTTTATCAAGAATGAGACACCTGAGCACGGATTTATTTGGATTACAGACGGTAAAGGTTGGGAAACTGCTCAGAAGCCTCTAAGGGAGTCTTTTGATAAGGTGGATTATATATTAAATCTTGATATGGTCCAAAAAGGTATTCTTGAGGACATCATATCACAAGGGTTGTGAAAATTATGGGAAGAAAAGTTAAGTGTTTGTATTGTGGAGAAGAGCATACCAGAACACAGTATCCTGAACATCTTGAAAAAAGGCATAAAGATGGATATTTGAGGCTTGTTGAGAATATAAAAAACGATATTCTGAATGACTTAAATATAAAAGATACGGCAACGAACAATGATGTAACTCAAGCGTTTGTCAAAAAGGTCGCAAAAGAGGCAAGGATATATTTCGAAGAGAACGCAAAAGGTTATTTTGTCGGTAAGCCGAATATTAGAACGTGGGAACCTGAGAATTTCAATCTTGAGACATCCACTGTATGGAGCTTTCCTGACAGGGGTGACTGGGCTACGCACAGCGGAAAATACAGGGGCAATTGGTCACCTTTTATTCCGAGGAATGTTATTATGCGATATTCCAAAGAAGGGGAAACTGTGCTCGATCAATTTGTGGGAAGCGGGACAACGCTTGTTGAAGCAAAGCTTTTGAAAAGAAAAGGTATAGGTGTTGATATAAACCCTGAGGCAGTAAATTTGACTTCGCGTAATATAAATTTTGAAAAAGAGGATTGCGGAGAGGCAGAGGTACATGTTGGAGATGCCCGGCACCTTGGATTTATTGACGATGAAAGCATAGATCTTATATGCACCCATCCGCCTTATAGCAATATCATTAAGTATAGCGAAGACATACAAGGGGATCTTTCCCATTATGATATCAATGACTTTTTAGTTGAAATGGAAAAAGTGGCAAAAGAGAGCTACAGGGTGCTGAAAAAAGGTAGATTTTGTGCAATTCTTATGGGCGATACTCGGAGAAAAGGTCACATGATTCCTATTGGTTTCAATGTAATGCAGACGTTTTTACGAGCAGGTTTTAAGTTAAAAGAAATTGTGATAAAGGAACAGCATAATTGCAGTTCAACCGGTTACTGGAGGAACCAGAGTATAAAGTATAATTTTTTATTAATAGCACATGAGTATTTATTTATATTCAGGAAATGAGTTTTAAACGAAAAAGGGGTCTGTTTTTCACTTATGAGGGAGGCGGGCTTATAAATGCTTTAGATGAAAAATTCGAATATTTTTCTGAGTTTCGTAAATTTCGGGAAAGCACGATTTGGATAATACAGCATTGAAGAGAGCTTCTGCTTTCTATGTTGACTTTTAATATTTCACCCTTACATCCAGTTGCTCCAACTTCTTTATTGTATTATCTTTTTCAATTTTAATCGGATTTCCAGCTATATTGATATCATAATCCAAACCTTTGTACTTAAAATTGAATGCACCGTTCTCCGCAAGCTTTACCAATGCAGAAATATCCTCAATTTGGTTATTTTCTAAATTAATGTTGTTTATCCGTGTCAGTCCGTTAAGAAAAGAGATATCCTTGATTTTATTGTTTTCTAATCGAAGAGATTCAATATTTGTTAAGTTTTGGAGAGGAGAGATGTCTTTAATTTTATTATCATATAAATATACTGTTTCCAACGAAAGCAACTGTGAGACAGGCGTTATTTCAGTAAGCCTGTTGCTGCCTGCATATAAACTTGTCAGGTTTTTCATATTTTCAATGCCCTCAAGACTTGATATATTATTTTCATCCGTTGTAAGTGTTTTTATATTTTCTAATTTATGCAAAGGTTTTAGACTATCCACCCGGTTACAGTGAATATAAAGCCTTTTTAAGCTGGTGCAGTTGGAAAGCGGCGATAAATCCTTAATATTATTGTAACCTAAAAATAAATCCTGTAATTTTTCAAGGTTGGACAGAGGCTGCAGATCCACGATATCATTATTTGTAACATCAAGTACCTCAAGGTTAATTGCATATTGAAGCCCTTCAATACTCTTGATTTTGGACGAAGGTGCTTCCAATGTCGTTAGACTTTCCAGATGACTTTGCGTTAATTCTACATCTTCACTTAAATTTGATTGAACGGAGGAAAAAGGGTTTTGATATTCAAACATATCGCGAAATTATTGCATTTATTGAAGGTAAAAGATTGGACGAAATTGCAAAGGCAAGGGAAGAGGGCAAAAGGCCATATCAAAAGGTATTGCTGGCATTTGGTGCGGGAGTTGTTACACTGGTGCTCTCACTTATATTTATGTATTTGCTAAAGTAATTTTTTTGACAAGTTTATACCGGCATTATATTGCGGGACTATGGCTTGCGCTTTTGCATATTTGTACAAACCGCAGAGTTTGAAGTTTATCCGTAGGCTACTTTCTGCGGTGTTTTTATGCCTTTTTTCGATTATTTTACACACTTAACGATATATCAATAACGGAGGGATTGTATAATGATACCAGAAATTAAGACAGACAAAACGGCCAAAATAAGTTAGAATGGAACTATGGAAAAGAGAAGAAATTTTACACCGGAAGAAAAAGCAAAAATAGTGATTGAGGTCTTAAGG